>JAEAMF010000472.1_pt1 | contig 49399 bp, 44 predicted proteins | sample 8958721 | NCBI WGS metagenome assembly JAEAMF01 (sample SAMN16933255, study PRJNA681124) | bioreactor sludge metagenome | isolation source: anaerobic bioreactor treating anionic surfactant - SDBS | place: India: Bengaluru | collected 2019-02-28
GCGCCGGCTCACCGCCTGAGGAAGCGCCCATGAAGAAAATCTGGCATATCGGCCGCCTGGACCTGAAATTGATGGTCAAGGACAGGGCCTTCTTTTTTTGGGTGCTGCTCTTCCCGCTGGTGTTCATCTTCATCTTCGGCAACCTGTACCGGTCGAGCCGCACGGACAATAAGGCCTCGCTGACGGTGCTGAACCAGGACATGGGGCGCTGGGGCGCGTATTTCATCGAGAAGCTCAAGTCGCCCAAGATCGAGCTGGCGGTGGTGACCGTTCCGCCCAGGGAATATTACCGCCTGCTGGTCATCCCAGGCGACTTTTCGGCCAAGATCGAGCGCAGGGCCGCCCAGAAGCTCGTCTTCAGGAAGGACTCCGAGGCCGACCTGAAGGCCGGCGCCGTCGCCGACACCAAGATCGCCCAGGCCATCGTCAAGCTGATCGCGGAGCTGGTGCTGTACGGCAACGGCGACATGAAGGAGTTCTTCGCGGCGCCCAGCCCCTGGCGCGACCTGGTCTTCGTGCGCACGCGCCTGCCCCGGGGGACCATCGCCAAGGTGCCGTCGGGGTTCGACCACACCGTCCCCGGCATCCTGGTGCAGTTCGTGATGATGATGGTGCTGATCTACGGCGGCATCTCGGTGATGGAGGACCGCAAGAAAAGGGTCCTGGCCCGCATCCGCTATTCCGCGGCGTCCTTCGCCGAGCTGTTCGGCGGCAAGCTGCTGGGGCGGCTGCTGATGGGGCTGCTGCAGTCGGCCATCCTGGTCGCGGCCGGGCTGCTGTTCTTCCGCCTCAACCTGGGCAACGCCTGGCTCTCGGCGCTGACCATTTTTGCCTTCGCCCTGGCCATGGCGGCGCTGAGCGTCTTCGTCGGCTCGGTGCTGCGCAAGGAGGAGGTGATCGTCGGCGTGTCGGTGCTGGCCGCCAACATGTTCGCCGGCCTGGGCGGCTGCTGGTGGCCGATCGAGATCGTGCCGCCCGCCTTCCGCGCCGCCGGCATGGTCTCCCCCGCCTGGTGGGCCATGGACAGCTTCCATAAGATCATCTTCTTCGGCAAGGGGCTGGCGGCGGTCTGGCCCAACCTGCTGGTGCTGTTGGCCTTCGCCGCCGTTTTCACCGCCCTGGCCCTGCGCTTCTTCAAGGTCCAGGACTAGCGGCATCAGGCCTGTCCGAAATACTCATGACAAGTGACGCGTGACGCGTGACGAGTAACAGCCCCAGAAAAGCAAGCTTTGGAAGCGCGCAATCAGGAGGAACGGCTTTGACGCAAGACGCACAGTGGACAATGAGCAGCGTTAGCCAGGCGCAGTGGATTGGGTTGGCGCGGCTTGAGGTCGGCGAGTAGCCGGACGTCGCGTCGCAGAGATTTTCCTTCTTCTTTTATTTGATGTTGTAGCCGACCGGGAAATAGTTTTTACGCAGCCGCCATGCCAAGTTGACCAGGCCGATCATCACCGGCACCTCGACCAGCGGGCCGATGACCGCGGCGAAGGCCGCCCCGGAGTGGATGCCGAAAACGGCCACCGAGACGGCGATGGCCAGCTCGAAGTTGTTTGAAGCGGCGGTAAAGGACAGGGTCGCCGTCTGACCATAAGTGGCGCCGGCCTTGCGGCTCAGCAGGAAGGAGACCAGGAACATAACCGCAAAGTAGATCAGCAGGGGGATGGCGATGCGCACGACATCCAGCGGGATCTTGACGATGTACTCGCCCTTCAGGCTGAACATGACCACGATGGTGAACAAGAGGGCGATCAGGGTGAGCGGCGATATTTTCGGGATGAAGCGCAAATGGTACCACTCCTTGCCCTTGGCCTTGACCAGGATCAGGCGGGTCAGCATGCCGGCCAGGAAGGGTATGCCGAGATAGATAAAGACGCTCTCGGCGATGCTGCCCATGGTCACGGCCGACAGGTCGACGTTGCCCAGGCGCAGCCCGACGAGCGGCGGCAGCACTTTGATGAAGAACCAAGCAAACAGCGAGTAAAACAGGACCTGGAAGATGCTGTTGAAGGCTACCAGCCCCGCCGCGTACTCGCGGTCGCCATCGGCCAGGTCGTTCCAGACGATGACCATGGCGATGCAGCGCGCCAGGCCGATCATGATCAGCCCGACCAGGTACTCGGGCTTGTCGGCAAGGAACACCACGGCCAGGACGAACATCAGCATCGGGCCGATCACCCAGTTCTGCAGCAGCGACAGACCCAGCACCTTCAGGTTCTTGAAAACGTCCCCCAGCTCCTCATACTTGACCTTAGCCAGGGGCGGGTACATCATCAATATCAACCCGATAGCGATGGGGATGTTGGTCGTGCCTGCGCTGAACCGGCTATTGAGCGCCGTTACGGCGCCGGGGATCACGTAGCCGATCAGCACGCCCAGGGCCATGGCCGCGAAGATCCACACCGTCAGGTAGCGGTCCAGAAACGATAGTTTCTTCATCGCTGCGTCAGCCATTTCACACCTCCGTTCCCATCTTCAAGAATTGTGTTTGTGTTCGTGTTTGTGTTAGCAGCAAGCACATAGCGGGAATTCCCATGCTCTTTTCGGAGTTCATTTCGTTGCCTTCACTAACACTATCACTATCACGATCCCTCATAGTTCGCTGAGTTCCCGTCACGGGCACTGGATGAATCCCTGCGACCACAGGCAGCCGCCGCACGCCGGATGGGCGTTGCCGAAGCAGTCCTCGCCGTTGACGCTGGGCAGGTCGCAGCTGTTGCAGGTGGTGCAGGGGGAGAAGGCGAACTCATCCAGTCTGCGGCGGAACGCCGCGGCGACGGGGCCCGACCATATCTCCTCCAGCGATCGCTCGGCCAATGAACCGAAGTGGAACTCGTCCCAGGCGCGCGAGTGGCCGTTCAGGCAGACGGTATGGGCGTGCAGCAGCGGCAGGCAGGGAGCGACCCGACCGTCCCAGCGCACGCTGGCGCTGCGCTTGCGCAGGAACGGGCAGGACCCCGAGCGCCCAGCGAACGCCGAGGCAACCGGGGCATCGGCCGGGAACCGGGCCGCAATCCGGGCCAAGACCTCATCGGGGCTGGCTCCGCTGTCCAGCCGTGGCGGCGCGACGCCTTCGGGCGGAAGCTTTTCGTACTGCCCTTCCTCGTACAGGATCTCGCCAGCCATGGCCTCGGTATAGGGCTCGACGTTGCTCAGCGAGAAACGCGATGCCCTCAATCTCTCGGCCAGGTCCAGCACGGCAGGAAGATCGGCGATGTTGCGCTTCATGGCCACGAAGGCGATGCCCAGCTCCGGCGGGCCGTTCCGGACCATCAGCCGCTCCAGGTTGGTGATGATCTCCGGCAGGCGGTCGCCCAAGCGGACATCGGCGTAGCTGGCGGGCGAAGCTCCATCGATCGATACCCAGAGACGATCGAGGCCGGCTGCGACCAGGCGGTCGGCCATTCGGTCGTCGAGGAGAATGCCGTTGCTGATCAGTTCAACCTTGATGCCGGAAGATTTGGCCAGGGCAACCATGTCGGCGATACGAGGATGGCTCAATGGCTCGCCGAAGCCGCCGAAGAAGATGCCCGGGGGCCCGGGCCAGGCGCGGACCTCGGCCGCGAGTCCGGCCAGCATGCCGAATTCCATGAATCCCAGCGGCTCTTCCCAGCCGTGGCGCATGCAGGTGCGGCAGTCGAGGTTGCAGCGGTTGGTCGGCTCGACGTAGAGCCGGTCCAGGCGGTCGATATCCGTGCTTGCCGCTCGCGCCCGTTTGCCGCTCATTCCGTCATTCCCCGGCGCCGCCTTTCTTTTTCCGCGCTGGCCGGCCGACCTTGAAAAAATCCTTCTCCTGGCAGCGGTCGGTCTCGAACTGCAGGGTGACGTGGGCGATGCCGTACTTCTCCCTGAGCAGGCCCTCGATCCGCTCGGCGATTTCGCAGGCCTGCGAGAGCGGCCGGTCCTCCACGTCGACGTGGGCCTCGAAGTAGACCGTCTCCTCGTTGCTCATCCAGGTATGCACGTGGTGGATGTTGCGCACCTCGGGGATGGCCTCGATGTCGGCGCGCATGGCGCCGTAGTCCAGCCTGGCGGCCGACTGCATCAGGATAGCGACCGAGCCGCGGACGATCGCCCAGCTCTCGCGCAGGAGATAGAGGGAGATCAGGATCGTCACCAGGGGATCGATCCAGAACGCGCCCCAGGCGCGGATGAGGATGCCGCCCAGGATGACGCCGACCGAGGAGACAGTATCGCCCAGCAGGTGCAGGTAGCCGGAGCGGACGTTCATGCTGTGGTGGGCATCCTTCCTCAGCAGCCGCATGGCGGCGAGGTTGGCCGCCAGGCCGACGGCGGCGACGAGGAGCATCAGGCCGCCGTCGATCGTCCGCGGCGCCCGCAGCCGCCGCAGGGCCTCGACGACGAGGAACAGCGAGATCGCCGCCAGGGCCGCGGCGTTGACGAAGGCGGCGATGATCTCGGCGCGCTTGTAGCCGTAGGTGCGGCGGGGATCGCTGCCGCGGCCGGCGATGCGCCAGGCGGCGTAGCTGAAGGCGATGGCCGCCGTGTCGCCCAGGTTGTGCGCCGCATCGGAGAGGAGCGCCAGGCTGCCCGAGGCGATGCCGCCGGCGACCTCGACGGCCGTGATCAGGGCATTGAGCAGGGTGGCGGCCAGCAGGCGCGCGCCGGAGAGCCCGCTGCCCCTGCTTCGATCAGTGCCGGCGCCCCTCTTGACTTCATTCACCATGATGGTCCTGCCTCAGCGGCTCCATATCATATACGCGGCGGCCATGAACAACAGGATGCCGCAGATCTTTTTGACCACGTTAAGAGCCTTCGAGCTTTCGTTCCAGCGCAGGTAGTTCTCGATCACCCGCGTGAAGGTGCCGGCGAACACGATCACGGCGCAGTGACCGATGCCGTAAGCCAGGAGCAGCGGCACGCCGTAGACCAGGCTCGTGGACGACTTGGCCAGGACGATGGCCAGGATCGGCGCCAGGTAAGCGAAGGTGCAGGGGCCCAGGGCCAGGCCAAAGAGGAGCCCCAGCACGAATCCGGCCCAGGCGCCTTTTCCCCTGGCCTTGGCATTCGCCGCTCCGGGGAGCTCCAACCTGATGATGCCCAGCAGGTACAGCCCGACGAGCACGAAGATGCCGGCCACGAGGTAGTTGCTCCAGCGGCCGATGTCGCCGAGCATGCGCCCCAGCAACGAAGTGATGACTCCGATTAGGCCGATGGTCGTCAGGATGCCCAGGGCGAAGGCCAGCGAGATGCGGAAAGCCTTGCGGGTCGTGAGGATCTCCTGCCGGCTCACGAAGCCTACGATCAGGGGTATGCTGGCCAGATGGCAGGGGCTGAGCAGGATGCTCAATATTCCCCATATCAAAGCGCCAAAAAGCCCCACCAACGGATGGCCGTACAGCAGCTGCGTTACCCAGGTGAAAAGCGATTCCAGCACTATTTCACCCCTTTCTGCTTGAGAATCTTGACAAGCTCCTCCTTGGGGAAGAAGCCTTCATGGCGGAAATACTCCTTGCCCTCCTGGTCCAGGAAGACCTGGGTGGGGATGACGCGGATTTTATAGGTTTGGGCGAAGGGCTCGCCCGCGGGAGTCCACACGTCGTGGAAGACCACCTTGACCTGCCCGGCATAATCCTTTTCAATATCCTTCATGATCGGCTGCATCATCTTGCAGGGGATGCAGCGCACCGAGCCCAGCTCGACGAAGGTGACCAAATGAGTTTCCTCGGCCGCCGCCGTGCTGTTTTCCTCGTCCGCCTTCGCACCAGCGGCGTTGCAACTTGCAGCGAGGACTCCAAGCAAAAAACTTAAAATGACCCCGCGGATGAGTGTGTTTTTCATTTGCTGTTCCGTGATCATTTTTGCAGCATTTTTTTTATGTCCTCAACCCCCGGCACCTTGCCGGTCACCTTCACCACGCCGTCCACGACCAGCGCCGGCGTAACCATTACGCCGAAGGCCATGATCTGCTGCAGGTCTTTGACCTTCTCAATGTGAAAATCAAGGCTTAACTCGGTAGCCGCCTGGCGGGCGTTTTCTTCCAGCTTCCGGCACTTGGGGCAGCCGGTGCCCAAAATCTGAATTAGCATGATTCCTCCTTTTCTTTGAAAGAAGCCGTCAATTTCTTGCCCAGCTCGGCAACCACCGTATCGATGCGCTCGGCTGTGGCTGGCGACTTGCCTTTCACCAACCCCAGGTCGGTGACGCGCACATGGACGATGCTTTCCGTGATCCCCTTTTCGGCAAGGGTCTTGCGGGCGCAATCCAGTTTGCAACCGTCGAGCACCAATAGCCGGTCGGCACCCTTGGCCGAGGCGATGAAACCGCTGAGATTGGCTCCGACCCCGGCCAAACAGAACATGCCGGCGCAGCCTCCTTCAGCGAACTTGCGGGCGGCGCGATCGGCAATCTCGCCGGTGTCGGCGGCGCCGGAACAGGGGAGCAGCAGGGTGACCGATCCGCCGCAGGCGCAGCCGGAAGACTTCGCTTCACTCATGCTCGTTTCCTCCCATTAAAAATTACCGAAAACAAACCCGGCGATCGTGGACAGTACGACCACCAGGCTGGTGAAGACAACAGTTTTTTTCAGGCCCATGATCTTGCGCAGGACCAGCATGCTGGGCAGCGACAGGGCCGGTCCGGCCAGCAGCAGCGCCAGCGCCGGTCCCTGGCCCATGCCCGAGCCGAGCAGCCCCTGCAGGATGGGCACCTCGGTCAGGGTGGCGAAGTACATGAAGGCGCCGGAAATGGCGGCGAAGAAATTGGCCGACAGCGAGTTGCCGCCCACGGCCCCGCTGACCCACGCCGAAGGGATCAGCCCCTCGTGCCCCGGGCGGCCCAGCAGCACCCCGGAGACCAGCACGCCGCCGATGAGCAGCGGGAAGATCTGCTTGGCGAAATCCCAGCTGGCGGTGAACCATTCGCCCCCTTCGCCCTTGTCCCGGCTGAGGATGAGCGAGAGGCCGATCACTCCGGCCCCGAAAGCGGCCAGGGGTTGGCCGGGGAAAACAAAGGCAAGAATGATGGCCGGAACGGCGGCGACGACCACCTGCCAGCGCGGCATACGGAACCAGAAGACCAGTATCGCGCCCAAGCCCAAGGCGGCCAGGCTAGTGATAAGCCATTTCAGCGAATATACCGCGGCGAAAAAGCCGCCGACCCCGGCGGGCTTGCCCCAATTGGCGAAAACCAGGATGGCCACGAGTGAGAAAAAGAAAAGGATGTTCTGCCACAGGGGACGCGCCACCTCGGGTTCGGGCATGTTTATTTGCGCATCCGCTTTAGCATTTTCCTCTTTGCGGAAAATGAAATGCATCAGCAGGCCGATCACCACGCTGAACAGGACGGCGCCGACGGCGCGGGCGATGCCGATCTTCATGCCCAGCACGCGCGCCGTCAGGATGATGGCCAGCACGTTGATCGCCGGCCCGGAATACAGGAACGCCGACGCCGGCCCCAGGCCGGCGCCCATGTGCCAGATGCCGGAGAACAGCGGCAGCACCGTGCACGAGCAGACGGCCAGGATGGTCCCCGAAACCGATGCCACGCCGTAGGCCAGGGCCTTGTTGGCCTTGGGACCCAGGTATTTCATGACCGATTCCTTCTTGACGAAGACGCCGATGGCGCCGGCAATGAAAAAGGCCGGGATCAGGCACAGAATGACGTGCTCGCGGGCATACCACTTGGCCAGATGCAGCGCTTCAAAAACGGCCCGATCAAAACGCAGACTGCCCACCGGCAGATAAAACAGAACCAGAAAAACAGCGACGATCCATAGGAACGGTTTCCACTCTTTTTTCCAATCCATCATCTTGGCTCCGTGCCCGGATCCTTCTCCGCGGCCCGGCGTTTAGAAGGAAGGCAGGCCTGGCCTCGGCCGCCGAAGGCGGCGAGGCGCTTGAGGTCGAGGCGGGCCTGCCCGGCGGAGACCCGCTCCTCGATAGCCAGGAGCAGGAAGCGTACGAACAGGTCGGCGTCGTTCAGCCGGTAGAGGATCCAGCGCTCCTGGCGCCGGACCTGTACGATGCCGGCGTCCTTCAGGATGCGCAGGTGGAACGACAGGCGGGGTTGCGCCAGGTCCAGGGCGGCCGCGATCTCGCAGACGCACAGCTCGCCGCGTCCCAGCAGCTTCAGCACCCGCAGCCGTGTGGGATCGGCCAGGGCCTTGAACAGGGCAACGATGTCGCTCATCCCGCACCTCTCATATCAATTATATTTGATATGATATTTTACATCGGCCCTCAGCCGCCTGTCAAGTCCCTTGAGCAAATGGATTTTTCTCCCGCCCCGAATTTCCCACGGAACACAATATATAAGCCATTCTTAATTCATCAGTCACCGTGTCGCTTCCGGCCGCCACCCCTTGCCAGCGCTTTTTTCCTTGTGCTATAATTGGAATGAATCCGACTCTGAAGGAGACATGACCATGGCCAAAGACAAGGACAAGGGCAAGGAAAAATCGAACAAGCCCAAGCTCTCCATCAAGGACAAGAAGAAGAAGAAAAAGGAGAAGCTGGAGAGGAAACTGGCCGGGATCTAGGTCCGGCACGGCTTCCCGCCCGGCGCCGATCGCCGGAAAATAGAAGGGCCGTTGTTTCGCCTCAGCCCATCAGCCTGAGCCGCCACTTCTCGAAGTCGGCATAATCCATGATGACGCGGATATTCTTGCAACGGAACCCCGATTTCTCCCACTCCAGTTCCTGCCGCTCCTGGCGCACGTCGATCCTCATGAACGGGCGGCGGAAGCGGTAGATGACCAGGGCGTCCCCCTCGAGGCACAGGCAGCAGGCGCTGGTTTTGCGCCGGCCAAAGCCGCCGACGCGCAGGGTGGCGTAAGGCGTGCACCATTCCCGCGGGTCGCCGGCACCCTCCGCGGCCGGCGTGCCGGCACGGCGCGGCGGCGCGCCGCTGAGACGGAAGACGAAATAGACGATCAGCAGGGTCAGGGCGAAGATCCCGCCCATCAGGGCGAAGAACTGGACCGGCGTCTGCACGGTCAGCCAGGGGATGCGGCGGCGCAGCGCCGCCAGCTGGCCGGCCACCCCGGGAGCGGCCTTGCGGCCGCCGATCTCCAGGTTGACGATGAAGCGCTCGAAGGCGCGCAGGGCGAAGTCGAGGGAACTCGACGAGCGCATATCGGCCCAGTAGGACGTCCCGCCTTCGTGGAACACGCAGAAGAGCCGGTAGCCCTTGTTCTCCCGGCGCAGGGCGAAGAAGCCGCCGGCGAACAGGTCGAGATCGGCCTGCAGCGGGGCGTCGGCGAAGTTCTCCCGCTTCAGCGCCTGCAGGTCGGCGGCGCCGTCCCCGGCAGGGCGCTGGAAGAACCTCAAGCCTCCTGAAAATGCGAATCCCTGCCAGCCGTTGCGGGCGTCGCTCACCGGGGCGTGGCCGCCCGCGGGAAAGAGCGAGCGCGCGCCGAGGACCTCGATGCTCGCGCCCGGGATCTCCTGGCGGGAGACGACAAAACAGATCGGCAGCAGCGAGGCCAGCATAATGACGAACACCAGGACGAGAACGCGCCTCCAGGTCATGGCCCCTCCCCTCTATACCAGCAGCAGCAGCGCCAGGAAAACGCCCGCGGCGGCCAGGCCCAGCGGCCGGGCCGCCCGCCATCCCGGGTTGGCCCGACGAAGCATCTGGAGATCGGTGACGTAGATCGTCTCGCAGGCGCCGTTCCCCGTGTCGTCACGCACCGTGCTCGTGCCGCGGTGGAAGCCGTTGGCCGGCTGGCCGTACTCCGCCAGGTAGCCGCGGATGCGCACCTGGTCGCCCGGCCGCACGCGCAGGATGCGGCGGCGCAGCGCCCGGTCGGCGCTGAGCAGGTGGTTGTTCGCCAGGTGGCGCACGGAGAATCGTTGCGCCGTCGCCTCGTCGGCAAACCGGCACATGCAGGTGAAATCGCGGTTCCAGAACTTCGTCTCGCGGTAGACCCCGCTGCTGATGTTGCGCCCCCACGCCAGGCACAGGTCCTTGATGTTCAGGAAGTCGCGCCATTGGCGATGGGACGTGTCGAGGAAGGAGTCGCTGCGGTGCTGGCTGACCACCAGCCCGGCGATCTCGTAGCGGAAGAGCGGCCGCACCGCGTAGTTCAGCTTCTTCACCGTGACCGCGAACGGCGGCGGCACGCCATCCGCCGTCTGCAGCGGCTCGGCGTACAGCGGGGGCAGGATGGCGCCGGCCGGCGGCAGGCGGTCATCGCGCCACAGGGCCAGGGCCCACAGCAGCAGGCTGAGCAGGAACCCCAGGCGCAGCCAGCGGCTCTTGCCCGCGAGGACGGTCAAGCGAGCACCGGCCTGCTCCTGCGCCGCGCGGGAAGAGGGGCCGGCATCCTCCGGGAAGCGGTAGCCGCAGGGGCACTCGCGTGCATCGCCGGGACAATAGCATTGGCAGCGCGGGCAGTTCATGGTCCTCCTCGCCGGAAAGGGCATTCTAGCGCAATCCCCCGGCCGGGGCAAACCGTTCCCAGCACAAAAGAAAGTGTTAGTGTTAGTGTTAGTGTTAGTGATAGTGAAAGCAATCACAGAGCTTTCTGTGGCGAACCAAGGAGGGCTCATTGCTTCTTGCCAGTTTCACAAGGACTCCTTGCAAGTCATTTTGGACAGATCTGGGCTTTCACTAACACTAACACTATCACTATCACTTTCTGATATGCCAATTTTTTTCGCTCTTGTCGTATAATGGGGAAACCATGCCCGTCCGCATCGATCAATGGCTGTGGGCCGCCCGCCTCTTCAAGACGCGCACCCTGGCCAACCAGGCCTGCCGCGGCGGCAAGGTGCAGGTCGACGGCGGCGCGGTCAAGCCGGCCCGGCTGCTGCGCGTCGGCGAGGTCGTCTCCCTGAAGCAGCCGCCGATCCAGCGCCAGTACCGCGTCAAGGGACTGGCCGCCAAGCGCGTGTCCCCCGCCCTGGCCCGCGAGCTGGTGGAGGAGGTTACGCCGGCGGCCGACCTGGAGAAGCTGGCCCTGGCCCGGCGCGACCCCCTGGGGCTGATCTTCGCCGCCCGCGACCGCGGCAGCGGCCGGCCGACCAAGAGGGAGCGCCGCGACCTGGAGCAGCTGCGGGGAGAGGACGAATGACCGTCCTGCTGCTGGGCACCGGCATGCAGGGCAAGGCGGCGCTGCACGACCTCTGCCTGCGGGGGGGCTTCGCCAAGGTCATCGCCGCCGACTGCGACTTCGAGGGGCTGCGCCGCCACGTCAGCGAGAAAGGGTACGGTGAGCGGGTCGCCTGCGAGCCCGTCGACGCCGACGATCCGCGCAGCATCGCCCGGCTGATGGCCATGCGGCCGGCGGTGGCCGTCGACCTGCTCCCCTCGCGCTGCAGCCCGGCCGTGGGCGCCGCCGCGCTCGAGGCGGGCGTGCACCTGGTCAACACTGTCTACGTCCTGCCGGGGATGCGCGCCCTGGCGGAGCGGGTCGCCGCCGCCGGGTTGACCTTCCTGCCCGAGTTCGGCATGGACCCCGGCATCGACCTGGTGCTGCTGGGCCGGGCCGCCGGACTTCTCGACGAGGTCGAGACGATCGACAGCTACGGCGCCGGCGTCCCCGAGCCGGGCGCCGACGGCAACCCGCTGCGCTACAAGGTGACCTGGACCTTCGCCGGCGTGCTGCGCGCCTACATGCGCGGCGGCCGCCTGGTCCGCGACGGCCGCATCGCGGAAGTCCCGCCGCGCGAGATGTTCAGCCCGGAGAACATTCACGAGGTCGAGATCCCCGGGCTCGGACGCTTCGAGGCCTACGCCAACGGCGACGCGCTCCCCTACGCCGAGATGCTGGGGATCGACCCCGCGCGCCTGCGCCGGCTGGGGCGCTATTCCTTCCGCTGGCCCGGACACTGCGCCTTCTGGAAGAAGCTGGTCGACCTGCACCTGCTCGACGACGAGCCCTTGGCGGTCGGCGGCATGACGGTCAACAAGCGGGAGTTCCTGGCCGCCGCCATCGAGCCCTGGATCCGCCTGGGCGGGAACGAGCGCGACGTCGCCGTCATCCGCGTCGAGGCGGAAGGCGTCCAGGGCGGGAAGCGGAAGCGCGTCGTGCTCCAGGTCGTCGACTACCGCGACCTGGAGAGCGGCTTCACGGCCATGAACCGCAGCGTCGGCTACACCGCCGCCATCGGCGCCCGCATGATCGCCGACGGCCGCCTGAAACGGCGCGGCCTGCTTTCGCCGCTGCGTGACGTCCCCTACGGGGAGTTCCGCGCCGAGCTGGAGCGGCGCGGCATCCTCGTCAGCGAAGAAATCACCGCGCTGGAATAAGGGCGGCGATCGCCTCCAGCGCCGCCTGCGCTCCCGAGCCGATTCCCACCTGGCCTTCCGGCGCCTCGGGCTCGCGGGCGTTGATGCGCAGCAGGCGCGTGCGCGGCCGCGCCAGCAGCCGCTCCGACATGCGCCGCACGCTGGGCACCGTTGTTCCGGCTCCGCACTCGACCACGGCCAGCCGCCTGCCGGCGATCCCCTCCAGCCAGTCGCGCAGTCGCAGCGCCTGCGCCTGGCTGCGCTGGGACCGCCAGCCCCAGTCGCCGAACATCAGCACGTTGGGCCGCGCCAGGCGGCCGCAGAACGGGCAGTCGGGCAGCGGCGGCGCGGCGCGCATCGTCGCCTCGTCCACGGCGACCTCGAGCGCCTCGGCCGGCCACGGCGCCGCCGGGCAGCCGTGGGCGCACTGCAGGTGATGGATCGAGCCGTGGCACTCGTGGACCCGCTCCTCGGCGAAGCCCGCCTTCTGGAACTGGCCGTCGACATTGGAGGTGAAGACGAAATGGCCGCCGGGCTTGGCACCGGCCCAGGAGCGCAGCAGGGCGTAGCCGCGGTGCGGCGCGGTGCGGCGGTAGAGCCCCAGGCGGTGGCCGTAGAACCCCCAGGCCAGGGCGGGGTCGGCTACGAACCACTCGGGGTTGGCCAGGGAATAGAAATCGAGCCCGAGCTGGCGGTAGGGAGGGTAGGCGTTCCAGAACCCCTCGTCGCCGCGGAAGTCGGGCAGCCCCGAGTCGACCTCATTACTCATCACGCATCACTTTCAGCAGCGGCGGCTGCCCTTTATCGGCCCGGGCCCGCGGCGGCCCGAAATTGGACAGCGCGATCCCCGCCAGGCGCACCGGCCTCTGGCCCGCCTCGGTCCGCCCCAGCAGCTCGCCGGCGGCGCGGAACACCTCGTCGGCCGACGCCAGGAAATCGCCGAAGGTCTTCCTGCGCGTGACGACGCGGAAGTCGGCGTACTTGATCTTCAGCGTCACGGTGCGCGCCCGCTTGCCCTCCCCGCCCAGCTCGGCGAACACCCGGCCGGCGCAGTCGCGCAGGTACTCGAGCAGCGGCCCCTTCATCCGCACGTCGCGGGCGAAGGTCTCCTCGGCGCCGTAGGAGAGGCGCTCGCGCCAGGGGGTGACCGGCGTGTCGTCGATGCCGTGGGCCAGGTCGTGGAGCCAGCGGCCGAACTTGCCGAAGCGCTCCTCCAGGAAGGAGAGGTTTTTTTTCTCGAGGTCGGCGACGGTGCGGATGCCCAGCCTGGCCAGCTCGGCGTCGGTGACCTTGCCCACGCCCGGCAGCCGCATCACGGGCAGGGGGCGGATGAACTCCATGACGCGCTCGGGTCGCACCACGCACAGCCCGTCGGGCTTGCGGGCGTCGGAGGCGATCTTGGCCACGAACATGGTCGAGGCCACGCCGGCCGACGCCGTCAGGCCGGTGGCGGCGAAGATGCGTCGCTTGATCTCGCGGGCCAGGCGGGTGGCGCTGGGTTCGTTCCGGCGGTTGCGGGTCACGTCCAGGTAGGCCTCGTCGAGCGACACCGATTCCACCAGATCGGTGTACTCGCGGAAGATGGCATGGACCCGCTCCGAGACGCGGCGGTACTTCTCGAAGTCGGGCGGGATGAAGAGGCAGCTCGGGCAGCGGCGCCTGGCCTCGGCGCACGACATGCCCGAGCGGATGCCGAAGCGCCGGGCCTCGTAGTTGGCGGTGGCGGCCACCGAGCGGCTGTCGGGGCGGCCGCCGACCACCAGCGGCCGGCCGCGCAGCTCGGGGCGGTCGCGCATCTCGACGGCGGCGTAGAACATGTCCATGTCGACGTGGATGATCTTGCGCAACGGCGCCGCGGGTCCCATGAGGCGAACCTAGCACAGCCGCCGCGCCCCTGTCAACGACGCATGGGCACGGGAAAGGTGCCTTGCCAGGGACGGCGCTTTCGGCTACAATATCGCTTCGACCGCCCCTCGTGAAGGAGAATCATGCCCCTCGACCTGCTGGGAAAACTGCTCGCCCTTTTATGCGCCGTCGTCTGGGCCACGGCGGTGATCTTTTTCAAGCTGGCCGGGGACAACGTCCGGCCGTTGGCGCTCAACCTCTACAAGACCTCGCTGACCGTCGCCATCCTGTTCCCCGTCCTGCCGCTGCTGGGCATCCCCCTGCTGCCGGAGACGATCGGCCTGCCCCAGGCGCTGGCGGTCATGGCCAGCGGCATCCTGGGCATCGCCGTCTCCGACACCATGTTCTTCGCCTGCCTGAACCGCCTGGGGGCGGGGACGACGGCCATCGTCGACGCGCTGTACGTTCCCTTCGTGATGACCGCCTCCTGGCTGGCGCTGCGCGAGAACCCGCGCCTGGAGCAGCTCGGTGGCGCCGCCCTGGTCATCTCCGCCATCCTCGTCGCCGCCTACCGCCGCAACGGCGCAGGGCGCCCGACCGGCCACCGTTTGACCGGCTTCCTGTTCGGCATCGGCGCCATGGCGCTGATGGCGGTGAGCATTGTGCTCATGCGTCCGGTCCTGGACCGCGCGCACGTCCTATGGGTCACCGAGGTGCGCATGCTGTCGGCCCTGCTGGTGCTGCTGGCGATGTTCGCGCTGCAGAAGGGGCGGCGCGGCCTGCTGGCGCCGCTCTGGCGCAAGGGCAGCCGCGGCTACGCCTTCTGGGGCGCCATCCTGGGCAACCTGATCTCCATGACCCTGTGGATCGCCGCCTTCAAGTTCACCACCGTCAACTCGGCCGCCATCCTCAACCAGACCAACACCGTGCTGGTGGTGGTGCTGGCCGCCATCTTCCTGAAGGACCGCTTCGACCTGCGGCGGGCGCTGGCCACCGCGCTGGCCGTGGCCGGCTCGATGCTGATCCTGCTGGGATAAAGACAGCCTGACCTGCCGATTGATCGTGATTCGTTTTTCGTAATTCGTAATTCGAAAGAAATCCTGTTTTCCGGGGCAATGGCTTCACGAATCACGAATCACGAATCACGAATCACGTGCCATCACCGAATCCAACTGCGGATACCTTTCGTTTACACGCCTGTTCTTCTCTGCTAAAATCGGGGCATGAAACGGGTCTTGCCGCTCATCTCCTGCCTGCTGCTCCTGCTGCCGCCGCCGCTGGCCGCGGCGCAGGACGACGCGGCATTCGCCGCCGCGCGCGAGAAGATGGTCCGCGAGCAGATCCTGGAGCGCGGCATCACCGACGCCCGCATCCTTGGCGCCTTCCGCAAGGTGCCGCGCCACCTGTTCGTGGCGCCGCGCTACCGCGGCCAGGCCTACGGCGACTTCCCCCTGCCCATTGCGGAGGGGCAGACCATCTCCCAGCCCTACATCGTGGCCATCATGACCGCGGTCATCGCGCCGATGGCCAGCAAGAAGGTGCTGGAGATCGGCACCGGCTCGGGCTACCAGGCCGCGGTCATGGCCGAGCTGGCTCGCGAGGTCTACACCATCGAGATCTTCCCCACGCTGGCCGACGCCTCGCGCCGGCTGCTGGAGGGGCTGCGCTACCGCAACATCCGTTTCCGCACCGGCAACGGCTATGTGGGCTGGCCCGAGGCCGCCCCCTTCGACGGCATCATTGTCACCTGCGCGCCGGACCACATCCCGGCGCCGCTGCTGGAGCAGCTGGCCGTGGGCGGCCGCCTGGTCATCCCCATCCGCTACTCCGACACGGTGCAGGACCTGCTGCTGGTGGAGAAGCTGCCCAACGGCCGGCTGAAGAAGACCAACCTGATCCCCGTCCTCTTCGTGCCCATGATCCGCGCCAATGCCCGCTGACGTCCTGGCGGGCCTGAACCCCGAGCAGCGGCGGGCGGTGCTGCACTTCGAATCGCCGCTGCTCATCGTCGCCGGCGCCGGCTCGGGCAAGACGCGGGTGATCACCCACAAGATCTCCCATCTGGTGCTGGAGAAGGGGCTGCCGCCCCGCCAGGTGCTGGCCGTGACCTTCACCAACAAGGCGGCCGACGAGATGAAGGTGCGCATCGAGGCCCTCACCGGCATCGCGGCCCGCCTTTTCCCCATCTCCACCTTCCACGCCCTGGGGCTGCGCATCCTGCGCGAGTCGGGCGCGCCCCTGGGCTTCGATCCCCAGTGGCAGGTCATGGACGACGACGAGCAGCGGCGCCTGTTCGAACGCCTGCTCAAGGAGTCCGCCCCCCAGCGGGCGCGCGACGGCGACGCCATCCTGCGCAAGATCGGGCTGGCCAAGATGGGCCTGCACTACCCCAACAACACCGACTTCCTGCGCCAGAAGGGGTTCGACGAGGAGGAGATCCGTCTTTTTGCCCGCTACCACGCCGCCCAGCAGGAGGGCAAGATCTGGGACTACGAGGACCTGATCTCCTTTGCCGTCATGCTGCTGCGCGACCACGACGCCGTGCGCGCCAGGTACCAGGAACGTTTCCGCTACATCCTGGTCGACGAGTTCCAGGACACCAATCCCAACCAGTACGAGCTGGTCAAGCTGCTCTGCGGCGACCGCCGCAGCATCACCGTGGTCGGCGACGACGACCAGGCCATCTATTCCTGGCGCGGCGCCAGCCCGCGCTTCCTGCTCGAGTTCGAGCGCGACTTCCCCGGCGCCCAGGTCGTCAAGCTGGAGCAGAACTACCGCTCGACGCCCGAGATCCTGAACTTCGCCAACCTGCTGATCAGCCAGAACTCCGCCCGGCGCAGCAAGCGCATGTGGGCGGACACGCCGAGCAGCCACCCGGTCTTCGTGCTGCGCAGCCGCTCCAAGGAGGAGGAGGCCGAGGAGATCGCCCGCCTGGTCGTGCGCCTGCGCGACGCCAACCCCGGTCTGTTCCCGCTGGCCGTCCTCTACCGCATCAACTCGCAGTCGCTGGCCCTGGAGACGGAATTCCTCAAGCAGCGCATCGCCTTCCGCATCCTCAAGGGCCTGCGCTTCTTCGAGCGCAAGGAGGTGCGCGACGCGCTGGCGCTGCTGCGCCTGGGGCTGAATCCCGACGACGACCTGGCCTTCCTGCGCGTGGTGGAGTTCCTGCCCCTGGGCGTCGGCAGCCGCACGCTGGAGGCGCTGCGCGCCCGCGCCGGCGAGCGTGGGCAGCACCTCTTCCCGGCGCTGGCAGAACACCTGGGCGACAAGTTCGCCGCCAGGCCCCTCTTCCCGCTGCTGCGCGAGATGAACCGCCGCAGCCAGGAGCTGCCGGTCGCCGAGATCCTGGGACGGCTGCTGCAGGCGTCGGGCTACCTGGAGACGCTGCGCGAGAAAGGGGAGGAGGAACGGCTGCTGAACATCGCCGAGCTGCGCGAGTTCGTCGGCAAATGGGAGGCGGAGAACCCCGGCGCCCCCTTCTGCGACCTGCTCGACCGCATGAGCCTGGAGACCCGCGACGGGCGAAGCGCCGAAAAAACCCAGGTGTTCCTGCTGACCATGCACAACGCCAAGGGGCTGGAGTTCCCCACCGTCGTGGTCAGCGGCGTCAACTCCGCCTACATGCCCTTCTTCATGAGCAAGGAGCGCGACCAGATCGAGGAGGAGCGGCGGCTGTTCTACGTGGCCAGCACCCGGGCCAGCCGGCTGCTGATCGTCTCCACCGCCTCCGACCGCCCCTCGTTCTTCCTGCAGCAGATGGGCGGCTCCCCCTACCTGCCAGTCTACTCGTTCCGCGAAATCGTCGACAGCCTATTCCCCGAGGCGCCGCGCCCGGCGGCGGCGCGCGACGACGGCCGCTTTGTCGTCCACCCCATCTTCGGCCGCGGCCGCGTGGTGGAGAAGGTCTCGGAGAGCAAGTACCTCATCCACTTCAGCGAGAAGGGCGAGAAGCTGATCGACACGGCGGTGGTCCATGTCGAATTCGTCTGACAACGGCGGCGAGGAGGACACCCCCGGCTTCATCGCCATCGGCGGCTGCCGCGAGCACAACCTCAAGTCCATCTCCCTGCGCATCCCCCTGCGGCGCCTGACGCTGGTGTGCGGCGTCTCCGGCAGCGGCAAGTCGACGCTGGCCCGCGACGTCCTCTACCGCGAGGGACAGGGGCGCTTCCTGGAGAGCTTCCCGGCCTACGCGCGCCTCTTCCAGTCGCGGCTGGGGCGCTCGCGCAGCGACTCCGTCTCCGACATCCCGCCGGCGCTGGCCCTGGGGCAGGACCTGTCCCTGGGCAATCCCCGCTCGACCGTCGCCACCCTGACGGGCCTGCTCGGGTCGCTGCGCATGCTGTACTCGCGCTTCGCCGCGCCGGGAGCGGGAGGGCGGCTCACCCGCTCGCACCTGTCGTTCAACCACCCGCTGGGCGCCTGCCCGCGCTGCCAGGGGCTTGGGCAGGTGCTGGAGATCGACGTGGCGGGGCTGGTCGAGGACGAGCGCCGCACGCTGCGCCAGGGCGTCCTGCGCCTGAGCACGCCCAACGGCTACATCATCTACTCGCAGGTGACCATCGACGTGCTCGACGAAGTGTGCCGGGCCCACGGCTTCTCGGTCGACGTCCCCTGGCGGGACCTGAGCGACGAGCAGCGGCGCGTGGTCCTCTACGGCAGCGATCGGGTGCGCATCCCCTTCGGCAAGCACCCGCTTTCCTCCCGCCTGCGCTGGACCGGCATCACGCCCAAGCCGCGGGAACTGGGGACCTACCGCGGCATCGTCCCCATCATGGAGGAGATCCTGCGCCGCGGCCCCAACCCGGGCATCCTGCGCTTCTGCCGCCGGGAGCCGTGCCGGGAATGCGGCGGGCTGCGCCTGGCCGCGGCGGCCCTGGAAGCCTCCTACCAGGGGACCCCCCTGCGCCGGCTGCTCGCGCTGACCGTCGCCGGCCTGGCCGCCTGGGCCGAAGGCGCGGCGGCACGCCCCGGCCTGTCGCGGCCGGAACGGATGCTGCTGGCGGACTTGGCTGCGCATGCCCGGCTGCTGCAGGAGCTCAGCCTGGGGCACCTGGCGCTGCGCCGGGCCGTGCCCACCCTCTCGCGCAGCGAGGGGCAGAGGATCCGCGTCGCCGGCCTCCTGCGCGCCCCCATCAGCGGCATGCTGTACGTGCTCGACGAGCCGGGCTCCGGGCTGCACCCGCAGGAGAAGACGCGACTCTATCGGCGCTTCCGCGAGCTGACGGCGGACGGCAGCACCGTCATCCTGGTCAGCCACGACCGCCAGGCGCTGGCCTTCGCCGACTGGGTTGTGGAACTGGGCCCGGTCGGCGGCGCCGCGGGCGGGCACCTGCTGTTCTGCGGCGACGCGGCGCTCTACGCCTCAGTGGACACGCCGACCCTCCGCTCCTGGAAGCGTCCGCCGGAGCCGGCCGCCGCTCCGCCTGCGCCGCCTTCCCTGCTGGAGATCGGGCCTGTGCGTGGGGACGCTCTGGAGTTCGCCAGGCTGGAGTTCCCCTGCCGATCCCTCGTCGGGATCTCGGGGCTTTCCGGCTCGGGCAAGAGCACCCTGCTGGGCTGGCTCGAGGCGAACGGCCCCGCCGTGGTCCGCGGCGGGGAAAAACTCCGCCGCGTCGTCGCCGTCGATCCGCAACCCCTGGGCCGGAACAGCCGCAGCAACCCGGCCACCTACACCAAGCTGTTCGACGACATCCGCAGGCTTTTCGCGGCCCAGCCGCGCGCCAGGGAGCTTGGGCTCAACGCCTCGGCATTCTCCTTCAACAGTGACCGGGGGTGCTGCCCCGCCTGCCTGGGCGCCGGCGAGATCGAGATCACCATGCACTATCTCCAGTCGCTGTCCCAGTCCTGCCCGCAATGCCAGGGCCGGCGCTACCAGGACCGCGTGCTGGAGGTCCGCTGCCAGGGACTGGCCATCGACGAGGTGCTGGCCCTGACGGTCGACCAGGCCGGGGAATTGTTCGCCAGGGAGGGGAGGATCGCCGCCCGGCTGCGCGTCCTGTCCCGGCTGGGACTGGGCTACCTCACCCTGGGCCAGCCCTCGTCGACCCTCTCCGGCGGCGAGGCCCAGCGGGTCAGGCTGGCCTCCTTCATCCAGCAGGGGCGCGCCGCCGGGGTCCTCTACCTTCTCGACGAGCCCTGCATGGGGCTGCACGACCTGGACATCGCCTGCTTGGCCCGGGCGCTCCAGGAGCTGCGCGACCAGGGGGCCACGCTGCTCGTCGCCGAGAACAACCCGCGCTTCCTCTCCCTCTGCGACTGGCTGATCGAGCTCCCGCCTCCGGGGATCGCGGCGCCGCCGCTGGCCGGCGACGCCGCCGCGATCCGTTCCCGGCCGGAGTCGACGATCGCCTCCTTGATCCGCGGCGATCTCCCCGGCGCCGAGGCGGCCGGGACCGCGCCCGAGGCCGGCCCGCCGGCGCCGCGGGAGATCCGCATGCTCGGGGTGCGGACCCACAACCTGAAGGATGTCTCCGTCGTCATCCCTGAGAACCGCTTCACCGTGATCGGCGGGCCGTCGGGCGCGGGAAAGAGCTCGCTGGCCCTGGAGACTCTCTACAAGGCCTGCCTGCGGCGCTATGTCGGGCACCTCTCACCGTACCTGCGCGACCGCCTGGCGCCATCCGGCGAGGGGGAGCATGACGCGATCGCGCCGCTCAAGCCGGCGGTGGCGCTGGCGGCCCGCTACCTGGAGGCGACGCCGCGCTCGACGGTCGGCACCCTGTCGGGCGTCAATGGCCTGCTGCGCGTGCTGTTCTCCCGCGCCGGCGAAGGCGATACGCCGCCGGGCAGCGCCCGCCTGCACGCGTCCCATTTCTCCTTCAACCACCAGGACGGCGCCTGCCCGTCCTGCGGCGGCCTGGGGACCGTCCTGCAAGCCGACGCCACCCGCTGGCTGGTGCATCCGGAGCGAGCCATCCTGGACGGCGCCTTCTCCGTCGACAAGGCCTGCCAATTCTTCCTGGACCCCCAAGGCCGCCACATGGCCGTCCTGCAGGGCGCCGCCCAAGAGCTCGCCCTCGACATCCGGCCGGCCTGGCGCGACCTGACTGCCGAGGCACAGAGGATGATCCTCGACGGCGCCGAGGGGGAGTTCGCCGTCGCCTGGAGCTTCCGCCGCGGCGAGCGCCGCGGTGAGCACCGCTTCACCTCCTCCTGGATCGGCCTGAACCGCCTGGTACTCCAGGACCATCGGCGCCGCCTGGGGCACCGCCGGCAGGCCGGCCGCTACGACGCCGTGGTCGGGCACGCGACGTGCCCCGCGTGCGGCGGCCTGCGCCTGCGCGAGTTGGCCCTGCGCTGCCGCCTCGGCGCCGCCACCCTGGGTGAGATGCTCGCCACCCCCCTCGCCCGCCTGCAGGGGATGTTCAGCCATGACGGCGAGGCGCTGTTCCCGGTAGGCGCCCCTCCCCGCCAGCAGCTGGTCTGCCGGGAGGTCATGCCGGCGCTGGACCGCCAGCTGCGGACCCTGCTGCGCCTGGGCCTCGGCTATCTGACCCTGGCCCGCGGCGCCGACACCCTGTCCAGCGGCGAGCACCAGCGCCTGCGCCTCTCCTCGCTGCTGGCCAACCGCCTGAATTTCACCCTGTTCGTGCTGGACGAGATCAGCCGCGGCCTGCACCCCCACGACGTCGCCAACCTGGTTTCCATCCTGCGCGGCCTGTTGCGCGGCGGCAACACCATCGTGGCCGTCGACCACCATCCCCTGGTCGCAGCGCAGGCCGACTGGACGATCCGCCTGGGGCCGGGCGGAGGCCAACGGGGCGGCGCGGTGACTTTCATGGGCCGCGAAACGGCAGCGGCGGCCGCCGGCATGGAGATCCGGGAGGCAGCGGACATGGACAAGGCCAGGGGCGTCATCGCCGTCTCCGCGGCCCGCATCCACAATCTCGACGGACTCGACCTGGCCATTCCGCCCCGGGGGCTGACGGTCCTCAGCGGCGTGTCCGGCAGCGGCAAGTCCACCCTGATGCATCGCGTGATCCACGAGAGCGCCCGGGCCGGGCGCCCGGTCCACTGCGCCGCGCTGGAGGGCCTGGAGCGCTTCGCGCAGGTCCTGTCCTTCGCCCCGCTGAATCCCCGGCGCTGCGGCGGCGAGAGGGTGATCGACTTCCTGGGAGCGGCACCGGCCGTCTTCAAGGCCTTTGCCCAGGCCGTCGACCCGGCCGGGCGCCGGCACCTGTACAAGGCGCTGGCCTCGCCCGACACCGCCTCGGCGTGCCCCCATTGCCAGGGCGCGGGCGAATGGACGGCCGAGCTCGATTACATGGGCTCCTTCACGGAAGGCTGCTCCCATTGCCTGGGCAGCGGCCTCGCCATCGAGCTGGCCGGCCTCAGCCTGGGCAGCCTCAAGTTGGCGGAGGCGCTCGCCGGGGACATCGACGCCCTGCCCGGCGAGGTCGTCGCCGCCTGCGGGTTGCAGCGGGGAGTCCGCGGCCTGGCTGAACTCTCCCTCGGCTACCTGAGCCTGGGCCGGCGCCTGCGCACCCTGTCGACGGGCGAGCTGCAGCGCCTGCGCCTGGCCCGCCTGCTCCTGGACCTGGGCAAGGAGCCCTGCCTGCTGCTGCTGGACGAGCCCGACAGCGGCCTCAGCCCTGAGGAATGCCGGGAGCTGATCGCCGCCGTCAGGGAGCGCTTGGCCCACGGCCACGCAGCCGTCGTCATCAGTCATCAGCCGCTGACGATGGGCCAGGCCGACCACATCATCGACCTCGGGCCCGGCGCCGGCGAAGACGGCGGCCGGGTGGTGGCCAGCGGCACGCCCCGGCAGGTCGTGGAGGGCGACTGGCCCCTCTCCAAGACCGCCGCATTTTTAAGGCAGATGCGCGAAAACGGCAGTACGCTTTAAAAAATCAAGGGAATACAGAGGGAAGAATGAGGGAAGAGAGAGTGGGAAAAGCCCTGTCAAATTTTCATTCCCACTTTGTCTTCTCTCTGCCTTTCCCTCTGTTTTCCCTCTCTCTTCCCTGAGCCCGTTAATCCCTTCTTCCCTACGCCGTGTGCCGTGCGCCGCGTGCCAAGGTCAAATACAGGTCATGGAATCACATAGAGCAAAATCGCGAAATAATGGCACACGCTGCCGGCCAGGACGAACAGGTGCCAGATGCCGTGGTGGTAGGGCAGCTTCTTCCACAGGTAGAAGACGGCGCCAAGGGTGTAGGACAGGCCGCCGGCCAGCAGCCAGAGCAGCCCGCCCAGGGGGACGCGCTGCAGCAGCGGCCGGGTGGCGACCACCACCAGCCAGCCCATGCCCAGGTAGATCAGCGTCTGCGCCAGGCGGAAGCGGTCGACGAAGAAAACCTGGAAGGCGATGCCGGCCAGGGCCAGCCCCCAGACGACGCCGAACAGGCTCCAGCCCCAGCCGCCGCGCAGGCTGACCAGCAGGAACGGCGTGTAGGTGCCGGCGATGAGCAGGTAGATGGAGGAATGGTCGATGACGCGGAAGACGTGCTTGACGCGCGGCCCGCGGAAGGAGTGATAGAGGGTGGAGCTGGTGAACAGCAGCACCAGGGTGGCGCCGTAGATGGCGCAGCTGACCACGTGCCAGGCGTCGCCGCGCAGCGCGGCCAGCGCCACCAGCACCGCCAGCCCGGCCGCGCCCAGCACCGCGCCGGCGCCGTGCGTCACGGCGTTGATCGTCTCTTCTTTCATCATCGATTCACTCGCGTGGGGGCAGTATAGCGGAAATGGGAGGTCGCGGGAAGCCGGTGAGGGCTTTCCCGCAACAAGCACTTGGCGTACGGCATACGGCGTACGGCGGACGGGAAGGCCCTCGCTGGACACTGCCCGATGCCCTGCGACCACATCCCCATGATTTGAATGCCGTCCATAAAGGGCCATTCTCCTTCGCTCACCGCGACAGCTCGGTTCATGGCTGTTGCCGCACACCGTCTGCCGTAAGCCGTATGCCGAGCACCATCTCTCCCATTCATCACTTGTCACGCGGTTCGGTTTGTGCGGTTGCCGTACGCCGCATGCCGTGCGCCGTATGCCTCTGCCTTCAGCCCCTTTTCCCTATTGACTTCGCCCCTCGCCGCGATTATAACCGGGATGGGAATGAGGTGAAATGAGGAAGAAGATCCTGCTGATCCACACCGGCGGCACCATCGGCATGACCCGCGACAGCGAGAGCGGCGTGCTGCGCCCCGACCGCTTCTATGCCAGCCTGCTGCAGGTCATCCCCGAGCTCTCGGCCATCGCCGACGTCCAGGTGGAGATCCCCTTCGTCTTCGACAGCGCCGAGCTCAACTTCGAGCACTGGCGGCAGCTGGCCGCCATCATCCAGTCGCATATCGGCCATGTCGACGGCGTCGTCATCACCCACGGCACCGACACGCTGGCCTACACCGCCTCGGCCCTCTCCTTCATGCTGTACAACGTCCCCGTGCCGGTCATTCTGACCGGCGCGCAGCGGCCGCTGGGCGAGCTGCGCAGCGACGCGCGCAACAACCTGGTCAACGCCGTGGAGCTGGCCTGCGCCGACATCCCCGAGGTGTGCATCTTCTTCGACTACAAGCTGATGCGCGGCAACCGCACCAGCAAGAATCACATCAACTTCTTCGACGCCTTCGTCTCGCCCAACTACCCGCTGCTGGCCGAGGTGGGCATCAACATCGAGGTCTACCGCGGCAACCTGCTGCGTCCGGGCGGCCACTTCCACGTCTTCGACCGCTTCGCGCCGGCGCTGGCGGTGCTGAAGCTCTTCCCCGGCTGCGCCGCCGACTACTTCCAGCCCGGGGCGGAGATCCGCGCCGTGCTCATCGTGGCCTACGGCGCCGGCACCGTCCCCCTGCAGACCGGCAATTTGCTGGCGCGCGTCGAGCGCTGGCTGGCCGAGGGCAAGCTGGTGGTGCTGGACAGCGAGGCGCACGGCGGCCGCATCGAGCCGCAGCTCTACGAGTCAGGGGCACGGCTGCTGGAGATGGGCGTGATCTCGTCCGGCGACATGACCTTCGAGGCGGTGGCGACGAAGCTGATGTTCCTGCTCGGCCAGTACGACCGCCCCGAGCTGATCCGCAGCAACTTCCAGAAGTCGCTGGCCGGCGAGCTGAGCGAACTGCCATGAGCGGGGGAGGAGGAGCATGAGCCCGACCCATTCCCTGTGGAACGACGTGTTCAAGGCCAGGCGCGAGAACAACGGCGACATCCTGCCGCTGCTGGGCCAGATCCCGCTCTTCGCCAAATTGCGCCGCAGCGAGCTGCGCGACATCGAGCGTCTGGTACACCGCCGCCTCTTCGCCGACGGCGAGGTGATCTTCTGGGAGGGCGAGCCCGGCGTGGGCATGTACATCGTCCAGCAGGGCGAGGTGGGCATCTACAAGGAGTACGGTCAGCACGGCCAGAAGGAGCTGGCGCGCCTGCGCCCGGGCGACTTCTTCGGCGAGATGGCGCTGCTCGAGGACGACTGCCGGTCGGCCACCGCCGTGGCGCGCGGCGAGACGCGGCTGTTCGGGGTGATCCACCCCGACCTGTTCCACCTCTTCCGGCGCAAGCCGCAGCTGGGGGTCAAGCTGCTCTCCGCCCTGACCGACGTGCTGGCCCGCCGCCTGCGGCTGACCAACCAGGAGCTGCAGCGCCTGGCCCAGGACACGCTGACGGTGGAGACCGAGGGAGAGCGCACGCCATGAATCCCCACGAGGAGCGGCGCGGCGTCGTCATCCACTTCGACCGCCATCTCCTGCGCTTCCTGCTGAAGCTCGGCCTGGCGGCGCTGGGGCTGCTGGCGCTGGCCTGGATCCTCTCCTACAGCGACATGGTGCTGACGCCGCTGATCCTCTCCTTCCTTCTGGCCATCCTGCTCAACCCGCTGGTGGTGGCGCTCGAGCGTCGCGGCCTGGGGCGGACGGCCGCGGTGGTGCTGGTCATGGCCGCCCTGGGCGCGGCGCTGGCCCTGCTGCTCTCCGCCCTGGCCCCGGTCATCGCCCGTGAGCTGCGCCCGCTCAGCGAGCTGGCGCAGCGGGAGACCCCGGCCACGCTGCTGGAGAAGTTCAGGGTCCTGCTGCGCGAGAACGTGCCCTGGCTGAAGAACCCCGGCATCGTCGCCCAGATCATGAAGCTGGCCGAGGACTTCATCAACTCGCTGTTCCAGCGCAGCCTCAGCATCCTGCCCAGCGTCGTGCCGGTGGCCATCGCCCTGGTGCTCATCCCCTTCATGACCTTCTTCCTGCTCAAGGACGGCCGGCGCATCAAGAAGTCCTTCATCGCCCTGCTGCCCAACCGCTACTTCGAGATGGCCATCGGCCTGTTGCACAAGATCGACCGCCAGGTGGGCAACTACATCCGCGGCCAGCTGCTCGTCTCCCTCTGCATCGGCACCCTGGCGGCCACGGCGCTGGCCATCCTGCGCGTCCCCTATTTCCTGTTCATCGGCGTCGTGGCCGGCCTGGCCAACATGATCCCCTACTTCGGCCCCATTGTCGGCGGCATCCCGGCGGTGATCCTCAATGTCATCGCCAAGGGGCGGCTGAGCGCCGCCCTGCCGGTCATCGCCGCCTTCCTGCTCATCCGCCTCATCGATGACACGCTGCTGTCGCCGAACATCCTCGGCCACAGCCTGAGCATCCACCCCCTGCTGGTCATTCTGGTCATCTTCATCGGCGGCGAGATGTTCGGCGTCATGGGGCTGCTGCTGTGCATCCCGGTGACCGGCATCATCAAGGTGGTCATCCAGGAGCTGGCCTGGGGCTGCCGCCACTACCGCGCCCTGCGCGGCGACGGCTGAGCCGCAGGGCGGCTCGCCCCGTCGCGAAAATGGCATAATCCGCACCATGGAACCAGGAGCCGCACGAAGCCGGTCGCTGCTCAAACGCTTTGCCTGGCTGTCCATTGCCGCCGCCGTGGCGACGATCGGGCTGAAGCTGGCCGCCTGGCTGTTCACCGGCTCGGTGGGCCTGCTGTCCGACGCGCTGGAATCCCTCGTCAACCTCGCGGGGGGGATCGTCGCCCTGGCCATGCTCGAGGTGGCCTCCCGCCCGGCCGACGAGGACCACGCCTTCGGGCACGGCAAAGCCGAGTACTTCTCCAGCGGCATCGAGGGGACGCTGATCCTCATCGCCGCCGTCACCATCATCTCCGCCGCCGGACGCCGCCTGCTGCACCCCCGCCCCCTGGAGCAGCTTGGCGTCGGCCTGGCGGTCTCGTTGCTCGCCTCGCTGGTCAACCTGGCGGCGGCGCGGATCATCCTGGGCGCCGGCAAGCGGTACGACTCGATCACCCTGCGCGCCAACGCCCATCACCTGCTGACCGATGTCTGGACCTCCGCCGGCGTTCTCGCCGGCGTGGGGCTGGCGGCGATCAGCGGCTGGCAGCGGCTCGATCCGCTGGTCGCCATGGCCGTGGCGGCCAACATCATCCGCACCGGCGTGCACATCGTGCGGGCGTCGGTGCAGGGCCTGATGGACAGCTCGCTCCCGGCCGGCGAGCGCCTGGCGATCGAGCGGCTGCTCGAGCCGCACAAGGCGGACGGGGTGCAGTTCCACGCCCTGCTTACCCGCCGCGCGGGGGCGGAGCGCTTCATCTCCCTGCACGTCCTGGTGCCCGGCCGCTGGACCGTCCACCGCGGCCACCGGCTGGTCGAGCACGTCGAAAGCGACATCCGCGGCACCCTGGGGAACGCCACGATCTTCACCCACCTCGAGTCCCGCGAGGATCCCGCCTCCTGGGACGGTTGAAACGGCTCAGCCCAGATTCTTTCCCTCGATGAAGCGGTCGAGCTCGTCCAATCCCTCGGCAAAATCGGCCCGGCCGAAGCCGATGCGGAAACGCGCCGGGTCGGCCTGGAATAGGCGGCCGGGCGCGAGCAGCACCCCCTGCTCGCGGAGCAGGCGGGAGCAGAAGTCATCGCAGGTTCCGGCGGAGCGCAGCGCCGGGAAGGCGACCGGCCCGGCCTTCGGCCGCACCCAGGAGAAGCGGTCGGAGTGCCGCGCCAGGAAGCGGTCGAGGAGTTCGAGATTGGCGCGGACGGTCCCCAGGCAGCGCCCCAGGAACGCTTCGCGCCGGCGCAGCGCCACGCCGGCCAGGAACTCGCTGGGCGCGGCGGCGCAGATGGTGGTGTAGTCCTTCATGGCGGCCATGGCACGCAGGATGCCCCGGTCGCGGCAGGCCACCCAGCCCAGGCGCAGCCCGGCCAGGCCGAACGACTTGGACATCACCCCCAGCGAGACGCCTTTCTCGTACAGCTCGCAGGCGGCGGGCAGCCGGTCGGCGGGATCGTACTCCAGGAAGCGGTAGACCTCGTCGGAGAAAAGGATCAGGCCGCGGCGGCGGGCGAACTCCGTGATGGCAACGAAGCGTCCCCGTTCCGGCAGGTAGCCGGTGGGGTTGTGGGGAAAATTGACCGCCACGGCGCGGGTGCCGGGCCCGGCAAGGGCGATCAGGTCATCGGCATCGAGGGCCCAGCCCTGTTCGGCGGCGGCCGTCCAGCGGGTGACGCGGCAACCGGCGGCCGCGGCGACGGAGGCCAGCGACTGGTAGCAGGGAGAGTGGACGACGATGCCGTCGCCGGCGGCCAGCACGGCGTTCATGAAGACGAAGATCGCCTCCTCGGCGCCGGAAAAAACCAGCACGTCATCGGCGTCGATCCCGTCATACAGGGAAGCGATCTCCCGCCGCAGCCCGGGGCTGCCGGCGGTCTCGGAGTAGCCCAGGCGCAGCGCCGAGAACGCCTCCCCGGCTCCCGGCTCCAGCGCCAGCAGTTCCCCCAGCGAAAGGGTCTCGCAGTCGGAGGCGCAGAGCAGGCGGCGCACGCTGAATTCGTGCGCGGCGAAGAAGCGCTCGAGGAGAAATGGCTCGACCTTCACGGCCGTCAGTTTAGGATTCCGCAATCCCCCTGTCAAGGCGAGAAGTTCCCAAGCAAGGAAAGTGTCAGTGTTAGTGACAGTGTTAGGAACAGCAATGAAATCTCATGCAACCAAGCGAAGGGGGCTTCGCTTCCGCCTTAAGATGACCTGGTTTTCGGTCACGATATTTTTTAAATTCATACGCTAAAAGTTGGCAACAAGAATTCGATTTATGTGATCTGCGAGCGCTTTTCACTAACACTAACACTATCACTAACACTATCACTTTCCGCCGTCCCTTCCGGGGGCAGCGCCGAGGCCACGATGCCCCGCACGCGCTCGGCGAGGGCGGCCTTGTCGCGGGCGTCGCCGGCGGCCAGCGGCGGATGCACGGTCAGGCGGACCGTCCCCGGGCCGATGCGGTTGCGGTTCCCCTCCAGCAGCCGCCAGGAGCCGTCGATGGTCAGCGGCACAACGGCCGCGCCCGAGCGCGTGGCCAGCTTGAAGCTGCCCTCCTTGAAAAGGCCCAGCCGTCCGGACTTGCTGCGCGTCCCCTCGGGGAAGATCACCAGCGTGCGGCCGGCGCGCAGGGCGTCGATGCCGCGGGCGATGGCCCCGGCCGACTGGCGCAGGTCGCCGCGGTCGATGACGATGCAGCCCAGCCGCCGCATCCAGCTGGAGACGAGGGGCAGGCGGAAGTTCTCCTTCTTGGAAACGAAACCCTTGATGCCGGGAAGGTAGCCGATCAGCAGCGGGATGTCGAAGGCCCCCTGGTGGTTGGCGACCAGCAGGACGCCGCCCGTGCGCGGCAGGTTCTCTGTTCCGGCCACCTCCACCTTCCCGCCGGCGGCGGCGATCATCTGCCGCGCCCAGGCGCGGGTGACCCGCTCCAGCAGCGCCGCCTGCGCCCGGCGCCGGCCCAGGAGGCCGAGAAGGAAGTGGGCCAGCAGGAACGGCGTCGAGGCCAGCTGGAACAGCCAGAAATAGGCGAACCAGAGCACGGTGCGGATCATGGGAGGCCATCATAGCCCAAGCCGTCGCCGGTTGCAAGCCGCGGCGGCCAGTCAATCCCTGACCGCGAGGCTGCGAAAGCCTCATGGGTCAGGGAAAACTTCGCCGACGGGCGGAAGCCGCGGAGGCTATTCAATCCTCGGCCGTGGGGGAATGATGCCCCACGGGTCGAGGTGGCAGTGTTGCCGACGGGGGGGAAGCCGCGGTCTTGGCGGCCGCCGTTGCCTGTGATATAATATGGGCTACGATTCAGGCGGCCGGCTTTTTGAGAACGGGCGATCCTTTCCCCATATCCCTGATCAAGAATCATTGAAGAATCGCTTTTGGAAAATCGCCAAACTGTCGAGCAATGATCCCTTCAGCCTGGTCGAGATGAAAAAGGAGCGTTGACCCATGGAACAGTCCGTCATGCACAAGATCCGCAACATCGGCATCGTGGCCCACATCGACGCCGGCAAGACCACCACCAGCGAGCGCATCCTCTTCTTCACCGGCTTGATCCACAAGACCGGCGAGGTCCATGACGGCCAGGCGGTGATGGACTTCATGAAGCAGGAGCAGGAGCGCGGCATCACCATCTCCTCGGCGGCCATCACCACCGCCTGGAAGGACCACCAGATCAACCTCATCGACACCCCGGGGCACATCGACTTCACCGTCGAGGTCGAGCGCTCGCTGCGCGTGCTCGACGGCATCGCCATGGTCTTCTGCGCCGTCGGCGGCGTCGAGCCGCAGAGCGAGACCGTCTGGCACCAGGCCGACCGCTACAAGGTGCCGCGCATCGCCTTCGTCAACAAGATGGACCGCCAGGGCGCCGACCTGTTCCAGACGGTGCACATGATGAACGAGATGCTGGGCGCCAACGCCGTGGCCTTCCAGCTGCCTATCGGCAGCGAGGAGAACTTCGCCGGCGTGGTCGACCTGGTGACCATGCAGGCCGTCACCTACGAGGGGATGGAGATGAAGACCGGCCCCGTCCCCGCGGACCTGCTGGAGACGGCGCGGCGGCTGCGCGCCGAGATGATCGAGCGCCTGGCCGACTTCGACCTGGAGCTGATGGACAAGTTCTTGAACGAGAAGGAGGTCGGCGTCGAGGACATCAAGCGCGCCACGCGCCACGCCGTCCTCACCCTCGGCCTCACCCCGGTGTTCTGCGGCAGCTCCTTCAAGAACAAGGGAGTACGCCTGCTGCTGGACGCCGTCGTCGACTACCTGCCCTCGCCCATCGACCGCGGCCTGATCGTCGGCCACGACCTGGACGACGCGAGCAAGGCGGTCTCGCGCCACCCGTCGGCGAAGGAGCCCTTCGCCGCCCTGGCCTTCAAGATCATCAACGACCCCTACGTCGGCCAGCAGACCTTCATCCGCGTCTACTCCGGCGAGCTGCAGTCCGGCAGCTACGTGCTCAACCCGGTCAAGGACAAGCGCGAGCGCGTCGGCCGCATCCTGCGCATCCACGCCGACCGCCGCGAAGAGATCGACGCCGTGCGCGCCGGCGACATCGCGGCGCTGATCGGCACCAAGTACACCACCACCGGCGACACGCTGTGCGCCGAGAAGGAGCCGCTGCTGCTGGAGGCCATCCATTGCCCGGAGACGGTGGTCGACCTCAAGGTCGAGCCGCCCTCGGCGCGCGAGCGCGACAAGCTGTCGGCGGCGCTGCACAAGCTGTCGCTGGAGGACCCCTCGTTCCGCGTGCACTTCGACGACGAGACCGAGGAGACGGTGATCTCGGGCATGGGCGAGCTGCACCTGGAGATCATCGTCGACCGCCTGCGGACCGAGCACGGCGTCGACGTCAAGGTCGGCCAGCCCGCCGTCGCCTTCCGCGAGGCCATCACCCAGGGGGCGGAGTCCGACTACAAGTTCAAGAAGCAGACCGGCGGCAAGGGGCAGTTCGCCCACATCGAGATGCGCATCGAGCCCAATCCCGGCCAGGGGCTGGAGTTCCTCAACCTGATCAAGGGCGGCAACATCCCCAAGGAGTTCATCCCGGCCATCGAGAAGGGCTTCCGCGCCTCGATGGAAAAGGGCCCGTTCGCCGGCTTTCCGATGGTCGATGTCAAGTTCGTCCTCGTCGACGGCGGCTTCCACGCCGTCGACTCCTCGGAGCAGGCGTTCAAGACCTGCGCCCAGCTGGCGATCAAGGAAGCGGTCGCCAAGGCGGCGCCGCACATCCTGGAGCCGATCATGAAGATCGAGGTCAACACCCCCGACGAGTACATGGGCGAGATCATCGGCGACATCAACCGCCGCCGCGGCCGCATCGACAGCATGCGCCGCTACCGCAAGGGCTCGCAGAAGATCAACGGTTCCATCCCGCTGATGGAGATGTTCGGCTACGCCACGGTGCTGCGCTCGATGTCCAGCGGCCGCGCCAGCCACTCCATCGAGTTCCTGCACTACGCGCCGCTGCCCAAGGGGATCGAGGAGAAGCTGCTCGCCGACCTGCGCGAAAAGAAGGCCGCGAAGAAGTAGCGCCGCTCAGCCGCGCACCAGCCGGAACAGGTGCCGCTTCAGCGGCGCGCCCGTCCCCCCGCAAACTCGCTCCCGCTCCTTCTTCGCTGGTGATCCCTCTCCAGCAGGCGGCGGGAGTTCGCCGAGCCGTGGCTGGGGAGAAAAACGCGGCATCCCGTGTCCAGCAGCCGGCCCCAGCTGGCGACCAGCTGATCCGCATCGCAGGCGAACGGCGGGAAGGCCGACCCGGGAAATACGCCGAACATGGCGTCGCCGACCAGGGCGATCTCGTCGTCGACGATCACGCTCTGCGATCCCGGCGTGTGGCCCGGCGTGTGCAGCACCCAGGCGCCGACGCCGTACTCCCGCAGGTCCAGCCGCCCGGCGGCCAGGACGTCGGCGCGGCAGGGGGCGCAGCGGGCATGCCCGGCGGCCAGGCGCCGCAGGCGGGCGATCAGGAAGCGCGCGAGGCGGTTGGTTCCTTCCGGCAGGGCGCTCTCGCCGCCGGCCAGTGCCCCGGCCTCGGCGCGATGGACGATCACCGGCGCGGAAAATTCCTTCTGCAGCCGGGCGGCGCTGCCGGCGTGGTCGAAGTGGGCATGGGTGAGGACCAGGGCATCCAGCGAGGCGATCCCCAGCCGCCGCAGCCTGCGCCGCAGCTTGTTCCACCTCCAGGCCGGGCTGGTATCGACCAGGACGTTCCGTCCTTCCCGGGAGACCAGGAAGACGTTGCTGCGGCCGGCCAGCAGGCGGGCGATCACGGTGCCGCGCGCCGTCCGCCAGGTCTTCATCCCTTCAGTTCTCCAGGATCGCCGTGCGGTTGAACAGGATCCGCGGTCCGGGCCCGACGTTCAGGCCGGCCCGGCGCGCCAGGTCAAGGGAAACGGAGAATTCGCGCCGGCCGATGTGGTATCCCGGTTCGGCCAGGAGTGCACGGCGGCCGGGCGCGAGCAGCGAGCGCAGCTCGCCCAGGAAGCGGGCCGGTTCGGGGACCTCGTGCAGGACGTGGAAGACCAGGGCGAAGGCGAACGGCCCGACGGCGCCGATGGCATCGGCGCGGATCGCCCGGAAGGTCACCCGTTCGCCCAGTCCGGCCTGGTCCAGTTTCTGCCGCGCCTTGGCGAGCATCCCCGGCTGCAGGTCGACGGCGGTCACATGCCCCGATGGACCGACCAATCGGGCCAGTTCAAGCGTGAAATAGCCCGGCCCGCAGCCGAAGTCCAGGACGCTCATGCCTTCGGCCACGAACGGCCCCAGGATGCGCGCCGGGTTCTCAAAGAGCCGGCGCAACGGGTGGTCGAGCATCCCCGCCTTCTCCACCGGGCAGACGCGGTGCTTCCTTTGCTCGCTCATGGCTTCACCTCGGGTTCAGCGCAGGCAGCGCGGCCGGCCTCCGCCCGCTGCCGTTTCCAGCCTGTTCGCCGCATGAAGCGAAATTATCCGCCGGCAGCCGGCGAAAAGCAATCGCTGCGGCTACTTGCGCGCCGACACCTTGATGCTGGCGATGGCGTTCAAGGCCGTCTTGATCTCCTCGCGCGACAGCGTCTTCGCCTCCTCGGGGAAGTCGGCCCACAGGTCGACGGGAACCTTGGTTTCGGCTACGATCTCCACCTGGGAGAACCCGGCCTTGGCCATGGCGGCCAGGTAGTCCCGGCGCTTCAGCGCGCCGCCGATGCAGCCGGTGTAGGCGGTGACCGAGTCCTTCACCGCCGCGGGGAGCTCGCCGTCGAGCACAATGTCGGAGACCATCATGCGCCCGCCCGGCTTCAGCACGCGGTAGACCTCGCGGAACACGCGATCCTTGTCGGTCGAGAGGTTGATGACGCAGTTGGAGATGACGGCGTCGACCATGGCGTCCTCGACCGGCAGGTTCTCGATCTCGCCCTGGCGGAACTCGACGTTGGCCAAGCCGCTCTTTTTCGCGTTCTCCCGGGCCAGGCGGATCATCTCGTCGGTCATGTCCACGCCGATCACCCGCCCGGAGGGCCCGACTTTGCGGGCGGCCAGGAAGCAGTCGATGCCGCCGCCCGAGCCCAGGTCGAGCACCGTCTCGCCGGCTTTCAGCGAGGCCAGCGCCACCGGGTTGCCGCAGCCCAGCCCCAGGTTGGCGCCCTCGGGGAGCACGGCGAGCTCCTCCGGCGTGTAGCCGACGCTGGCGCTCAGCTCTTCCGCCGTCGGCGCCGTACCGCAGCAGCCCGAGCTGGCGGATCCACAGCATGAGGTCGATGATTTGGCGATATTGCCGTACCTTTTTTTTACTTCCTTCTTGATATCTCTTTTCATTTGGGAAACCTCCTTTTTTGTTTCCGCTTTTTCCCTGCCGATTCGGTTCCGGCCCCGGCGCTATCCCCCATTCAACCCGGACAGCACCGGACCCAGCTTGTCCCGCACCATGCCGGCCAGCAGGTTGGCCTTGATCAGGGTCAGGCAGCAGAATTCCCCATCCTTGTCCCAGGCCACCAGGGCCAGCTTGTCGCCGGCCTTGATCCCCGCCTTGTCGCGGATCTCCTTGGGCAGGACCATCTGCCCGCGCTCGTCCACGCTGACCAGTGCCGTAACCTGGCAGCAGCCGCCCGCGGCCCCTTCTTTTTTTGCCGGCATTTTCGCTTCTCCTATATCAGTTTTTACTGAATTATCTGATTTCACTGACTAGTATAATATCACGGCAGAATCCTGTCAACATGAAAATTTTTTTCGCTGCTCAGGGAAGGCGGACGAAAGAGACCCGCTTGCTCAGGCACGCGCCATAGCAGAGTTTGACTATGAAAACGAGGGAATTCCAGCCGTCCCCGGGCCGGTGAAACCCTAGCGGAAATACCTGACCCCGGCGGCGAAGATCTTCTGGTCGCGGTCGCCGGGGATGTTCTTGTACAGGTCCCTGCCCAGCAGCCGCTCCGAGTGGGCCATCTTGCCGAAGACGCGGCCGTCCGGGCTGGTGATGCCCTCGATGGCCAGCATGGAGCCGTTGGGGTTGAAGAAGGAGTCGGCGGCGGGCCGGCCGTCGGGGTCGACGTACTGCGTGGCGACCTGCCCCAGGGAGAACAGCAGCTCCAGCGTCGCCGCCGGCGCCGTGAAGCGCCCCTCGGTGTGGGCCACCGGCACGACGTGGACGTCGCCGGCCCTGCACAGCGACAGCCAGGGCGACAGGGTCGAGACCACCTGGGTGAGCACCGGCCGCGAGACGAAGCGGCCGATGAGGTTGGCGGCCAGGATCGGCGACTCCGGCGCCAGGTCGCGGATCTCGCCGTGCGGCAGCAGCCCCAGCTTGACCAGCGCCTGGAAGCCGTTGCAGATGCCCAGCGCCAGGCCGTCGCGCCTCTCCAGCAGCGAGTGGACGGCGGCGCGCAGCCGCGGGTGGCGGAAGGCGGCGGCGATGAACTTGCCCGAGCCGTCGGGCTCGTCGCCGGCGCTGAAGCCGCCGGGGATCATCAGGATCTGGGCGCGGCCCAGCCGCCGCGCCAGCTCGTCGGTCGAGGCCTTGATGTCCGCCGGCGCCAGGTTGCGGAAGACGAAGACGTCGGGGACGGCGCCGGCCGCCGCGAAGGCCCGGGCCACGTCGTACTCGTTGTTCGTCCCCGGGAACACGGTGATGAGCACCCGCGGCCGGGCGAAGGAGCGCCCCGCGCGGCGCGCCGGGCGCTGGCGGAACAGGGGGCGCTCGAAACCGGCGGCGCCGGAAGGGGCCGCCCCCGGAGCCGTCGGCGGCGCGTCGGCGGCGCGGGTCGGGAACACCCCCTCCAGGGGCTTTTCCCAGTGCGCGCGCAGGTCGTCCAGGGCCAGCTCCAGGCCGTTGACGCGGATGACCGGCTCGGCCAGGGTCTCGCCCAGCAGGCGGAAGCCGGTGCCGGCGAAAAGCGCCGCCGTGTCCTCGCTCTTGTCCACCTCGAGGAGCAGCGAGCCGATGGCCGGCGCCAGCAGCTCCTCAGGGGCAACCTTGGCGGCGAAGTCGAATCCCAGGCGGTTGCCGAAGCCCATCTTGGCCAGGGCCTCGGCCAGGCCGCCGGCGTGCAGCGACTGGGCGGCGAGCAGCTTGTTGCGGCGCGCCAGGTCGAAGACGCGGGCGCAGTTGCGCTTGAAGGCGGCCCAGTCGGGCATCTCGCGCTCGTCGCGGGGGAGCGGCAGCAGCACGACGCGGCTGCCCGCCCTCTTGAACTCGGGGGAGAGGACGGCGCGGGCGTCGGCCAGCGCCACGGCGAAAGCCACCAGCGTCGGCGGCACGTCGAGGTCCTTGAACGAGCCCGACATGCTGTCCTTGCCGCCGATGGCCGCCACGCCCAGCTCGCGCTGGGCGGTGAACGCGCCCAGCAGGGCGGCGAAGGGCAGCCCCCAGCGCCGCGGGTCGCGGCCGGGCTTGGGGAAGTATTCCTGCAGCGTCAGGCGGGCGCGGGTGATGTCGCCGCCGCAGGCGGCCAGCCGCGCCAGGGCCTCGATGACGGCGTACATGCCGCCGTGGAATGGGCTCCAGGAAGAGAGGGCGGGCTGGAAGCCGAAGCTCATCAGCGTGGCGCTGCGCGTCTGCCCGGCCGGCAGAGGCAGTTTGGCGGCCATGGCCTCGACCGGCGTGGCGTAGTGGCGGCCGCCGAAGGGGCAGAGGACGGTGGCGGCGCCGATGGAGGAGTCGAAGAGCTCGCCCAGGCCTTTCTGCGAGCAGACGTTGAGCCCCGCCAGGGTTGCCTTCCACGCCGCCTCCAGGTCGGGGAGCTTGCCCGCCCCGGGCAGGGCACGGAAGAAGTCGGCGGCGGCGTCGGGGGCTTCGACGCGGACAGCGGCGCGGCGCCGGGCGCCGCGGCTGTCGAGGAAGTCGCGGGCGATGTCGACGATGGCTCCGCCCCGCCAGCTCATGCGCAACCGCGGCTTGGCGCTCACCCGGGCGATGACCGTGGCCTCGAGGTTCTCGGCGGCGGCCAGGGCCTTGAAGCGGCCGACGTCGGCGGCGCGCACCACCACGGCCATGCGCTCCTGCGACTCGGACAGGGCGATCTCGGCGCCGTCCAGGCCGGCGTACTTCTTGGGAACGCGGTCGAGGTCGATCTCCAGGCCCGGCGCCAGCTCGCCGACGGCCACGGCGACGCCGCCGGCGCCGAAGTCGTTGCAGCGCTTGATCAGCCGCGCCGCGCGCGCGTCGCGGAACAACCGCTGCAGCTTGCGCTCGTTGGGCGGATTGCCCTTCTGCACCTCGGCGCCGCAGGCGCGCAGCGAGCCCTCGCCGTGGGCCTTGGAGGAGCCGGTGGCGCCGCCGATGCCGTCGCGGCCGGTGCGGCCGCCGACCAGCAGCACGGCGTCGCCGGCGGCAGGCTGCAGGCGCACGACGTGGCGCCTGGGCGCGGCGCCGATGACGGCGCCGATCTCCAGGCGCTTGGCCACGTAGCCCGGGTGGTAGGCCTCGCTGACCTGGCCGGTGGCCAGCCCCACCTGGTTGCCGTAGGCGCTATAGCCGGCGGCGGCCTGGGTGGTGATCTTGCGCTGCGGCAGCTTGCCCGGCAGGGTGGCGGCCAGCGGCTGGCGCGGATCGCCGCTGCCGGTGACGCGCATGGCCTGGTAGACGAAGGCCCGCCCCGAGAGCGGGTCGCGGATGGCGCCGCCCAGGCAGGTGGCGGCGCCGCCGAAGGGCTCGATCTCGGTGGGATGGTTATGCGTCTCGTTCTTGAACAGGATCAGCCATTCCTCATCGCGGCCGTCGACGTCGACCATGGCCCGGACGGTGCAGGCGTTCACCTCGTCGGAGAGATCGACGTCGGCCAGTTTGCCCTGGGCGCGCTGCTCGCGCATGGCCAGCAGCGCCAGGTCCATCAGCGACAGGTCGACGGCCGGCCCGCGGCGGTACAGGGCGCGGCGCGCCTCCAGGCAGCGCTCGTAGGCCCGGCGCAGCGGCTCGGCCCAGGCTCCGGGCGAGATGTCGACGCTCTCGATGGCGGTGTGGAAGGTGGTGTGCCGGCAGTGGTCCGACCAGTAGGTGTCGAGCAGGCGCACTTCGGCCAGGCTCGGGTCGCGGCGCTCGCGCTGGCGGAAGTAGGCCTGGCAGTGACGCAGGTCGGCCGCGTCCATGGCCAGCCCCAGCTTCTCCCCCAGCAGGCGCAGCTGCTCGTCGTTCATGGCCGTGAAGCCCTTCAGCGCCGGCACGGCCGCCGGCGTCTCCGCCCGCGGAGTCAGCGTGCGCGGCTTGGCCAGGGCCGCCTCGCGCGAGTCGACCGGGTTGATGAGGTAGCGCTTGACCGCTTCCAGCTCCTCCGGCGCCAGGGTCCCACGCAGGACCACGACGCGGGCGGAGGCCACCTCGGGACGGCGGTTGGGAAAGAGCAGCTGCAGGCACTGCACCGCCGAGTCGGCGCGCTGGTCGTACTGCCCGGGCAGGTACTCGACGGCGAAGGCGGTCTCCCCCGCCAACAGCGGGAGCTTCTCCTGGCGCGCATTGTCCAGCGGCGGCTCGGAAAAAACGGCGACGCAGGCCCGCTGCCACTCGCCGGCCTGCAGGCCGCAGACGTCGTAGCGGTTAAGCAGGCGCGCGCCATCCAGCGCCTTCAGGCCCAGGTGGTCGCGCAGGTCGGCCAGCAGCGCCCGGGCCTCGCCGTCGAAACCGGGCTTCTTCTCGACGAATACGCGGCGGATCATGGCCATGCTCCCCCTCCTTGGCTAAGGCGCTCCCGGCGCCCCGGCGGCATTCCCCCCGGCGCCGGGCGCAGCCTGCGCCGCTTCGCCGGGGACATGCAGGGACAACAAGTCGGACAGCGCCTTCCCCCAGGCGGCGCCGCGGGATTGGTCGCGCAGGTAGAGGACGTCGGGGCGCAGCTGCGGCAGGAACTGCGGGTAGCGCGCCAGGTACTCGCGCAGGGCCGCGGCCAGTCCCCCCAGCCGCGCGGCCCCCACGCGGCCCTCGGCGCCGCGCAGCAGCAGGCGGCCGTGCTCGCGGAAATACTCGGCGACGAAGAAATAGACCGCCTCGTCGCCGCGGGCGCACAGGATCTCGAACGAGCCTTCCGATACCGCCTGGTCGCCGTGGTGCAGGTAGGCGATGAAGGTGCGCGCTTCGACCGGGGACAGGGTCTTCTTGAAGACCTTCAGCGTGACCTGGAACAGCTCCGAGCTGCGGCCGCCGCGCAGGAAACGCGGCAGCATGGCCATCAGGGTGCTGCTCTCCTTGATGCGCTCGATGGCCTGGGAGATGGTCTCCTGCAGTTGCGGCTTGCCGATCTTCTTCAGCGCCGCGGCCAGGATGTCCAGGGCGCGGCGGTCGTTGTACCGGGCGATGCTGAGGATGGCCTGCTCGCGCAGCATGTCGTCCTCTCCCAGCTCGATGACCTTCTGCAGCGGCAGCAGGAAGGCGTCGCTGCGGATGTAGCCGGCCATGCGCACCAGGTCGATGCGGGTGGCGACGCTGACGGAGCGCCCGGTGAGGTAGTGGGCGATGGCGTTCTCGGTGGACCGCCCGCCCTGGCGCACCAGCTCCTCCAGGCGCAGGCGGAAGACCAGTCCGCCGCCGCCGCCGGTGCGGCGCACGAGGTCATCGATCTGCTGCAGGACCGAGTCGATCGCCTCTAGGGCCATGGCCCCGCCTAGCGCTCCCGCCGGAAGCGCCGGAAGATGTCCCGGGTGCCGGCCAGCATGCCCTTCATGGAGAAGGCGCGCTCGAGCTCGTCGGCCGTGCAAACGGCGGCGATCTCCGCGTCGGCCATGACCAGCTCGCGAAAACTGCACTTCTCCTGCCAGGCGCGCATGGCCCGGGCCTGGACCAGCTCGTAGGCCCGCTGGCGGGCCATGCCCTTGCCGGCCAGCAGGGTGAGCACTTTCTGGGAGAAGAAGACCCCCTGGGTCAGCTCCAGGTTGCGGCGGACGTTCTCCGGGTAGACGACCAGGTGGCGCAGCACGTCGGTCAGGTCGTCCAGCAGGAACACCGCCAGGTGGAACGAGTCGGGGAAGATCACCCGCTCGGCCGAGGAATGGGAGATGTCGCGCTCGTGCCAGAGGACGTTGTTCTCCAGCGCCACGGCCAGGTTGGCGCGCAGGATTCGCGCCAGCCCGGAGACGCGCTCGCAGCGCACGGGGTTGCGCTTGTGCGGCATGGAAGAGGAGCCTTTCTGGCAGCGGGTGAAGGGCTCCTCGGCCTCCAGGACCTCGGTCCGCTGCAGGTGGCGGATCTCGACAGCGATCTTCTCCAGGGTGGTGCCCAGCAGGGCCAGCGCCGCCATGACCTCGGCGTGGCGGTCGCGCTGGATGACCTGCGAGGAGACCTTGCAGGGACGCAGGCCCAGCCGGCGCAGCGCCCGCGCCTCGCCGCGGGCCGGGAAGTGGATGTAGGTTCCCACCGAGCCCGAGATCTTGCCCACGGCCGTGGCCCGGCGGGCGGCCTCCAGCCGGCGCAGGCTGCGCTCCATCTCCTCGTGCCAGACCAGGAACTTGCAGCCGAAGGCGATGGGCTCGGCGTGTACGCCGTGGGTGCGGCCGATGGCCGGCAAGTCACGGTAGGCGAAGGCCTTGGCCAGCAGGACCTTCTTCAGCGTGCGGCAGCGGGGGATGACCTCGCGCAGCGACTCCTGGATAAGCAGCGACAGGGCGGTGTCGACCACGTCGTAGGAGGTGATCCCCCTGTGGACGTAGGCCGAGTCGGGGCCGATCGACTCCTCCACCGAGGTCAGGAAGGCGATGACGTCATGCTTGACCTTCTTCTCGATCACGTGGATGCGCCCGACGTCGAAGGCGGCGCTACGGCGGATGCGGCGCAGGCTGGCGGCCGGCACCTGGCCCATCGCGGCCCAGGCCTCGGTGACGGCCAGCTCGACATCGAGCCACTTGCGGTACTTGTTCTCCTCGCTCCAGATGCGGGCGATCGCCTCCGCTTCGTATCGCTCGACCACGTGCGCCTCCTAGGTCCGGATTATAACAACAATTCGGGCCAAAGTATATGCGAGTCAAGGCCGGATCGTCATGCCGGTCCGAGAGGAGGTCGAGGGCAATCAATGCAAATAAGGTTGTTATATCGGCCAGGAAGGCCAAAATCCCCATACCCGGCCGGGGTCACCAGCGCAGCGAAAGGCAGCTCAGCCCGCCGTCCAGCTTGCGGAATTCCGACACGTCCAGGACCAGGGTCTGGCAGCCGGCTTCTTCGACGGCGCGGCGGGTGGCGGGGAACCCGGCCGGGACCAGCACCCGGCCGTTGACCCAGAGCGAGTTGGCGGCGTATTCCTCGCCCGCGGGAACGGGAATGACGCGGAAGCGGGAGAACGCCGGCTCATGGGCGAGCCCGCCGGCGGCCAGCAGCCGGCCCTGCTCCAGGCAGGAAACGCCGGTCTTGAGATGCAGAAGGGCCCCGAGGGGGACGGTCAGCACCTCATAGCCATGGCGGCCGAGCAGGGCGGCGAGCTGCCGCGCCCCTTCGCGGTTGGTCCGGCCCGACAGGCCGACGAAGAACTGCCCGCCGGAACGCATGACATCGCCCCCCTCCAGGGTACCGGGGGCAAGGATGGCGTCCAGGCGGGGGAAAAAGCCGGCCAGGGCCTGGGCCACGCTCCGCTCCTCGCCCTGGCGGCTGGGGGCGCCGGGGCGGTCGACGACCGCCGCCTCGGGGCACACCACCGCCGTGTCCTCGACGAAGACCGAGTCGGGATAGGCCTCGTCGGCCTCCAGCACGGTCACCTGCAGGCCGCAGTCGCGCAACGCCTCGACGTAGGCGGCGTGCTGCTCCAGCGCTCGGCTCGCGTCGGGAGGCCCCAGGCCGGCGCTGGAGAGGCCGCGGACCATGGCGCGGCAGGGCCGGCGGACCAGGGCTTTCGTGAATCCGGGCATGGAATCCTCCTGGACTAGAAGACCCGTTGTAGCATGCCGGACCGGCAGATGCAACCAAATTCCCGAACTCTTAGGGGTAGAGAAAGATAGAGGGGTAGAGAGGTAGAGCAAGAAAAACAGCGATTAGTTCGACCCAATGCCGTTGCTTTACCCCTTTACAACTTTACCACTTTACCACTTAGCAACTTTACCTCTATGCCTCTTTGCGGTTGCGAATCATAAAATCACGGCAGATCGATATATGGCTGTTGCCCTATGCCGTATGCCGTACGCCGTACGCCAAGTTCCGTCATCTCGGTTTCGCCTGTTGACAGCCGCGGCGTCTTGCGGTACACTCCCCGCCTGACGCCATGAGCCAAGCAACGATCTTCCCGGCCTGCATGATAATGCCCGGCCCGGGCCTGGCGCGCTGACCCCAAGAGCGCCGGTCCGGGACACCCCATCTTTCCGTTTCCGCAAAATCCATGATGGAGGCCTATCATGTCCAAGACCGTCGAGGAGATCAACCGCAAGATAGAGAACGGCGGCGTCCGCGTCGTCACCGCCGACCGCATGGCGGAGGTCGTGGCCGAGCTCGGCCCCGAGGGCGCCGCCGCCGAGGTCGACGTCGTCACCACCGGCACCTTCGGCGCCATGTGCTCGAGCGGCGCCTTCCTGAACTTCGGCCACGCCGACCCGCCCATCAGGATGGCCCGCGTCTGGCTGAACGGCGTCGAGGCCTACGCCGGGGTGGCCGCCGTCGACGCCTACCTGGGCGCCACCCAGCCCTCGAGGACGCCGGACAGCGGCTACGGCGGCGCCCATGTCATCGAGGACCTGCTGCGCGGGCGGCGGGTGCTGCTGCGCGCCGTCTCCCGCGGCAGCGACTGCTACCCGCGCAAGGCGCTGCTCACCGAGGTCGCCCTGGCCGACCTGAACCAGGCGCTGCTGTGCAACCCGCGCAACGCCTACCAGCGCTACAACGCCGCCGCCAACTCGAGCGCGCGGCCGCTGCGCACCTACATGGGCCGGCTGCTCCCCGGCTGCGCCAACGTCACCTTTTCCGGGGCCGGCGAGCTGTCGCCGCTGGCCAACGATCCCGGCCTGGAGACGATCGGCGTCGGCACGCGCATCCTCCTGGGAGGCGGCACCGGCTTCGTCACCGGCGCCGGCACCCAGCACGCCCCGGAGCAAGGGTTCGCCACGCTGATGGTGCAGGGCGACCTGAAGGGCATGTCGGGCGAGTTCCTGCGGGCGGCGTCAATCCCCGGTTACGGCGCCACCCTGTATGTCGGCATCGGCGTGCCGATTCCCGTGCTCCACGCCGGCATCGCCCGGGCGGCCGCCGTCCGCGACCGCGACATCGAGACCGACATCGTCGACTACGGCGCGCCGCGCCGGGAGCGGCCGGTCCTGGGGCGGTGCAGCTACGAGCAGCTCAAGTCGGGGGCGGTGCGCCTGCAGGGGCGCGAGGTCCCCTGCTCCCCCCTCTCCAGCTTCCACCTGGCCGGCCGCATCGCCCGCGAGCTGAAGCGGCGGATCGAGGCCGGCGTTTTCCGCCTGAGCGTGCCCGCGGCGGAGCTGCCGCGCCGGGGCGCGGCGGCCCCCCTGGCCATGCGCCGGCCGCCGCGGCCATGGCCGCGACCCGCCCAGGGGCCGCAACCGCGGCGCGGCCGCGACCTCGTCGCCTGGGACGGCGAGCGCTGCTTCTCCTGCGGCAGCTGTCTGAACATCTGCCCCGCCGGCGTCTTCCGCCGCGACTCCTCGTGGCGGGTGACGGCCGAGCCGGGCCTTTGCCGCGGCTGCGGCCGCTGCGACCGGGTGTGCCCGGCCGGCGCGATCGCCGGCGCCGCCGCGGGGGGGAACGATGGACGCTGACCTGGTCCGCCGCCGCGTCCGCGTCGGTGAGACCTGCGCCACCATCATCGCCGCCGGCGAATTCCAGGAGCTGGCCGAGCGGGCGATCCGCGCCGCGCGCGCCGACATCGAGGCCTACGCCGCCGGGGTGCCGCGCTTCCTGTCGGCGCTCGAGCCGCTGCCCGTCGACATGGCGGCGCCGCCGGTGGTGCGGCGCATGGCCGCGGCGGCGCGGCTGGCTGGCGTCGGCCCCATGGCCGCGGTCGCCGGCGCCATCGCCCAGGAGGCGGTGGAGGCGCTGGCCGCGGCGGGCCGCCGCCATGCCGTCGTCGACAACGGCGGCGACGTGGTGCTGCGCATCGACCGGCCGGTGACCCTCGGCGTTTTCACCGGCGACTCGCCGGTGCGCGACATCGCCCTGCGCTGCGCGCCGCGGCCGGGCATCTTCTCGGTCTGCACCTCGTCGGGAACCGTCGGCCACTCCCTCTCCTTCGGCCGGGCCGACGCCGCCCTGGTGGTCGCCGAAGGCGGCGCCCTGGCCGACGCCATGGCCACAGCCCTGGGCAACCGGGTCGCCGGGCGCAGCGGCGAGGCGGTGGCGCGGGCCATCCGCGAGACCCAGGCCGAATGGATCGAAGGGATGCTGGTCGTTGCCGGCGAGCACCTGGGGACGGGCGGGAGCCTGCCGCCGCTCGTGCGCGCCCCGGTAGACTGGCGGCTCGCCAGCCGGGGCTGAACCGCGGCGAAATCCGCGTCATGCACAAGGAGGAATCCCGATGAAGAAGATCAAAGTCGCCATAGTGGGCTGCACCGGGCTGGTGGGGCGGGAGTTCGTCCGCCTGCTCGACGGCCATCCCTGGTTCGCGATCGCCTGCCTGACCGCGTCGCCCCGCTCCGCCGGGCGGCGCCTGGCGGAAACCGATCCCCCCGGCGCGGACGGGTGCGGCGCCGCCGGCCGCCTGGTCATCCGCGAGACTTCGGTCGAGGCCGTCGCCGCCAGCGGCGCGCGGGTCGCGTTCTCCGCCCTGCCGTCCGCCGCGGCCGGGCCGCTGGAGGCCGGGCTGCGCGAGGCCGGGCTGCGCGTCTTCTCCAACGCCGGCGCCCACCGCATGGCCGCCGACGTACCGCTGCTCGTTCCCGAGGCCAACGCCGAGCATCTCGAGCTGGCGCGGCGGCAGCTCCGCTCCCATCGCGGGTTCATCGTCACCAATCCCAACTGCGTCGTGTCCGGCCTGGCGCTGGCGCTGAAACCGCTCATGGGACTGGCGCCGCGCGCCGTGACCGTCACCACCTTCCAGGCCGTTTCCGGCGGCGGCCGCCGCGGCGTCTCCGCCTGGGACATCCTGGGCAACGTCGTTCCCTTCATCGCCGGCGAGGAGGAGAAGGTCGGCCGCGAGACGCGCAGGATCCTCGGCGTCCTGTCGGCCGCCGGGGTGCGGCCCGATCCCGTGGAGGTGTACCCCTCCTGCGCCCGCGTCGCCGTCCGCGACGGCCACCTGCAGAGCGTCGGCGTGGAGTTCGCCCTTCCGGTCGACGGCGACGCCGCCGGGGCGGCGCTGGCCGGCTTCCTGGCCGAGCCCCAGCGGCTGCGGCTGCCGACGGCGCCGTCCCGGCCGATCATCGTGCGGCCGGAGCCCGACCGCCCGCAGCCGCGGCTCGACGCGCGGGCGGGCGCGCGCATCCATGCGCGGCGGGAGGTATCCGGCGAAGCGGAAGGGGACGGCCGCGCGGCCGGCATGGCCGTGAGCGTCGGCAGGCTGAGGCCGCAGGGCAAGCGGCTGGATTTCTTCCTGCTGGTGCACAACACGGTGCGCGGGGCGGCCGGCGGCTCGGTGCTCAACGCCGAGCTGGCCGCCCGCAAGGGGCTCATCCCCGGGGTGCCGCGTGGCTAAGGTGATGAAGTTCGGCGGCGGCTGCCTGCGCGACGGCCGCAGCGTCGCCCAGGCCTGCGCCATCGTCTCGGCGCAGAAGCCCGCCGTGGTCGTGGTCTCCGCCATCTCCGGGGTGACCGAACTGCTGCTCGCCGCCATCGACCAGGCCAAGCGCCACGAACGAAACATCCCGCCCGTCCTGTCCGCCCTGGCGGCCCGGCACGCCGGCGTCATCGACGAGCTGTGCCCGGGCGGAATCCCGAAAAAGCGCCTCCAGGGGGGGATCGCCGCCCGGATCTCCCGGGTGGAACGGCTGCTCACCGGCATCGCCTTCCACGGCGACCTGACGCCCGCCGTCCGCGCCCGCCTGCTCAGCTTCGGGGAGAGGCTGGCCGCGCGCCTGCTGGCCGGCGTGCTGGAGAGCCTGGAAACCCGGGCAACGGCGCTGGACGCCGACCGGGCCGGGGTCTGCACCGACGACAACTTCGAGAGCGCCAGCATCGACCGCGGCCGCACGCGCCGGCTCCTGCGCCCGCGGGTCGCGCCGCTCCTGCGCGCGGGCATCGTGCCGGTCATCCCGGGGTTCTTCGGCCGCGGCCCCGGCGGCGCCGTCACCCTGCTGGGCCGCAACGGCTCCGACTACAGCGCCGCCGCCGTCGCCTATGCCATGGGCGCGGAGCGCCTCGAGGTCTGGAAGGACGCCGACGGCTTCATGAGCGCCGATCCCGGCCGGGTGCCGACGGCGCGCCGCCTGGAGCGCCTCTCGTTCGCCGAGGCCGCCGAACTCTCCTATTTCGGCGCCAAGATCCTCCACCCGCGGACCGTCGAGCCGCTGGCCGGAACGCGCACCCGCGTCTTCGTGCGCAACATGAACGACCCCGGCAGCCCGGGCAGCGAGATCGTCGCCGGCCGCCCGGGCCGCGCGGTGGACGTGGCGGGCATCGCCGCCAATGCGCGCCTGGCCGTGCTGCGCGTGCACGGAGCGGGCATCGGCAGCAAGCCCGGGCTCCTGGCCGGCGTCAGCTCGACGCTGGCCGGGGCGGGGATCAACATCCACTCGGTGCTCACCTCGCACACCTGCATCAACCTGCTGCTCGATCCCACCGATGCCGCGCGCGGCCTGAAACGGCTGAAAAGCGCGATCAACGGCGTCATCAAGAAGGTCGAGCTGGAGGAGAACCTGGCGCTGGTCGGCGTGGTGGGCGAACGCATCATGGAGAAGGAGGGAATCTACGCCCGCATATTCGCCGCCGTGGCCAGGGAGAGGATCAACGTCGAGATGGCCGCCGCCGGCGCCTCGCCCGTGGCCTGCTATTTCCTGGTCAGGAAGGCGGAGCTGGACCGCGCCGTCCGCGCCGTCCATGACGAGTTCTTCCCGTAACCAGAAGCTCAAAGAATGGAATGCCCGGCGTAGGGCGCACGGCGTACGGCATACGGCAACAGCATAGAAGTGAACTTGACACGCTCAATAATAACTAAGCCAAAAAACTCTTGGATTACCATACGCGGTTTAGGCAGACCGGATCGAATGACGCCGATCCGGAATTCTTTCGCTGCGGTTCTTCTGGATTAGGATGATCGTTATGAGCTCGACTTCGTTCCTGTGCGGTTGCCGTACGCCTTGCGCCGTATGCCGTCCGCCGAGTTCGCTTTATTCCTTGTTGCCGAAATCGATATCGTCGGGCAGCTCGTTGACGTCGGTGCCGGCATCGTAGGGGAAGTGCTGCGCCAGCAGGCGGCCGCACTCCTCGATGCCGCGGATCAGCCCCTCGTTGAACTTGCCTTCGCGGAAATCGCCCGACATGGCGGCCACCAGCCCGTCCCAGAACTCCTGCCCGACCTTGGCGTGGATGCCCTCGTCGCCGACCACGACGAAGCGCCGCCGCGACGGCACGACGAAGAAGAGGATGCCGTTGCGGTCCCGGGTGTCGCGCATCTTCATGCGCTCGAAGGCGTGCTCGGCGGCGCGGCGCACGCTGCCGTAGAAGAAGCGCGAGACCGACACGCGGATCTCGCCCGAGGTCCGCTTCTCGGCGCCGGCGATCGCCGCGCGGACGCGGTCGTCATCGATGATTTCCAAAAGCTTGCGCTGGCTCAGGAACGCCATGGCATCCTCCCTACCACGAGCCCGAGGCGCCGCCGCCGCCCGAGCGGCCGCCGCCGCCCATGAAGCCGCCGCGGCCGCCGCCGCCGCGCCCGCCCGACAGGATGGTGAAGAGCAGGTAGAGGGCGAGCGAGGGATTGGTGATGAACAGGATGAGGAAGAACAGGACGGCGATGCCGACCAGGATCTTCTCCCCCAGCGTCATGGGCCGGCCGGGTCCCGGCCGTTCCTCCCCGCCGCCGGCGGCGCTTTCGCCGGCGATAGTCGCGGTCAGGCGGTCGATGGCCGCGCGCACGGCGCCGTCGTTGTCGCCCTTCTCCAGGAGGGGCGCCATGTCATTCTGGATGACACGGCCGGCCAGCGCGTCGGGGACGACGCTCTCCAGGCCGTAGCCCACCTCGATGCGCAGCCGCCTGTCGGCGGCCATGACGAACAGCGCCAGGCCGTCGTCGAGGCCGCGGCGGCCCACCCGCCATTTCTCGAAAGCCTTGGCCGCCCATTCATCGATCGGGGCGCCGCCCGTGGTCCGGCCGATGTAGACGATCAGCTGGTGGCCGCTGGCGCGCTCATACTCCTCGAGCCGGGCGTCAAGCTCGGCGGCAACCCCGGGCGAGAGGAAGCCCGCCTCGTCGGTGAGCCAGCGCTGGGGCGCGGGCGGAATGGGCGTTTCCGAAGTGCTTCCGACGCCCGGGAGTCCCGGCGCCTGCGCCTGCACTCCTGCCGCCAGGGCGAGGAGGAGCAGGCCGGCCAGGGCCGGCCGGATGAGCCGCCGCCGTTCCACTGACTAGAACTGGACCTTGGGCGCGGTCTCGGCGCCGGGCTGGGACTTGAAGTACGCCTTCTCCTGGAAGCGCTTGCCCAGGAAGTTGGCGAGGATCACCGTCGGGAAGCTCATGCGCTTGGTGTTGAAACCCTGCGCGGCCTCGTTGAAGCGCATGCGCTCGACGTTGATGCGGTTCTCGGTCCCCTCCAGCTGCACCTGCAGGTCGCGGAAGTTCTGCGTGGCCTTCAGATCGGGATACTTCTCCACCACCACCAGCAACCGCGACAGGGCGGAGGACAGGCCGTCCTGCGCCTGCTGGAACTTGGCGAAGGCCTCGGGATCGCTGGCCGGATTGTTGCCCAGGTTGATCTGGCCGACCTTGGCGCGGGCCTCGGTCACCTGGGTGAAGGTGTCCTTCTCGAACGCGGCGGCGCCCTTGACCGTCTCCACCAGGTTGGGGATGAGGTCGGCGCGGCGCTGGTAGGCGTTCTCCACCTGCCCCCACTGCGAGAGGGCCTTCTGGTCCAGGGCGACCAGGCCGTTGTAGGCGCTCATGACCCAGAGGGCCAGGATCACCACCACGCCGATCAGGATCACAAGCGGACTCAACAGCAGTTTTTTCATCTTCGTTTCCTCCATGAGAGCGGTTTCGCGAGGCGGCGCTGCGGCCGCCGCTTTATTGTATACGCAAATCGCGGCCGCGGCAAGACGGTGTAGGAGTCCATTACATATTGGACTGCTGCCCTTGAAGGCGAGCTGATTGAGC
>JAEAMF010000476.1_pt1 | contig 49219 bp, 37 predicted proteins | sample 8958721 | NCBI WGS metagenome assembly JAEAMF01 (sample SAMN16933255, study PRJNA681124) | bioreactor sludge metagenome | isolation source: anaerobic bioreactor treating anionic surfactant - SDBS | place: India: Bengaluru | collected 2019-02-28
GGGTAGACGAACAGGTTGGCGCCGTAGCCGAACCGGCCGTGCAGCCATTCGCCCGAGAACCCGCGGCAGTTGACGTCCGAGTCGTAGTGCCAGTGTTCCTGGCCGGCGGACATGCCCCGCAGGCCCCAGCTCACCGGTTCGTCCGAGTCCGCTATCAGGCCGCCGGAGAGGTAGAATTGCTCCTGGTCGGGGAGGCTGCCGCCGATGTGGCCGAGAAAACCGCGCAACGTCACGCTCGACCGGGGACCGAGGTCGAGGCGCAGGTTCTCTTCAAGCGATGCCTTCGTGTAGTTGTAGTTGCCGCCGATTTCGGTCCGGCCGGCCGCGACGTTGAGCGCGTGATGGGAACGCAGGACCGGGTTGCCGGCGGCGTGCTCGAGCCGGAGCCGCGCCTCGGCGATACGCGAGGTGTCCCAGGCGCGTTCTTCGCGGCGGCGGATGTTGAACAGGTCGTAAAAGCGGTAGCCGACGTCGACGGTCGCGTTGGGAAGGCCGAATGAGTTACCCAGTTCCTGGACTAAGTTGACCCGCGCGCCGGCGGCGATGTCGGAGTAGTCGAGCAGGCAGCTGAACCGCAGCCGGTCGGAGACGAACGAAACCGGCGTCTGGTAGCTCAGGCTCGAGTGCCAGCTTCTGAGGTTGGTGTTGTACAGCTCGGACAGCGTCCACATGTGCCGGCCGCGCAGCGGGCCGGCGATGACAAACTCGCGGCCCTGGGCCCAGGCGCCGAGCTGGAACCCGTGGTAGTCGTCCCACCAGGCGTAGGGCCCGTAGAAGAACTGGTACTTGTCGAGGCTGGGCAGGCTGAAGATGGGTCTTGCCTCGACGCGGCGGGGCCAGGAGTTGTTCCAGCGGTTGGCGTCGACCAGCTCCTCGTCCGGGTCGACCGTCACGCTGCGCACGCCGCGCGCGCCGGGGACCGTGACTTCCGGTCCGGCCGCCGGGTCCCAGAGCAGTCGTTCCATCGCGCCGTCGGCATAGGTGACCGCCAGCCAGGCGGGAGCGGGTATGCCGCGCTGGCTGAGGCGGACGGCCGTGGCATCGCCGCGCCGGGCGGCGCCGACGACGGCGTTGTCCCAGGTTTCGGGCCGGGCCAGCCACTGCCGGGCCAGCCGGCCGGCTGTCGTGTCCAGCGCGTCCGCGAAATCGGCTGCCGCCTGGTCGGACGCGACGAACCGCCGCAGCGCCCGGTCAAAGGCGCCGGGGCCGATCATCCGCTCGAGCCCGGACAGGAACAGCGCGGTGCGGGCGTCATGCGCCTCGTTGAGCCATTGGTTGTCATCGGGTTTCGGGCGGAGCAGGCCATTGGAGGTGGCAAGGTACAGCAGGAGCCGGCTGAGGTAGCTGTCGCCCGCGTCCCGCAGCAGGGCGAAATCAAACGGCAGGTCGAGCAGGTTGTCCGGGCCGTAGGTCGATTCGAGCGCGCGGGTCGCCGAGTAGGCGGCCAGGCCGGCGGCGAGCCGACCGTCGGTTTCTTCGAGGAACCACTGGCGCGCCAGCAGCCGGGCCAGCGACCGCTCGAACAGCCGCGTCGGCGGCGCCGGCCGCGTCGCGACCAGCGCGAGCCCGGGGTGCGATTCGTCGGCCGGCAGGCTGCGGCCGGCGTCGACGACTGCCACCGCGCCGGCCGGGCTCGGGCCGTACCACCCGCGGTAATGCTCGATGATGGCGCGCGCCGCGGCCGGCGCGTCGCGCCAGGCGAGCCGGTCGGCCGCGCGGCAGAACACCTCGAGCGTCGAGTCGGCCGACAGCAGCACGAGGTCGCTGCCCGCCGTCCAGACAAAGCCCGGTACCCCGGCGGCGGCAAACTGGAGCACCTTGCGGTTGGCCGGGTGGAGCCGGCGGAAGTCGGGTGGCCAGCTCATCCACTCCAGTTCTTCCCGCTGGTCGACCCGCACGCCGGTTGCGGCCACGGCCAGCTCGCCGGGGACGGTCAGCTTGACGCCGTAGTCGGCGCTGCGACCGATGCCGGCCTCAATGCGCGGGTACCAGTCGTCGAAGACGGCCAGCGGTCCGGCCGCGCCCGGGGCCGGGAGGGCAAAGCGCAGTTCGAGCATGAGCGAATCGCCGGCCGCCACCGGCGGGGCGATGGCGACGACCGCGCTGTCAGGCGCGAGCGCGACCTGGTGGGAGCCGGCAGGGCAATCGACGCCGGTGACGCGCAGGCGGGCGCCGGCGAGAAAACGGGCACGGGCCAGCGGCGCCGGCCCGGCGTTGGCGATGGTGACCGTCTCGGTGCCCAGCAGGTCGCCGGCCGCGTTCAGCTCGGCGTTGATGCGGTAGCGCACCGGCGCGGCCGCCGCCACGGCAACGAGCAGGGCGGCGAGTGCGAGCGGACGCAATCCTAGGAACCGGGGTTGTCGGCGAGGTGTTGGCGACACAGGTCCTTGATTTCCGTTACCAGCTTCGGGTTCAGTTCCTGCGCGGCCGCGGACCGGGTCGCGGACTGGACCTGCTGCTCGAGCAGCGACGGTTTGGCGGCCGCGTAGGCGTTGAGCAGCGAACAGAGCGAGCGCACGAAGGCAAAGTACCGGCGCTGGAGCGATGTCGGCACGCGCCGGGCGTTGAGCAGCTCGGCCGTCGCCTGTTCCGTGCGCTCGACGCGGGACCAGAACGACGCGGCCTGGTCCCGGCGCCTGAGCAGCAACTCGGTCCGGACGCGCAGGCGCGCGGGCCGGGTGTCGCGCGGGGGCGGGGGCGGCTGCGCCGCCGGCGGAGTCGCGGGCGGCGCCGACGGTGGCGGTGCCGCCTTGCCGGTCGCTTTCTCCGGGGTGGCACCGGTCGGCGGCAGCGCCGAGGCGATGTCGGCCCAGGACTTGCCGCAGGCGGAGAGATAGGCCTGCAGGGTGCGCAGGGTCGGGTTCGGCACCAGGCCTTTCTCGAGTCGGAAGACGTACTTGTAGCCGTGGGCCGGGTTGAAACCCATCATCGACGACAGCTTCATCTGCGACAGCCCGGCAGCGGTGCGCAGCTCCTTGAGCCGGGCGCCGAGTCCGGCCAGACCGGGCAGTCGTTCGTGGTGTTTGCGGCCCATAGCTATGGCTCAGATATCCTGTTGAGAGTAGATATTAGACTACTGAATCAGCCGGTCAAGCAGGGTGCGGTCGTCCGTGCCTAGTGTCGCGCTAGCGAGCGACAATCAGTTTGTGGTTGGTGTGAACGGCTCCTTGGTTTAGCCTCACCAGATACACGCCCGGCGGAACACCGTTGAGGTCAAGCGTAGCCGGCCGGGCCGGCGCGGACGCGAATTCCTGCACTAGCACGACTCTGCCGCACGGGTCGATGAGTTCGACTAGTGCCCGGCCCGGTGCGAAGGGAGCAGTGAGTGTCACGCGGCCGCGAGCCGGGTTGGGTTCAAGTGTGACCATCTGCAACCCGCGCCGGTCGCCGGCAGCCAAGCCGACCGGCGGAGCGATGACCGCAATCGCGCTGCCTGAGCCGCAGGGGACGTAGGTGTACGAGCCGCTCGGACCGGTCAGAATCGAGTGCGGGCCTGCCGCAACCACGAGCGTGTCCGTAACAGAGTGGGTTGTCGGGTCAATCACGAGGACATGGCTGTTGGCCCGGTCGGCGCAGAGCATCGTGTTGCTGATGCTTGGCAGCCAGGCGATGCCGGCCGGGTCTGAGATTCCGGGGATGGAGTCAATGAGCAGGTGTTCGCGGTTGAACACGTACACCATGTGCCTGGTCCGGTCCCCAACGTAGATGCTGCCATCCGTACCGCTGCCGGTTATCCCCGCCGGCGTTCCGGGTACGAGGAGCGAATCGGTGATGGAGTTGGCGGAATCCGAAATCACCGCGGCAAGGTGGCTGCCGGGAAATGTGCAGTAGGCTTCGTTGTTCACCGGGTTGAACCCGACGAAGGTTGGGTCTTCCCCAGCTCGGACCGAGCCCAGGACGCCGTTGGTGGCGCCGTCGATCACGTAGCAGGACTTGGTTGCTCCATCCGTTGCATACGCCTTGTTGTTCCGCCAGTTGTAGAACACGGCGCTGGGTCGGGTCATATTGGACAACCCGCCGCGCACCGAGTCCGTGGCGCAGTCGATTATCTGCAGCCGCATGTCGCGGCCGCAGTAGACTTTCCGGTTGACGGAGTTGTAGCCAAGGCAGGAAGGATGAGCACCCACCTTGATGCGCTTGACCAGCGCGCCCGTGTAGGCGTCGTGAACCGTCACAGAGCTGTCGAGGTAGTGCGAGACGTAGAACTTGCCCTCCTGCCAGTCACAGACGAGCCCGGTAGGCTGGGGATTGGCATCGAGGTCGAGCACGACCCTGTTGAGGACGTCGACGGCGTAGATGCGTTCCTGCCTGGTCAGGCAGAACAGCCGCTCGGTTGCCGGGTTCCACGCCAGCAGCCAGGGTTCCTCAAAGAGCATCAGGCTGCCGTCAAGCCGGGCTTGGGCCGGGTCTATGATCGACACCGCGGAGTTGTCCTCGTGGACAGCGTATGCCTTCCCGTCTGCAGTCACCACCATCGCGCCGGGCTGGCGCCGGGTGGCAAGTGTTCCGAGCACTCGTAGCGAGTCCGGGTCAATGACCGAGACCGTTCCGCCCCAGTAGTTTGAGCAGACGACGCGGCGGCTGCCTGGTTCGAATCCGAGGTGCTGGGGTGAGTCGCCGGTCCAGATGGTCGAGAGCAGCGTGTTCGTCCGGCAGTCGACCACCGCCACGGCATCGGAGTTGTTCAGGGCACAGAACAACCGGTTACTGGCCGGGTCCAGGCACAGGGCGACCGGGAACCGGCCGACGAACAGCTCGGCGAGCCGGGTATGAGTCGAGCAGTCGATGACGCAGAGCTTCGAGTCGTACGCAGCATACAACTTCCGTCGGTCCGGGCTGAGGATGCACGCGGACGGGTACTGGCCGACGTCGACTGTATCGAGCAGCGCGCCGGTTGCCGCGTCAAGTACGGTCAGCCAGCGGTCCTGCCAGTGCCAGATATAGAGCCGGTCATCGGCGCAGAGCATGCCGACTGGGTTGGGGCGCGCGTTCCAGTTGGCGATCAGGGTGTCGCCCTGCCCGCAGAGCACTGACACCGAGGCGCTGCCTGAGTTGGCCACATAGGCCAGGCCGAGGCGTTCGTGCCAGGCCAGAGCCACCGGTTTCCAGCCGACCGTGACCCGGCTGAGTACCGACAGAGTCCTCGGGTCGAGCACTGTTACGACACTGTCCTGGTAAGGGTAGGGTCGGCTGTGGCAGCAATAGACCTTTGAGCCTGAGGCATTCGCGCACAGGGCAACAACGCCCGGGTCGATTGCGACCCTGCCGGACTTTGTCCCTGAGGCGCAGTCTATCGCGATGGCCCATGGCTCAGAGCCGGCAACGACGACCCGGCGTCCTGAGTCGGCGACGACCGCGCAGCATGGGTCCTTGAGACCGATGATGCTGTCAGGCAGCGGTACGACCGCGACCAGTTCCTGCGCCGACGCGCAGGCGATGAGGAGCAGCAGACAGACAATGACGTGTCGCATCTCTACCTCCTACCGTATCAGCACGGCCTTCGCCGACACAGTTCCGGCCGGCGTTTCGGCCGAGAAGAAGTACACGCCGGCCGGGCTCTGCCCGCGGCGCCACCGGGCGGTAAAGCCGGCGGCAGTCGCCTGCCAGTTGCCGATGTCGGCAACCACCCGGCCGACGCGGTCGAGCACCCGGCACGAGGTCGGCGGACGATTGACGCCGGTCAGAATGAGTTCGACGTCCATCTGTGTCAGGCGCGCCGTCAGACAGCATCCTCTGTGAGGGGCCGGCACGGCGGGCCGCGCGTCGAGGTCGAGCGAGCCCTCGGTTGAACGGACGAAGCGGTCAGCAGCCAGGTTTCGATACACATCGCGGGTGCCAGAAGGCCAGGCGATGACCAGCGAATCGAGCATGGTGTTTGACCCGAGGCCGAAGTGCTGGCGCGCGACAAATGGCGAACCATAGCCGTTGCCGCCGTTGTGGAATACCTCGCGGACCGCGCGCCAACTGCCGGCGAAAGCGTCGATGCGCGCGCCGATGCCGGAACGGTTGGAGCGCGTGCCGATGAGGTCAACTTCGAGCCAGTGATTGCCGTTGTCTGCCGAGTTCTCAAGAAACTCCCAATAGGTCTGCTGGCCCTCGGTGCGCGGCCAGAACAGGTCGAGGAACCCGTCCTCGTTGTAATCAGCGAAGATTGCGAAGTTGCGAACCTGATTCGGGAAGTAGAGACTGGCTTCCTGTGTTACATCGGTGAAGGTGGTGTCGCCGTTGTTGCGGTAGAGCCAGGCGTCGGCCTGGGGCTGGCCGTAGAGGTTCACCCAGAAGAGGTCCACGTCACCGTCGTTGTCATAGTCGCCGCCGAGCGGGGCTGAGCCGATTTCGGTGTTGCGCATCCCGGTCCGGGGCCAGACACAGGTGAAGTCGAAAGCGGGCGGGCCGTTGGAGAGCCACAGGTGGCCGGTCGAATCGCCGGGGTAGCCGGAGTGGTGGGTGATCGGCGACATCAGGTCCATGTGGCCGTCATTGTTGTAGTCGGCCCACTGGGCGCCGATGTTGTGGCCGTAGTAGCCGCCGATGTAGAGGCCCTGCACACCCTTCTCGGCCGCGACGTCGCTGAACGTGCCGTTGCCCTGGTTCTGCCAGAGCAGGTTGGGTTCGAGCCGGTAGACCGAAACGAACACGTCCGGGTCTGAATCCTCGTCGAAGTCGGAGACCGACACGCCGCGCGAGCAGAGCGCGACCGAAGCGATGCCCGAGGCGGCCGAGACGTCGGTGAAGTGCCGGCCCGAGTCAGAATGGAACAGGTAATCCTCGTGGCCGATGGGAAACGGGTACTCGTAACTGGACACGTAGCAGTCGAGCCAGGAGTCAGAGTCGTAGTCGAGCCAGACCGCATCGACCAGGTCGCGCTCGAAGATGGGAATGCCGATGCCGGTCCGGTCGGTGACCTCGGTGAGCGAGAAGTCGGGCGGGCCGTTGTTTTTATAGATGCGGACCTTGATGGTGTCCTGGCGCCAGCCGTTGGTCAGGACGTCCGGGTAGCCGTCGTTGTTGTAGTCGCCGAAGCACACGCACTCGCCGCCGGCCCAACGGCTGAGCGGCAGCTTGGAGTAGGTGCCGTTGCCGTTGTTCAGGAAGGCGATGCCGGCCCAGAAGTCCAAGAGGCCGTCCTGGTTGTAGTCGATGAATGACGGCTGGCCGGCGATTTCGTCGATACCCAGCTCGTAGCCGGGACGCTCGGTGAAGCGGATGGCAGAAAACGCCAGCGAGGCGGACAGCAGTAGAACGATAGAAACGCGCACGATACCTCCTCAGATCACGTAACCTAATAACCTAGGAATGGCCGCTTGTCAACCAAGCTCGGGCTTGACATTCAAGCGCCGGACGGTTAGATTACAACCGTTGAAAGCGGGCTTTCGACGGACGGAACGCGGCGCCGCCCGCGCGCCGCACCAGGCTTGCAGGTACTACGAAACTGAGGAGGACCAAGCATGAAGAACGCAGCCAAGCTGCTCACCGTGCTGCTGGGCGCAGCGCTGGTGCTGACCATGGTCGGCTGCCCGAAGAAGATCGTCAAGGTCGAGGAGCCGGTTCCGCCGCCGCCGCCGCCCGACACGACCCCGGAAATCGTCGAGATGCCGAAGCTCGGCACGCTGGCGACCGTCTACTTCGACTTCGACAAGTCGGACATCCGGGCGGGCGACGCCGAGAAGCTCAAGGGCAACGCCGCCGAGATGAAGAAGGTCACAGACAAGCTGCCGATGGTCGTCATCGAGGGCTACTGCGACCCGGTCGGCACGTCGGAGTACAACATGGCACTGGGCCAGCGCCGGGCCGACGCCGCCAAGGCGTACCTGGTGCAGCTCGGCATCAGCGCCGACAAGCTCTCCACCATCAGCTATGGCGAGGAGAAGCTGGTCACCCAGGACGAGAAGCAGTACGAGCTCAACCGCCGCGCCGAGTTCAAGCCCGAGCAGTAGAACCGGCCGGACAGAATAGCGTCTAAATGGCAGATGGCGGCCGGTAGGTCCAGGTTCGCACCCGGCTTCGGCCGGCTGGTGAGCTTGGGCCTGCTGGTCGCCGTCTGTCTTCCCGGCTGTTCCTGGAACCGAGAGTTCGCGCGCCGGGGCGCGGTGCTCGACACGCTGTCGGCCCGGGTCGTCCGGCTGGAGAGCGAGCAGCGGCAGCAGTCGCAGCAGCTCATCGAGACCCGCGCCGACATCCTGAACGAACTTGAGAACCTCGGCCGCGCGCTCGACGAGCTGGACGCGCGCATCACCGACCAGGAAGAGCGGCTGGCGCGTATCGGCCGCAAGCTCGGGGTCTGGTCCACCGGCGCGGTGCCGGGTCCGACCGACGTCGCGCCGGACAGCGGTGCGGCGATACCGGAAAGCCTGCTGGCCCGGCCCGACACGATGCCGGCGCCGGTTGATGACCCCGGCATCGACCCGGACCAGCTCTACAACACCGCCTACCTCGACTTCACCCGCGGGCAGTACCAGGTCGCCATCGCCGGCTTCCAGCAGTTCCTCGTGATGTTCCCGGACTCGGACTTGGCGGACAACGCCCAGTACTGGATCGGCGAGTGCCACTACGCGCTGGGCGAGCTGCTCAAGGCCGAGGAGGAGCTGAAGAGGGTGGCGGTGCGCTACCCGGACGGCAACAAGGTCGTCGCGGCCGCGTACAAGCTCGGGCTGGTGTATTACGCGCAGAACCGTAAGGACGCGGCGCGCCGGCAGCTCGAGCGCGTGGTCGCCGACTACCCGGGCACGACCGAGGCCAAGCTCGCCAGCGAGCGGCTGGCCCAGGAGCAGTAGCCGGCCGATGGTTGAGACCGTCCAGGCCGGGCACAGCTTCCTCGACCCGTTCCTGAAGGCCGGGCTGTTCGCCCAGGTCATCCTGGTGCTCCTGTTCCTTGCCTCGGTGGTTACGTGGGCGATCATCATCAGGAAGTGGCGGACCATCGCCCGCGCCCGGCGCGAGACGCGGCAGTTCCTCGGCCTGTTCTCCCAGGCCCAGTCGCTCGCCAACTGCGAGCCGATATGTCGCCAGTTCCGCAACTCGCCGCTGGCGCCGCTGCTGCTGGCGGGTATCAGGGAATGGAAGGGTCTGGAAGGCCAGTTCCGGCAGAGCGAGCCGGGCCGGGAGCTGCTGCAGCAGCTCATTCCGAATGTGGCCGAGGCGATGGAGCGGACCGCCTCGCGCGAGTATGACCGGCTCGAATCGTCGCTGCCGTTCCTGGCGGTGACGACGATGGTGGCGCCGTTCCTCGGGCTCCTGGGTACGGTGCAGGGCGTGCTGACCACGTTCCTCGCACTGCGCGGCGAGCAGTTGCCGACGCTGCAGCTCATCGCGCCCGGCATCTCGGACGCGCTCGTCACGACGGTGATGGGCCTCTTGGTCGCGATCCCGGCGGCGTTCTTCTACAACTTCTACGTCGGTCGGGTCCGGGACCTGGGGTCGGAGATGGACCGGTTCGTTTCGGAATTGGTCGGCGCCTTTCGCAAGGAAAGCGTCCTCGCGCAACTCAACCGCACAAACGCCGGGCAATGAAGCGGCGCCGGCTCGACCTGATGGCGGAGATGAACATCACGTCGCTCGCCGACTGCAGCTTCACCCTGATGGTCATCTTCCTCATCGCCGGCGTTTCGACCGCCCTGAGCAAGCGGCAGGGCATTGACCTCGATCTGCCCCGGACCTCGAGCACCGAGATGCAGACCAAGGAAGGGCTGGAGGTCAGCATCAAGACGACGGGGGAGATCTACGTCAACAAGCAGCTGACGACGCGCCAGGGGTTCCCGAAGGCGCTCGGCGACCAGCTGGCGCGCAAGGACTACGACCGGGTGTACCTGCGAGCCGAGAAGCGGGTGGACTACGGGCTGATCATGGAGGTCCTGGGCGAGGTGCGCGAGCAGGGCATCACCAACATCGGCCTCGTCGCTCTGCCCAAGTAGCGCCCCGGGGTTGCCATATTGAAGCGCGAGATGCTGCTTTCCTTCGCCGGCCATGTCATCCTGATCGTCGCCGTCGGAGTCGCCGGGGCGCTCAAGCTCGGCAGGCCCAAGTCTCACCCGCCGATGCTCGTGGTCCAGCTCGTCGGCTCGGGCGCGCCCCAGCCGGTAGTGGAATCGCCCAAGGCCAAGGTCATCGAGGCTAAGCCCAAGGTCCAGGCCAGACCCGAGACCAAGCCGGAGACCAAGCCCGCGGCCCAGGACAATGTCGTCAAGAAGCACGGCCTGGGCGCGCGCATCGAAGGCGCGGACGCACTCGGTTACGCATACTACCTGAATACCATCCTCGCCAAGATCGGCGATAACTGGGCCAATCCCTACGCTGGTCAGAACAAGGCATTTGCGGCCACGGTCTACTTCGTCATCGAGAAGGACGGCCGGCTGACCGAGGTCAAACTCGAGAAGGGCTCGACCAGCGCGGCCTACGACGCGTCCTGCACCCGGGCGCTGCTCGTCACCGGCCAGTTGCCGGCGCTGCCGCCTGAGTTCACCGGTCCGCGGCTCAAACTGCACCTCGAGTTCGAATACAAGCCCTGACCGGTCCGGACACAGAACTTACCACAAAGACACAGAGACTCAAAGAGGCCAGGACCTGTGCTTCAGTTCCTCGAGTCTTCGAGCCTTTGTGGTGGAGCTTCCCTTTCCTTCGGTACCTTGGTGTCTGTCCTTCGGCCGCCGACCGTTGACGCCGCGCAGGCCCGGTCTAGAATGACCCCATGAAACAGACCCTTGCGTTCTGCTTCGTCGTGTTCCTCCTTGCCGGTTGCCCGGCCAAGTCCCAAAAGACCGTTGTGAAGTTCTGGCACGCGATGGGTGGGGAGTCGCAGAAGACACTCAAGACGCTGGTCGAGCGCTTCGAGAAGGAGCACCCGGACATTGACATCGAGCTGGTGGGCATGGGCAACTACGACGCCCTGTCCCAGAAGCTGATGGGCGCAGTCGCATCCCAGAGCCCGCCGACCATCGCCCAGATGTACGAGAGCTGGACAACGCAGCTCCTGGCCAGCGACAAGCTGGTTTTCCTCGATAGCCTCGTGCGGGGCCCGGAGGGACTCCCGGATTCCGACCTGGCTGACATCTACCCGGCGTTGCTTGCGAACAACTCCTGGGAGGGCCGGCTGCTGACCCTGCCGTTCAACAAGAGCGTGCCGGTGTACTACTACAACGTCAACATGTTCCGCTCGGTCGGCTGGGACAGCTTCCCTGCTACCTGGCCTGAGTTCAGGCAGGCGGTCGGCAAGCTGACCAAACGGGACGAACAAGGCACGGTCCAGGTCTGGGGCGCGGCCGGCGGCACCGACATCTGGATATTCGGCTCGATGCTGTTCCAGAAGGGCGGACGCTTCGTCGACCGCGAGGACGGGAACCCGGAGTTCAACTCTTCGGCCGGCGTGGCGGCGCTGCAGTTCCAGGTCGACATGGTGCTCAAGGATAGGTCCCAGAACACTGACGTCAGCCGCACGCCGATGGACGACTTCCTGGTCGGCCGGATGGCGACCTTGACCGGTTCCTCGACCTGGCGCGCGCCCATCGTGGACAAAGAGGAGTTCCCGGTCGGCATGGCGCCGGTGCCGCAATGGGACAAGCCGGCGGCCATCGTCTACGGCACGAACATCGGTATGTTCAGAGACGCGAAGCCGGAAGAGCAGGCCGCGGCGTGGAAGTTCATCAAGTGGTTCATAGCCCCGGAGCAGCAGGTGGAATGGTCGCTCGGCACGTGGTACGTGCCGATTCACCGCCGGTGTCTCGACGACCCTAGGATGAAAGACCGGCTCGACAAGACCCCGGGTCTGCGCGCCGCGTATGCCCAGATGGACTGCGCGGTGTTCGAGCCGCGGGGACTCAAGTGGCTGGCGGGACGGATGGCGCTGATTGAGGAGCTCGAACAGGCGATGCTCGGGGCCAAGACACCGCAGCAGGCCCTGTCCGACGCGGCAGCCAGCTACCGGGCTGCCGAATAGTCACCCGCTCCGGCTACGGTCTTCGGTCTCTCATCGGCTGTCCTCTTTCCTACCAGCTCCTGGACAGCTCGGCGGTAAGGCGCAGGTCGTTGTACTTGCCGTCGTCGCCTGAGTAGACGGCGTCCGAGATACCGACTCGGCCGTCGCAGATTTTCCACACCGGGAAAGACGACGAGTAGCGTACGTCAATCCAGGTCGCTGACCCGACCATGCCGTTCCCCATCAGGCGGTCTGTCCACTCATCGAGTGCGGTAGAGGAAGGTGGCCAGAGACACCGGAATCTGGCGCCGGCGCGCCCTGTCCAGTTTCGTATATGTTAACCGGAAATCGAGGGTGCAAACCGAGTAACTGCAGCATTGTCAATTCACTACTCGTTTTTCGACTATCTACCCTACCCCGCTCCCTGGGCTGTATGGGACTTTGCCGGGCTCGTAGCCTGAAGGATGGTTTGACAGGTTACCCGAGGGGAGATGAGGCGGACTAACCGACCCACTACCTGAAGGCTAATGAGTCGGGCTACAGAGCAATTGGTCTGCCGGCTTGTCCTGGACGCAGCAGTTCGAGCCACGCGGACCGTTGCCCGGTGGCTGGACGGTAGAGTTGCCGGGCAGGTAGTCCGGCAGGTTGCATCACTGCTGGCCTGTTGGGTTGTATGGCCGACCGCGGGTCGTGAGCCATACGCCTGCACGTCCGGCGGTCAGGACGCACTATCAGCAGGAGTGCCGGGGGCTCTCCAGTACTCGACCGAGTCGAGGACGAGGCCAGTGGCCGGGGCGGTGGTGAAGGGCAGGTGCGGGCGGCCGGCGAGGGCGTTTCGCAAGTCAGCAAGGGTCAGCCGGCCGGAGCCGTAGGCAACCGAGGCGCCGACGATTCGGCGCACCATCTTGTACAGAAAGCGGTCGCCGGTGATGATGATGAGCAGTTCGTCGTGCCCTGCGGCCAGCCGCGCGCGACTGATGTGGCAGAGGCCGGGGGGCGAGGGGCGTGCTGCGTCCGACGCAGTTCCTGGGATGAGGGGCGCGGTGTGAGGTGCGGGGGCGGACGCGGCGGGGAGGAAGCAGAATCGGCTGAAGTCGTGGCGGCCGGAGAAGAGCCGGAGCGCACGGGCGATGCGGGTGTCGTCGACCGGGAAGCGCAACTCCCAGGCCCGGGCCGAGCGCAGCGGCGAGCGGCCGCGGACAACCCGGTAGATGTATGTCTTGCCGCGAGCCGAGAAGCGGGCGTGGAATTCCGGGCCGACTTCTTCGGCCGACTTGACGCAGACCGTCGCCGGCAGGTTGGCGTTGAGCGCGACCGGGAAGCGCCTGGTCGGCAGGCGCGAGTCGGTGTGGAAGTTGGCGACGTAGTTGCGGGCCGAGACGCCGGCGTCGGTGCGGGAGCAACCGTAGGCGGTGGTCGGCGCGCGCAGGATTTTGGCCAGCGTCGCTTCGAGCAGGCCCTGGACGGTCGGCTGCCGGGGCTGGTACTGCCAGCCATAGAGGTCGGAGCCGTCGAATTCGATGGTCAGGCGGATGTTCCTCATCGGCAGGATGCTCTACGCCCCACGCCGGCAGTCCGGCGCAGCGCGTGCCGCGTGAAGCGTCAGGCTCCGCGCTTCTCGCGCAGGCACTTCATGCAGAGCCGGGCGTGGGGGACGACGTCGAGCCGCGCCTTGGCGACAGGCTTGCCGCACTTCTCGCAGAAGCCGTACTTGCCTGCCGAGATGCGGCGCAGGGCGTCGTCGATTTCGCGCAGGGTGTCGCCTTCGATCGAGCGGAGCTGCGAGGCGAACTCGCGCTGGTAGCTCTCACTGCCCTGGTCCGCGGTGTGGGTGCGATGGATGGACAGGTCGCCGGTCGCGTCCGGGCTGATGGAGTCCATGATCTTGGCGGCGATGTTGCCCTGGCGCAGGATGCGCTGTTTCTCGGCGAGCAGTTCCTTCTCGTAGGCGAGGACTTCTTTCTTGAGCAGGTGTTTTTTCATGTCCGTTCCATCCGTTTCAGGCTGAGCCGGCAGGGTTCGCCGTTTATCTTGGTTTCAATGGTCTGGTCCGCCTGGTCGAGCGGTTCGGGGCCGACGGTCAGCGCCAGCGTCTCGCGGCCGATGTAGTCGCGGAACGCGGCGACCGCCTCGGCCAGCCGGTCGGACGACTGGTGGCTGATGCGGATGCGGTCCGTGACCTCGAAGCCGGACTGCTTGCGCAGGTTCTGTACCTTGTGGACGAACTCGCGGGCGAATCCCTCGTTCTCCAGTTCGCGGGTGAGCCGGGTGTTGACCCCGACCGCGGCCGCGCCTTCTTCGACAATCACGTGGCCTTCCGGGAAGGCGGCGCCGGGAGTGGTGAACAGGATGTCGCGGACGTTGAGTTCCTCTTTGATGGCGTCGGCGTGCCGGAGCAGCGCGGCCTGCTCGGAGTCGTCCTGGACCCGGACGATGGCCGAGCTGAGCGGCTGGCGGACCTTGAGCTTGGCCTGCTCGCGGGCCGAACGGCCCAGCGATACCGCGGTCCGGACGAGGCCGACTTCCTTCTCGATGGCGGGATCGATGAGCGCCGGGTCGGGTTCCGGGTAGGCGGTCAGGTGCACCGATTCGGGCGCGGACGCGTCGGCCGAGCGCACGAGGTTCTGGTACATCTCCTCGCTCAGGAAGGGCATCAGCGGCGCGATGAGCCGGACGAGCGTGCTCAGGCAGGTGTAGAGCGCGCCGTACGCCGCCTGCTTGTCGGTGTCGGAAGTCGACTTCCAGAACCGGCGGCGGCTGCGGCGGACGTACCAGACCGACAGGTCGTCGACGAACTCCTCGACGGCGCGCGGCACCGCGGCCGGGTCGTAGTCGTCGAGCCGCTCGCGGGTCAGCTTGACCAGCGAGTTGAGGCGGGAAAGAATCCAGCGGTCGAGCAGAGTAAGCGACTGGGGACTGGGAACCGCTGAACCCGGAACCCAGTTGTCGATGTTGGCGTAGGTGACGAAGAAGCTGTAGATGTTCCAGAGCGTCAGCAGCTTGCGCTCGACCTCGCGCGCGCCCTGGTAGCCGAACAGGAGGTTCTGGACCGGGTTGTGCGACAGGTAAATCCAGCGCATCACGTCCGCGCCCATCTTGTCGACCGCCTCGTGGACCTCGATGGCGTTGCCCCAGGACTTGTGCATCTCCCGGCCGTCCTCGGCCTTCATCGTCGCGTAGCCCAGGACGGTGCGGAACGGGGCCTGCTTCTCGAGGACCGTGCTCATCGCCAGGATGGCGTAGAACCAGTTGCGGAACTGGCCGGGGAACGACTCGGTGATGAAGTCGAACGGGAACCACTGCTGCCAGTAGTCGCGGTCGGTCAGGTAGTGGGTCGTCGAGAACGGGACGATGCCGGCGTCGAGCCACGGGTTGCCGACGTCCTTGATGCGCGCCGCCAGCCGGCCGCAGTTGCCGCACTTGACCTTGACCGCGTCCACCCAGGGCCGGTGCGGGGTGTGGCCGTCGAACTCGGACCAGCCTTCGACCGCGCGCGCCGCGAGCTCGTCGCGCGAGCCGATGACGTCGAACCAGCCGCATTCGCACTTGAAGATGGGCAGGGCCAGGCCCCAGTAGCGCTTCTTGGAGATGCACCAGTCGGACATGTTGCGCAGCCAGTCGAGCTCACGCTCGAGCCCGAATTCCGGGATCCAGCGGACCTGGCGCGCCGAGGCCATGATTTCCTCGCGCAGCGCGTCCATCCGGATGAACCATTCGTCGACCAGCCGGAACACCAGTTCCTGGCCGCAGCGCCAGCAGACCGGGTAGCGGTGGGTGTAGTCCTCGACCCGGAACAGCAGGCCTTTCTGTTCGAGGTCGCGGAAGACGTCGGCGGCGACAGCGGACGAGTCGCGGCCCGCCAGCCAGCCGAAGTCGGGCTTGAACGTGCCGTCCTCGTAGAGCGGGGCGACGACGGCCAGGCCGTGTTCCTTGCCGAGCAGGAAGTCTTCCTTGCCGCAGCCGGGCGCGATGTGGACGATGCCGGTGCCGTCGGCGGCGCTGACCTCGTCCCAGGGCACGACGCGGTGTTCGACACCCTGCTGGGGGGCGAGTTCGTCGTACGGGCCGCGGTAGCGCAGCCCGACCAGTTGCTCGCCCTTGAGTTCCTCGACGACTTCCGCGCCCGGGCCGAGGACCTTGAGCAGTTCCTTGGCCACGATGTAGACCGCGCCGTCCTGGCGGGCGCGGACATAGGCCAGTTCGGGGTGGACCGCGCAGGCGGTGTTCGACGTCAGGGTCCAGGGCGTGGTCGTCCAGACGAGAAGGAAATCGCTGACCGCCAACCGCTGACCGCTGACCGCCGAAACCGGAAGGCGGAGGAAGACGGCCTTGTGGGTCAGCTCGCGGTAGCCCTCGGTGACGATTTCCTGGTCCGAGATGGCGGTGCCGCAGCGCGCGCACCAGGGCATGACGTCGGTGCCCTCGTAGACGAGGCCGCGCCCGTGGCACTTCGCCAGGAAGTGCCAGATGGTGTAGTTGTTCTCGTCGGACATCGTGAAGTAGGAGTTGTCCCAGTCCATCCACTGGCCGATGCGGACCGACTGGTCGGTCTGGACCCGCGAGTACTTGCGCACCCGTTCCCGGCATTTCTCCACGAAGCGGTCGACTCCGTAGGTCTCGATGTCGCGCTTGCACTTGAAGCCAAGTTCTTTCTCGACCTCGACCTCGACCCAGAGGCCCTGGCAGTCGAACCCGTTCTGCCAGCGCTGGTCGAACCCCTGCATCGCCTTGTAGCGCTGGAACAGGTCCTTGTAGGTCCGGCCCCAGGCGTGGTGCACGCCCATCGGGTTGTTGGCGGTTATCGGGCCGTCCAGGAACTTGTACTTCGGGCCGCCGCGGTTGCGCTCGACCAGCCGCGCGAAGTGCCGGCCGTCCCGCCAGAACGCCAGGATGCGCCGTTCGATCTCGGCGTGGTCAGGCCGGCTCGGTACCGGGGTGAAGGGCATTGTTCAGCGCAGGCGGCCGCGTGCGGTCATCGGCTACTGCGCCCGGCCGGTGTTGAGCGCGTCGCGCTGAAACTGGGGCCAGGCGGTCGGGGCAACGCCCGCCGACCCGAGCAGGCACCAGCCGATGAAGCCGTTGCCGATGTAGATGTTGCCCTCGGAGTCGATCTTGGGCGCGGACACCCACTCCGCCGAGTAACCTTCGCCGAGCGCGGTCGCCCAGCGGCGCGACCCGTCCGACGCGACGCAGTAGAGCGTGTCCGGGTCCGGGTTGTCGAACTTCTTGCCGAAGGTCGCCAGCGCGTAGAGGTTTCCGTCCGAGGAGATGGCGGGCGTCGACACCATACCGCCCTGGACCGGCGGGGTGAACTGCCAGAGCACGGCGCCGGTCTCCTTGTTCAGTTCCTGGAGCTTGCCGCCCGCGCCGATGAACAGCCGGCCGTCCGCGCCCACGGCCGGCGCGGAGCAGCCCTCGCCGAGCTGCACGAGCCAGTTCTCGGCGCCGTCGGCCAGTCCGAGCGAGGCGGCGTAGCCGTCTTCGTTGGCGACATAGAGCGCGCCCGCGGCCGGGTCGATGGCGGGCGCCGCGTCAATCTGGCCGCTGCCCAGGAGGTAGGACCATTTCTCCCGGCCGGTGGCCGGGTCAATCGCGTCGACGGTGCCGTCGGCGTTGGCGACGTAGACGGTGCCGTCGGCCCCGACGACCGGCGGGGCGTTGCCGCCGCCGGTGACGTAGGCCCACTGCCGGCCACCGTCCGAGGCGTTGAGCGCGAACAGCGAGTCGCCGGCGGTCTGGCAGTACAGCGTCCCGGTCGCGGACAACGCGACCGGCGCGTAGATCTCGTCGCCTAAGTAGACGGTCCACTTGCGGGTGCCCGCCGGATTCAGGGCGTAGAGCGACTCGTTGACGCAGCCGATGTAGACTGTGCCGTCTTCGCCGATGACCGGCGCGGCGTAGAACTCGTCGCCCTCGCGGTTGAGGTACTCCCAGCGCCGCGAGCCGTCGAGCCGGCGGCAAACGACCGCGCCGTACTCGCTGCCGAAGTAGACCGCGTCGCGGGCCTCGTCGACCGCGAAGGTGTTCAGGCTCAGGTCGGAGGAATCTTCCGGGTCCTCGGGGTCGGTATAGGCGACCCGCCAGCGGACGCCGCCTTCACCGGGGTTGACGACCAGGTCGAGGGCGGCCGACCAGGCCGATGCCCGCTTGGCGTTGCGCGCCCGGGCGCGGACCTTGTAGACGGCCGGGTTGGCATAGGTGTGGGTGTCGGCGAAGGCGATGCCGCCGAGAATGAACGGCGACCAGGCCGACTGGGTGCCGTCGCCCCAGTCAAACTGGTAGCTGACGTCGGCGCCGGACGCGTCGGTCGTCTGCGTCGTGCAGGCGAGGACGATGCCGGCCTGGGCCAGCGCCGGCCCGCGGGGTACGTCGGGCACGAGCGGCGGCTTGCCGCAGCCGACCAGCAGGACAACGGCCGCAAGCGCGGCGGCCAACAGGTAAGTGGGTTTCACAGGCAACCTCCAGGTGAGTCCATATTCGTCATTCCGATAACGTGCCGGGCGGCACGGGCTTCGGGCAAGAAGAATAGTCGGGCGCGTCTCAAAGTCAACAAACGGGCCGGAAAGCCGAGACCCGCCGGGCGGCGGGTCTCGGGAAACGAAGAGCCCAGCTTACCAGGCCGAGGTCTTGCCGGTGTTGTAGAGGTCCTTCTGCCACTTGGGCCAGCCCGTGCCGGGCAGCGTCCGGGACGCGTAGCCGGCCACGCAATACATCGCCTCGGCGCCAATGACGATGATGTCACCGGTGGAGGTGATGCTCGGGTTGCCCTCGAAGCCGTCGAGCTTGCGGGGACCGGACTTCTTGGCCGGGCCGTATAGCAGGCAGTCGCACTTCCAGAGAAGCGCGCCGTCCGACTGCTGGACGCAGAAAACGACGTCGTCGAAGTCCTGGTAGTAGAGGTAGTCGCCGGCGATGATTGCCGAGGTCGTGATCTCGGTGGTGGCGTACTGCTTGTTCCAGGTGATGTTGCCGGTGGCGGTGTCGAGCTTGTAGAGCCGGCCCTGGCCGGTGGTTACGAATGCCACGGTGCCGACGACCACGACGCGATAGGTCTCACCGCCGAGCTGCTTGGACCACTTGACGCTGCCGTCCGGGTTGACGGCATAGACCCAGCCGGTGCTCGAGCCGCAGTAGACCGTACCGTCCGGGCCGATGGCCGGGCTGTGGATGTCGTCGTTGGCCTTGAGCAGTTTGCGCCACTCAAGCGTCAGGTCAGGCCGCATCTTGTAGATGTAGCCGGAGTCGGTGCCGAACAGCACGTAGCCGCTGGCGTCGATCACCGGCGCGTCGACGATGCCCGGCACGTAGTAGGTGTTCTCGAGCCGGCCGTCGCTGCCCAGGTCGGTGAAGTAGTAGAGCGTGTCGTTGTCGCGCGGGACGTAGATCTTCGAGCCGTTGATGGCGGGCGTGCCCCACTCGATGTAGGTCAGCGAATCCTCATGGGTCTGGCCGGGCCAGTGCCAGGCCTTGGACAGGCCGACATTCATGGCGTACAACTCGCCGTCTTCGTTGCCGACGATGACGTGGCCGGTCGCGGCGCAGTAGGCCGGGTGGCCGGTGAACTCGTTCTGTTCGAGCGGCTGGACCGCCTGTCCCGAGCGCTTGCGGGCGCCGTCGGTCACGCGGATGCCGTAGAACGAGCCGTCGTCGGCGCTGCTGTAGGCCAGTTCGTTTTCGCCGTCGACCACAATCAACGCCGAGGTGTAGCAGACGCCTTCGTCCTCGCCCGAGTCGATCCACCACCACTTGACACCGCCGGCCTCGCCGATGTACAGCGTTTTGGCGTCGGACCAGTCGGACTCAGCCTCGTGGATGTCCTGGGCCTGGCAGCGGACCTGGACGGTCTCGATGCTGGTGTAGACATGCGAGTCGCGACCCGGCACACCGCTGGCGACAAAGCCGGTCCAGTCGCCCTCGCCGTCGCCGAAGTCGAACTTGTAGGACACCGAGTCGCCGTTCGGGTCGGTCGTCACGGCCGAGAAGAAGGTCTTGACGTTGATGACGCCGACTAGCGGGACCTGCATCACCGGCACGGCCGGCGCGTCGTTGGGCAGGACGTGGACCGAGGCAGAGTCGGACCATTCCGACGCCTTGCTCGGGTCCGCGTCGAGGATGGCCATCGCCTTGACGTAGAACGTGCCGGTGTCGGCCCAGGCGTGACGCACCGTCGCCTCGGCGCCGGAGGCGTAGCTGCTGCTGGTCGTGTCGATCTTGTTGTCGCCCCAGGACATGACGAAGCGGACGTCGCCGGAGGCAGACGTGGTCTTGGCCTTGAACGAGGTGTAGCCGCGCTGGAAGGTTTCGGCCGGTCCGGCCGGCACGTCGGGTATCTCGGGCGGCTTCTTGCCGCACTTGCCGCCGACCACCGTCAGCGCCAGCGCTACCACCAACAGCGTCGCCAGTCGATGCCAGTTCGTTCTCATCGGTTCCTCCCTGTGTCGGTTCCGGTCAGTTCACGGCCACCGGGCCGTGGAAGCTGCCGCGCTCGGGGAAGCGGCACTCGCCGCCCCGGCCGTCCTCAAAGTAGAAGTAATAGTTGTGGTCAGTGGCGATGTGGTGGTAGGTCCGGTAGACGTACAGGCCGTTGTACGCCTTGCTGGCCGCCAGCTTCATCGCGTGGGGGACGCCGTCAACGTAGATCAGGGCGACCGCCGGGGCATCCTGCTCCAGGTCACGGTACTCGACCGTGTACCCGTACTTGGTGCGGTGGCTGCCGATGGGCGGGTAGAGCCTGTTCTCGGACAGTGCGGGCGGCGTGTTGGCCGACTCGGCGACGTCCGGGCCGCGCAGGAAGCCGTTGGCCGGCAGGCTGACGCAGTCGCCATTCCGGTCCTTGGCGGTGAAGTAGTAGCCGTGGGGCCCGACCGGCAGCGTCGTCTGGTAGAGGTAGATGCCGTCGTTGGGCTTGCCGCTGTGCAGCTTCATTTCGTGCGGGATGCCGTCGACGATGACCCGGACCGTCGGCGACGGCGGGCAGTCGAGGTCCCGGTAGTTGACGGTGTAGGTATAGATGTCCTGGGCGGTGCCGTGCGCGAAGTAGACGCCGCCTTCGGTCAGCAGCGGCAGCCGGTTGTAGGGCTTCTTGGCGCCGACGAACGGGCCTTTCTTCGCGCCGTAGCGCGGGAAACGCTCGGACAGGCCGCGGCTGTCCTCGGTGTAGAAGTAGTAGGAATGCTCGCCCGCGGGCAGCGTCAGCTTGGCGCGGTAGACGCCGTCGTAGGCCTTGCCCTTGATGAGGCGCATCGGGTAGGCGGCGTTGTCAACATAGACGACGACCCGGGCCGGCACATCGCCGTCCGGATCCGAGTAGTGGACGGTGGCGACGAAGGCGGTCTTCGCCATCCCGCTGGTCGGCGTAATCGCCGGCTGGCACAGGCACGGTTTGTGGTTTGCCTCTTGGGCAAACAGCGGAACGGACAGAACCACGGTCAGCACAACGAGGGCGGAAAGGGCGATGTGCTTACTGCGCACGCTTCCTCCTTTGTATGGGTTGTGATTATAGAACCCGGCTTTCGGGGTGTCAAGCCGGCCCGGTGGCACGTGCTAAGTTCTTGCCGCACTATGGATTGCCGCGCGGCCGCGGAGCGGTGACGTGGCGGAGCGCTACCGCGCCGCCGACGAAAGCCCCGGCGTAGAAACTGAACACCCGCCAGAGCACGACGAAGATGCCGAGCATGTGCTTCGGGCACAGCAGGGCGTACAGCCCGGCCGCGCCCGCCTCGGCCACGCCGCTGGCGCCCGGTGTCGGGATGAAGAGCAGCACCGCGGTCAGCAACAGGTTGGTGCCGGTTGCCCGCAGGGCGTCGCCCGGGCGCAACAGGTCCAGGCCGGCGAGCAGGGTCGCGCCCATGCCGAAGTAGCAGGCGGCGTAGGCGACGGTCAGGCAGAACGCCAGGGCCAGCAGGCCGAGGTTGCGGCCCCGGCCGAAGAGCTTCAGGCCGTCGAGGAAGCAGAGCGATTCGGCCAGCAGCCGGGCGAGGACGCGCGTCCAGCGGCCGGCGCGGTCCCGGCCGGCCAGGCGCGCCTGCCAGCGCCGGATGACCCCGGGGAAGACCAGTCCGAAGATGATGAGCGCGGCGCCGCCGCCGACGATGACGCCGATGTAGCCCCACAAGACCTTGAACAGCGCGGAGGAGACGTCCAGTTGCCAGGCGATGAACGGCGCGAGCGCGAACACCAGCCCGTAAAACAGCACGCCTCGGGCGAGCAGCACCGATGACGCCCGGCCCGGCGAGATACCCCAGCGGCTCATGCTGTAGAGCTGGAGCGGCAGCCCGCCCACCTGGAACGGCGTGATGGCGGCCATGAAGTAGCCGACGAGGATGATCTCGGCCGACCGGACGACGCCCATCGGGTGCTCGCCGGCACGCGACAGCACCGCCAGCCGCGCGCCGTCGGCCACGACGGACAGCAGCCAGAGCAGCCCGGTTGTCGCCAGCCAGTACCAGCGGATGCGGCCCAGGCCGGCGACGGTGTCCCGGTTGACGGTCAGCGCCAGCAGCACGACCGACGCGACCACGCCGATGGCGACGAATACCTGGATGCCGCGGGCGATCCGGCCCGGGCGCAGCTGCCGTTCAATTTCCTGGCTGGTCGGGGCGGAGGGTTCGGGGGCGGCCGGCATCGAGTCGAATGCTAGGGCACGGGCCGCGGGTGTCAATCAGGCAGGGCTTGACTGCGCGCCGCGGGCCGCTATACCAAGACCATGATCAGGTTGACAGCCGTTGCCCTGCTGGCCGGAATGCTCGCGTGCGCGCCGAAGTTCGAGGAGCCGGCCGTCGAGTTCCGGTCGTTCTCGATGGAGGACATGGCGCAGGCCGAGGTGAAACTCTCGGTCCGGAACCCGAACCGCTTCCCGGTGGATGTCCGCAACCTGCGCTACGCGTTGCTGCTGACCGGCGACACAGTGGCCGCGGGCGCAAGAGCCGAGGTGCTGCGGGTCGGCGCGCAGGACAGCGCGCTCGCCGTGTTTCCATTCGAGATGCGCATAGGACTGGCCGACATCATCGGCCGGATTCCGGACATCGCGAGCGACACGGTCCGGCTGGAGCTGGCGGGCCAGCACTCGCTGCCCGGATTGTTCGGAACGAACTGGCGGCGGTTTGACTACCGGCGGACGATACCGCTGCGGCCGGACATCGACAAGCTGTTTGCCCCGTTGCGCCGGCTCTTTGACGGCGACTAGCCGCAGAGCACCGCGCCGCCGTTCACGTTCAGTATTTCGCCCGTGACGAAGCCCGACAGGTCGGACGCCAGGAACAGCACTGCGCCGGCGAACTCCTCGGGCCGGCCGACCCGCCCCAGCGGGATGGTCGCCAGGACGCGCTGCTCGCCCGCCGGGTCTGCGAGGGTCGGCCTGGACATGTCGGTGTCGAACCAGCCGGGCGCGATGCAGTTGACGAGGACGTTGTGGGGCGCCAGTTCCGGGGCCAGCGACTTGGCGAGGCTCTGGACCGCGCCTTTCGAGGCGGCATAGTGGGAGTGCAGCGGTTCGCCCCGCTGGCCGGCGGTCGACGATACGAGGATGATGCGTCCCGAGCGCTGGGCCTTCATCACCGGCACCGCTTCGCGGCAGCAGCGGAACACGCCCCGGACATTGGTGTCGAGCATCTCGGCGAGCTGTTCCTCGGTCATCGCGTCGATGGCCGCCTCCCTCCAGATGCCGGCGCTGCAGACCAGCACGTCCAGCCGGCTGAACTGGCGCAGGGTCCGGCGCACGAGTGACGATACGTCGGCGGGCGCGGCCATGTCGGCCTTGAATGCGAACGCGCGGACGCCGAGTGCGGCGCAGCGGCCGGCGGTGTCCTCGGCCGCGTCCCGGTCCCGGACGTAGTTCACCGCGATGTCGGCGCCGGCCTCGGCCAGCGCCAGCGCCGCCGCCCGGCCCAGTCCCCGGCTCGAACCGGTTACGAGCGCAGCCTTGCCGGACAAGTCAATCTTCACCATCTGGCCACCTCCGTCGTATGCGTCCGTTCCGGGCTACCTGAAACAGCGACCGCCGCGAAGCACGCGAAGCGGAACCCTGGGCCGTCGGTGGAGATGGAAAGGACGAAATCCAAAGGACAAAGCAACGCGAAATAGAGAAGGCCAAAGTCCAACTCCGACTTTGCTGCTTTCCTTTTTATACTTGCTTTGTTCTTGGTCCTTATCACTTTGTCCTTCAAACCCGATGCCCGAGCTCTCCTGTCAGGCACGGCCTCAAGTATCATCCGCCCGCGAACCGCGGGATTGCCGGTCATCCTCAAGTCTTGCACGACGACGGTGGTGCCTTCTCGGCCTCGGGTGCGGCCGCGCGTTCGACGAACCGGTCGACTTCCGCTTCGGTGTTGTAGCAGTGGGGCGCGATGCGCAGCAGGTTCTCGCGCAGCGCGCAGACCATGTTGCCCGATTTCAGCCAGGCGTGGATCGAGGCGGTGCAGCAGCCGGGCTTGCGGGCGGTCACCGTCCCGGCCGAGCGCTCGGGGTCGAGCGGGGTGACGACTTCGAAGCCCTGCGACTCGAGGCCTGCGCGCAGCCGGCCCGCGAGGCCGCGGACCCGGGCCGCGACCGCCGGCATCCCGGCCTCAAGAAACAGCCGTACGCTCTCATTCAGGCCGTAGATGGACAGGTAGCTCTTGGTGCTTTCCTCGAACCGGCTTGCGTCGGGCTTCAGCGGCTTCATCGAGAAGATGTCGTTGAAGTCGCGCCATTCGGCCGACAGCCAGCCCAGGCCGAAGGGCTTCATGCGCGCCAGCGACTCGGGCCGGACTGCCATGTAGCCCGAACCCTGCGGGCTCAGGAGCCACTTGGCGCCGTGCGCGCAGATGATGTCGGCCGGCACCTGCGACCAGTCGAAGTCGAGCGCGCCGACGCCCTGGATGGCGTCAATCACCGTGAAGACACCGCACTTGCGGCAGAACCGGCAGATGGCCTTGACGTCGAAACGGCGGCCGGTGAGAAAATGGACCCAGGATACGGCGACGCAGCGGGTGTGCCTGTCAACCAGCCGCAGCAGTGCCTGCGGGTCACTGACCAGGTCTTCGCTCTTCACCCAGCGTTTCTCGATGTCCGGCAGCATCAAGAGGAAGGGGTAGGTGACGGTCGGGAAGTCGTCCTGCATGAGCACGACGTTGTCGCCGGGCTGCCAGTCGAGCGAGCCGATGGCGGTCTGGACCCCGGCCGACGTGTTCTTGGTGAAGGCGACGTGCGACGGCGGGAGGTGCAGCAGTTCGGCGACGCGCCGGCGGGCCTGCTCGACGACCTCCTCGGCCTCGGCATACGGCACTTCACCGGTCTCGGACTGGCGCCGGCAGAAGTCGGCCAGTGCCTGGACCGTCGGCACGGGCAGCGGGCCGGTGCCGGCGTGGTTGAAGTAGACGAACCGCTCGGTCACCGGCATCAGCCGGCGGAACTCCTCAAACGACAGCGCCATAGTAGAGCATTATGCCCGCCCGCATCGTTTCCGCAAGCCCGGCAGACTCAGTGGCGCATCGCTGAAACCACGAATACTGTCAAACCGCGCCGCCACGGTGTCCACGGTAGTAGCGCAAGGTCTGAAATCACAGTCACTTATGAGATACTTGACAGCCCCCTCCCTATCACATACAATGCGGCTGGCTCAGTCGGGTGGCCCAAGAGGAAGCCATAGGTTTCAACCGATGGTGCAATGCCGTCGCGTCTGAACACCCGAATTCCCTCCAAGTTCGAATCAACGCGGGCGTTAGCCCGCACGGGCGGCACCGGCTGAACCCGAATGGCGTGCTTCCGGGGTGCGCGGATGCACGGAGGCAGAGACAAGGCAGGAGGCTAGAGTGGCGGCAAAGTTCGGCGGCAAAACCCCGTTCGACCTGTTGGAAAAGCGGTTCGTGTTCATCGTGTCCCGCATCTTCTTTTGGATACTCTGCGGTGCGGCGAGTCTGGCTCTCGTCGCGGCGTTGGTCGTTCTACTCGTCAATCTGGTCCCGGCCGCGAAGCAGAAAGTGGCAACTCCCAAAGCGCCGGCAGAAGTGGCAGTCACTCTTTCAGATGTCGAACGGGCGCTGTCACCGGAACCCGAAGAAGTGGAACCTGAGGAGCCCGGTTATCGCGCCTCTCCTGAAGCGCGCTCCGACAAGTCGGCAAAAGCGAAGCCTGCTACGCCCAGAGACACAGCGGACCCGATGCTCAAAGCCAAGATAGACACTCTCAAGGCACTCTTCCCTGCGGACAAGTACACTTGGGAGTCTGTTTACGGTTCACGCCCCGCTCGAACAGACTACTGGGGCAGGGTCACGGAGTGGGAGAGGTATCTTGTCAGGCGCGGCATCGAGTACACACTGAGCCGACTCCTGTCGTTATACAGCGAGAGTCCGGCACGTGTGAAAGTGGTTGAAGAGGCGACAGCCATCGTCGCCAAGTTTGATGTGGACAGGCGGGGCGATGCGTTTCAGGCCTACGCAGAAACCAGACGGGAACGCGAGATGAACCGCCAGCAGGAAATCAGTCAAATGGAATCCGAATATGCTATGAAACGGGCCAGTGCTGAAGTGAAGTACGCAAGTGACAAGACCAAGAAAGCCAGCGGTGCGAAGGATGCGCTGCGCTACGCGGCTGCTGCATTCTCAGGCATTGCCCTCCTGGGGCTGTTCCTCTGCTTTCTTGCCATCGAGCGCAACACGCGGATGCTGCAGGAAGTCCTGGCCAGGAATCAGGGACAATGACCCGCCTGGCTGCCTGCATTGTCCTCACTGCGGTGCTGCTCCTGTGCGGCTGCGCGACCGTGCTGACAGGGACTGACCACGGATTTGAGCGCGTCACGCCGGAGAAACCGATGTTGTCTTGGACAGGCACGCTGGGCACAGGAGACAGTCTGGCATACGTTTCGACCAGACTGGGAACCAAGTATCTGTCTGAACGCGTGGAAGACAGGCGTCTGCGTACGGACTACACCTGGCTGAACCGCGGCTGCTGGTTTGGCGCTACGGCAGCGCTGGTCGGAATAGCCGTCAAGCTCGATGATTGGGGGCAGCACTACCGGGGTACGGACACCGTGATGGGTAGCAGCACCACGCTGGCCATTCTGTCCGGTATTCCGTTTCTCGCCGGACTCGTCTATCCGCGCATACCGATTCCCCCGCGTCACTGGGAGAAGAAGGTGACGTTCCCTGAAGACACATCCTACCAGTTCCTGACGCCCGTCGCCCAGCGTTCCGCAACGGTCGCGGTGCCGGGCACGACTAACGAGAAGACGCTGAAGACGAGCGCCGACGGCAGCCTGCTGCTTGACATCAGGGATTTCTGTGCGGCCGTGCCGACAGACTCAGTTCTGCGGCTATCTGCCACGTGCTCGGGCTTGGCTGCGACGCTCATCGTGCCTGCCCGGCAGGTTGCTTCGGTGAAGCAGCGTGAGACTGATGCATCAGCCCTATTGGAGCGAGCGCGCGCAGCGGAGAGCAACAACAAGGACGAAACCGCCTTGGTGTTGTACGACAGTCTGGGCAACTCCTATAGGTACGAAGGCGAACTCGGACGCCACCGGCAAGGCCGATCAACTGAGGGAGAAGGTCCAGCAGGCGCGCGTGGTCCAGGTTCGGCGTGAACTCGACCTAGTGTCTCCGGACAGGGTGAAGAATGCAATCGCACGGATGTTCCCTACCGTTAACGACGAGTATGAGGGCAACTCCTTCGCTCAGTCTGTTGAGTACCTGGACCGGTCACATGCGGCAAAGGTGATGAAGGAGGGCTGCGGCTTCCCCTTGGGTGAGTCCGAGTGTGCAGCCGAGTACAGCCGACTGACTCTATTTCAGAAGTTCTATGCCCTGCTCAAGTACAAGGAAGCCCTGGGCATCGAGGCACGCCCGAAGCTGGTCTCCATGCTCAACCTGAGCCCTCCGGTGGTTGACCGGTTCATTTCGCTTGAGTCGCGGTCGGTTCTCAGATGAGCACGGCCAGGATGGTCCGCGAGCCAGAGCCGATCGGCACGATGAGTCAAGCCCACCAAGCATGAACAAGGAGGAACGATGAAACAGCTCGCTTTCATACTGCTTGCGGTAACAGGTGTTGCCTCGCTGGCCCAGGCGCAGGTGCCACTCGGCGCCATGTTGCATGGTGGCCGCATTCACTACGGCGGAGGGAAGTTCACTCTTGCCAAAGAGCAGTTCCAGAAGGCGCTCGACGCCTATGGTGTGACCCCGGACACAATGCGTGCCCACATGCTAATATGGCTCGGTTTGTCCGAAGCTCACATCGGCGAACTCGATTCGGCGCAAGCCCACCTGGCAGGCGCGAATGCTATCGCGCCGGCGATGACGGAACGACTAAAGACAGACGAGCGCTGGACGGACCTCGCGGCATCGCTCGGTCCGGACAAAGCCGTCCGACTCACGGTCTTCGACGCGCCAGGGCAGAGCGGAGCGCAACCCCCTGTGACTTCCCTCGTCCCATTCAACCAGAACGGCAAGTGGGGATACAGAGACAAGGCCAGCGAGGTTGTCATCATCGCACCCAGATTCGACGATGCCAGGGATTTCTCCGAGGGGCTCGCAGCCTCAATGCAGTCAGGCAAGTGGGGGTATATAGACGCGAATGGCGTTTTCGTGATTCAACCCAAGTACGAATCGGCAGACCGTTACTCGGAGGGGCTCGCCGCCGTGGGCGTTCTGCGGAAGGTGAAGGCATTTGAGACATCGGAGCCTCACGAAATGGCACTGACGGGTTTCATCGACAAGTCCGGGAGGATGGTGATCAATCCCCAGTACGGCGAGGCTCAACCCTTCTCGGACGGACTTGCGCTAGTGGATGCTGACCCGTGGACTGAGACACAGCTCTGCTACGTGAACCGATCCGGCCAGGTCGTAATCGAGCCAGCCTCACTTGGCGACTACATTGAGGCTTGGAGCTTCTCAGATGGATTGGCGCGCGTCCAGGAAGGATGCTGGCCGGATGAGTATGGACCAGTCGGGTATATCGAGAAGACCGGCCGTCTGGCCATCGCCTGCCGGTTTGACAATGGCCGCGATTTCTCTGAAGGGTTTGCGGCAGTCGAGTCGGGCGGCAAGTGGGGCTACATTGACAAGAGCGGCCGGGTTGTGATTGAACCGCAGTATGACGAAGCGGGCGACTTCTCCTCAGATGGCTCGGCACTGGTTGTTGAGGATGGCATAGAAAAATGCATCGACCGCCGCGGGGAGGAATGGGAACCCGAGGAACCCGGATTCCCTGCAGCGGAATCACCAGAATGACTGCTGGTTGCCAAGTATCCCGAAGCAAACATCTCCTTCTGGCAGATCTGGGCCGTCGTCCGAGAAATTTCCACCGATGATGGAGACATGCCCGCTCAGCTTCTCCAATGGAAGGACGAGAAGTGGGTGCAGGTAGCTTCCACCCGGGAGGGCTTCTTTCACGCCAGTTCGATGATGGAGTATATACCTGATTTGACGCCTTAGGGACGCAAGAAACTGGAGCTGTTTGACTGAATTGCCGCTCCGGTATCAACTAGCGAGGCGTGACGGCAAGAAGTGCATCTGCGGCAAGGGCTACATGAAGCAAGCTAAGCAAAGGAAAGGCGGTAACCATGAAGAGCGAAAGACGCAGGCTGGCATTCTGGACTGGACTGGCGACGATACTCCTGTTCGTGCAGTATGGTTGCGGACAGACACCCCCTGCGGGAGCAACCGGGCAGCAAGCACAGGTGCAGAAGGCGGCCCTCGTGGTGTATGACAGGCAGGGCAGTGTCTATGCCGTGGATGCCGATGGAGGCAATGAGCAGCTGATCCTCGAAGAGGGAGAAATCGAAGGGCGGAAGTACACGTACTCTCTGCCGACTTGGTCGCCGGACGGCGGGAAACTGACTTCAGTCAGCAGCAGCTCTACCGCCGGGCCGGAATTGGAGAACGCGACCTTGGAGTGCGCAATCTGGACATGCGATGCCGCAGGTGGCGAACGGAAGCGCGTATGGACTTCCGGGGAAAGTTCGATTGACCAAGGCGGCTGGGTTGATGTGGTGTACCTCGAGTGGTCGGAGGACGGCAGCCAGATTGGCTTCAAGACTATGCTGGGAACTTGGGAGGAGATTCCCCCGGACGAGGAATGCTTCATACTCGATCTTGCTGACGGCAGCGTGAAGGAGGTAACACCAACCTTGTTTGAGAGCAGCTTCCGTCCCCGGCGAAAGCTGCACACAGACCTGTCTCCTGATGGCACGGCGCGACTCGAGGCAAGGACAGTTTCCGGCCTGGACGAGCTATTCGTCACTGCGGCCGGCGGTCCGGCCAAACGGATCACGCAGACCGGTACCTTCCGCGATGTATCCGTGGCAGAAGACTGGGGTGCGGCACCAATCTCCGGTGCCTGGTCTCCTGACGGCAAGCGGGTTATCTTTGTCGCTATGACTACGAGCGGGGACAACGCCTACGATCCACTCTTTGCCGTCCGGCCAGACGGCACAGGCCAGATGCAGCTCAGCAAAGGCGTGTTACCTCTCACGGATATGCCGACCGGCTGGTCCAGCACGGGCGCGGAGCTGGCCTGGGTTGAAGAGGCTGACATCTACATCACCGACTTCGTCAACAAGCCAGAGCGGCTGGTCAAAGGCACAAACCCAGACTGGCGTCCTGTGCCGGAAGGTGCGACGGAACCGGGGTTCGACCTGACAGGACTGCCTGAAACGCTGTTGGCTGACAAGTATCCCGAAGCAAACATCTCCCTGTGGCATGGCTGGGCCATCGTCCGTGAATCGCCCACTGATGACGGCGATATGCCCGCCCAACTCATGCAGTGGGAAGATGGAGAATGGAAGCAGGTGGCCAGCAGCAGAGAGGGGTTCTTCTATGCACACTCGATAATCGAGTACATACCGGATCTGACGCCCGAAGGCCGCAAGGCACTGGGCCTGTTCGATTGAGCCCTCGTTTCCGTGGGTCGAATGCCCCGGCTGGTGTAGCCGACGTGTCGAATGGTATGATTGTCAGTGGCAGCAAGGAGGCAAGAATGCAGCGTATCGCGTTCGTTCTGCTCGTCGCGGTTACCGCGGCCGCAGCGGACATCGTGATGACGACCAAGGAAGTGATTCCGTGCCAGATAGTGGATGCCGATTCGGTTGCCGTGCGGCTCAAGATGGAGTCCGGCGGTATTCGAATGCTGTCAGTCAAGGACCTGTACGAAATACGAGTGGCGGACCAGCAGAAGGCCGACTGGCTTGCCGTGGTCCTACCCACCACCAAGGTGGTCGTGGATGCGGATGCCGACGAAATCGGCCAGGAGGTGATCACGCGTCCCGCGTCCCTGGAGAGCGCATCACCCAAGCTCGACCCGGTGGGTTCAGGACACGTGATGCTGGCAGGCCAGGTTGGTGTCTCGGGAGTATCCGTGGGTGAGACATCAACGACGACCTTCACCTTCAGTCCATCGCTCACCTATTTCGTCGCTCGCAGCATAGGCATCGGTCTGGATATCGCGGTGACATCAGCAGCGTCAGGAGCGAGTAGCATGAGTACGGCGGCTCTCGGTCCCAAGGTCACCGGCGCACTTGGCCCTCGTGGTGGTTCGGGTTACTTTCTGGCTGAAGCAGGGTTCGCCTTCACGGGCGGAAGCGGCCGCGTTGGCGGCGACCGCACTTGGTTTGCAGTGGGCTATCTCCCGGTGGTCGGCAGCCATCTGGGTCTGCCGCTCAGACTCTCGATACTGGTGGACCGGATTGCCGATGTACGGATGACAACATGGCAACTCGGTATCGGGATGAGCGGGCTGCTGTAGCGCACGCGAGGGCATGTGAACACTCGCATTACAGCCGTCATCGCGCTCCTGGTTCTTGCCTCGGCAGCGCCTGCGGAAGACGTCGTCAAGTGCGGTACGGCTCTGGTGATGGCGGCCATGGAGGCAGGCGGGTCCTTCGACCGTCCGACGCCAGGACCATACTATGTCTATTCCGAGCACTTCGTGGTGCACTACGCGACCACTGGCCAGCACGCCACGACACGCGCCTATGCGGAATCAGTGCGGGTCTATGCCGAGTACTCGCGAAGAATCCAGGTTGATTCGTTGAAGTGGGCTGCGGCGCCTCTTGACGGCACCGCCGGGGGTGACTCAAAGTACGACATCTACATCAATGAGATGGGCGATACTCTCGGCGTGACGTACCCTGAATCTGATTGTCCCGTCCCGTATCCTGCCGGCCGCACCAGCTACATCAGGCTCAAGCGGAATATCGACGACTGGGGTCTCTTGCGTGTTACGGTCGCTCACGAGTTCAACCACGCGTGCCAGTTCCGCTACAATGCTCAGGGCGGGCAAGTTGGCATCTGGTGGTACGAGAACACGGCAACGTGGATGGAGAACGTGTGCTTCGACGAAGTAGACGACTACGTGAACTACCTGTACACAAGTCCGAGTCCGCTAACCAGGCCAGACCAAGCCATCAACACGACTACGGACCTGTACCTCTATGCCGGTGCAATCTGGCCGATGTTCCTGCAGGAATACTACAGCATCGGGTGTCCCCGGAGGTGCTGGGAGCGGATTGGCGTGCGCGGTACGCAGGCGAGCGCCTTGGCCGATGCAGACTGGACCCTCAGCAGCACGTATCTGGCCAGCATGGATGAGGCGCTTGCCGAGTATGCCATCTGGCGCTACTTCACCGGGTCGCGCTCTGATGTCGGACATTTCTTCTCTGAGTCTGAACTATGGCCCCCCTCCGAAGTTCTCCGCACCCATAGCAGCCTTCCGGCTTCTGGCGACCATGGCGCACGGCCGCCGTCAGGTCCGGGCGGTGCCAATTACATTGAGTTCACGTCCGGAACGGACGTGCTATGCGCGGAGTTCGACGGCCAGGACGGTGCTGACTGGTCGGCTTGCCTGATTGCAGTGCGGTCGCAGGCGCAGCCCGTCGTAAGCGACTTCCTGCTTGATGCGAACCAGCGAGGGACAGAGAATGTGTCATGGACCGGCAGTAGCCGCATCGTGCTGGTGCCAACGGTGACTCAATGGAACCCGCCCGTGTCCGGCCGCACCCACAGCTACAGCGCTACACGTGTCGTGGCGACCGAGTGGACGCAGGCGACGGCGAACGCGGAATGGGGCGTGAGAAATGGCCTTGGTTCGCTGGTCTTCGACGATAAGTTGTGGGTTCTGGGCGGAGGATGCGAGCCTGCGGTCTATTTCTATAACGACGTTTGGTATTCAGCAAACGGAGCGAGCTGGACTCGGGCGACGGCATCGGCCGGCTGGTCCGAGAGAGCCTATCATGCGCCGCTCGTCTTCGGTAACAAGATGTGGGTGCTCGGCGGGGAGGCATGGCCGGGGTACTACAACGACGTCTGGTGCTCCACCAACGGCACGAACTGGACCCAGACGGTTCCCGAAGCTGCCTGGTCGAAGCGAGCATATCACTCTTCAGTCGAGTTTGGAGGCAAGATGTGGATTCTGGGAGGGTACACACCCTTCTCTACACCAAACCTCCTGAATGATGTCTGGAACTCCGCAGACGGAGTTGCCTGGCAGTGTGCGACGTCTTCGGCAGCATGGTCAGGGCGCTGCTCCCACTGCTCCGTTGTCTTTGATGGAAGAATCTGGATTCTGGGGGGGTGGGATGGGGCGGGTGGGCGCCGCAGGCGGCCGGTTCGCCGGGGCCCGCCCCCCCGCCCCCGTTTTTTTTTGTTCCATTTTTTTGTTGGGGGGGGGGGGGGGGGGGGGCGGAGTACAAGAACGACGTGTGGTACTCCAGCGATGGCGTCAACTGGACTTTGGCGACCGCAACTGCGGGTTGGACAGGAAGATGCTACCACTCTGTCGTCGTCCACGGAAACGAGATATGGGTGATGGGCGGCGGGGGGGACGGCTCTTGCCGAAACGATGTCTGGCGGTCACCCGACGGGGAGAACTGGACCCAAGTGAACGTCCATGCTGGCTGGACTGCGCGGGAACGTCATGCATCCGCGGATTTCGGCAACAGAGTCTGGGTCATGGCAGGATATGATGAACTGTCCACCCCGACGAACCGCAATGACGTCTGGTTCTGGAGCGGCCTTGGTACCCCTCAGCCACTCGCATGGTTGGCTCCCAGGAACCTAAGCCTGACGTTGCCGGCGCGCCAGAGCGCCGAGGACATCTTGGCTATTGTCAACAACGGCGACGCGGACCTGTCGTGGGTGCTCACCGAGAATCCGGCCACGGGGTGGCTATCGGAGGACCCGGCGAACGGCACGGTGCATCCACAGCCCAATAACCGGCAGGACGTGACATTGACGTTCAACACAACTGGTCTGTCACCCGGAACGTACCATACGAACCTCGTGGTATCCAGCAATGACCCGGACCGGCCAGTGAGGAACGTGTCGGTCGAGTTGACGGTGAAACGCACAGACGTGGCGATTCCGCCCGTGTCCAGTGACTCGAGCGTCGTCGGAACGGCAGACCCGACACACGTCACGATGCCGCTTCTTCACGTGACACTTGGCGACGCTTCTCCGAACCCGTCCGTATCTCACACCTCGATTCCCTTTGCTCTCCCGCACGACTGCGCAGTCAATCTCAGAGTATTCACTCCCTCTGGAGTCTCGGTCAGGACGCTCGCATCAGGGTTCAGGTCGGCAGGTTCCTACAATACCGCGTGGAATGGCCTGGACGAGCATGGCCGGGAGATGCGAGCCGGTGTCTATTTCGTCAGGCTTGATGCCGACGGCGCGACAAGGGTCAAAAAGGTCGTACTCCAGAGATAGCACGCCGGTCGCAACACGGAAAAAGGTGAGGGCAGGAGGCGGGGACGCAAAACGGTTCTTGTGCGCCATAGAACAAGGAGTGTCGTCATTTGTCCGTGCGGAAGTCTGCGTGTAGCGCCGATGTTGGCGCGAGGGGAGTCGGCGAAGCTGAGTTGCATCCCGGATTGAGGGCAGACCTCGCAGAAGATCCAGTAGGTTCCGCACGGGCTCTGCTGGGAAGCCGGCCGGAACGCTGCCTCTGGTAGCCCGGCCCCCAGAGTGCCAGTTTGTTGTGTGCCTTCGGGCCGCCCACTGCGTCTGTGGTCTCTGCCAGTGCACTACCTGAAGCCGGTGTATTGCCCCGTCATCTTCGTGCGAGACGCCGGGCGTGCGAATAGGGGAGTGTCAGCGCGAATTCCAGGAACCGATACTGAAGTCATGTGTCACCCTGAGCGAGCGTGGCGTGCTGCGACCCGCGCAGTGCATGTCGAAGGGTCTGTCGGCTAGAGGACTCGCTGTTACCGATCCGGGCGAGATTCCAGGAAGTGCGAAGGATGCAACACGACTCTGGCATGCTGCACGGGGCGCAATTCCTGAACGCCTTCGCTCAGAATGACATCATCTGATAGATGTTCGCACTGCCACCGGTCTGTCAGGCATGTCTTGGGCGTGGAGCCGTCTCAAATCGGTTCTCCTCCGCCCGGCAGGGGCTTGACCCACGATGCCGCTGACCTATACTGCGAATTGCCAACCACGGCAGGCAGCGAGTGACGTTCCTCATTATCATCATCGGCATCGCCGGCGCCCCGGCCGGTCAGGCCGGCGTGCCCGACACCTGGACAACTCCCTATCAGCTTTCCGACGCCAACGGCGCGGGCGAGGCGCTGCACATGGGCTTCTGCTACCAGCACACCATTGCCACTGACCCGGCCGGTAACGTCCACGTTGTCTGGTATCAATACGGCGGCTCAGGCACCCGGCGCGAGGTCAAGTACCGCAAGTGGAACGTGGGCACCGGCGCGTGGGAGCCGGAGCAGCAACTGACCTCCGGCGGATACGACAACCTCAGGCCCGCGGTCGCCTGCGACAACTCGAACAACGTCCACGTGGCCTGGTATTCGAGTACCAACTCCAGCTACGGCATCTACTGCCGCAGGTGGGATTCGGGCTCGGGTTCGTGGGGTCCAGTCACCCTGATTCACGACCCGGGCGGCGACCACCTGCAGTACTACCCGGCCATCGCCTGCCGGCCGGGCGGGGACAACGTCCACGTGGTCTGGTTTGGCAAGACGCCGTCGAGCGACACGATGTTCCGGGTCTGGCACAAGGAGTATGTGCCGGGCTCGGGCTGGACCGCGGCGTTCCAGGTCAGCCTGAACGACGCGACCACGGCCGAGGAAGCGTCGGTCGCGGTGGACGCGGCGGACAGCGTCTACGTGACGTGGAAGCAGCCGACGTCGGTCGGCTCCAAGCGCAAGGTGCTGTTCCGCGTCCGGGACGGGACGGGCAACTGGAACCCGGCGGCGGTGCAGGTGTCGAACGTCGCGGATTCTTACGACGCCTGGACACCGGGCGTGGCGGTGAACTCCGACGGCAGCATCGTCTATTGCGCCTGGGCCCAGTCGCCCTCGTCCGGCGCGGCCGAGCGCATCTACTGCCGCGCGCGCAGCGGCGGCGCCTGGGGCCAGACCGCTCTGGTCAGCGCCAACCCGGACTATGACCAGTGGCATTGCGCCATCGCGGTCGGCCCGGACTCGGTCGCCCACTTTGCCTGGCGCGGGCACGAAGACGGGAGTTCGGGAGTGAAGGTGCATTACCGGATGCTGCGCCGGGACGTCTGGTCATCCGTCGGCCTTGCGGCCGGCTGGCCGAACGTCCGCGACAGCCTGTGGTACCCGTCGGTTGCAGTCGGCGGCGACAGCCTGGTGCACGTCGCGTGGTACAACCACCTCGAGGGCGCCGCTGAGAACGAAGCGTTCTACGTAAGGGCGACGGTGCCGGACCCACCGGTCCTGTTGAGCCCGGCCAACCACGACACGCTGGCCGCGCGCCGGCCGGTCTTCTCGTGGAGCGACTGCGGCCCCGGGGTCAGCTACCGCATACAGGTGGACGATGACCCGGGCTTCGTGTCACCCGAGTTCGACACGACCGCGGTTGCCGATACGTGGACGCCGCCCGCCGACCTGCCCGAGGGCCGGTTGTGCTGGCGGGCGCTGGCGGATGACGGCGGGCTCTTGAGTGAATGGAGCGAGGTGCGTGATTTCACGACCGACTACACCGCGCCCCAGGTGCCGGTGCTGCTCGACGTGCCGCCGCAGGACACGATTGCCGACAACGCGCCGGACTTCGACTGGAGCCTGGTTGCGGACGCGCGGCGCTACACCATCGACGTGCGGCACCGGGACAGCACGCCGGCTGAACCGTACCCGCTCGGAATCCACCAGGCCGAGGGCGAGGACAGCTCGTCTTGGAGCCATCCTGATTCCCTGCCGCTGGCCGATGGTGTCTATCTGTGGAAGGTGAACGCGATTGACTCGGCAGGCAACGCCTCGGCGTACAGCGCAACCCACTGGTTTGCCGTTGACCTGACACCGCCGGCAGTGCCGGAGCTGCTCTACCCGGTCGAAGGTGAGACCATCAGCGCCGGCCGGCCGGTGCTCGACTGGCAGTACGTGCCGGACGCGCGGCGGTATGACCTCGAGGTGTTCGAACTGGGCAACCCGGTGCCGGTGATTCAGCACAGCATCGTTCAGACCGTGCAGCCGGCCGACAGCTCGAGCTACGCGGTCACGCCGGGCGAGGAACTCCGGGACTCGACCGGCTACTGGTGGCGGGTGGCAGCATTCGACTACGTGCTCAACAACTCGGGCTTCAGCGCGCCGGACACCTTCCGGGTCGAGCTGCCGCGCCACGACGTCGCCGCGATCGCCATCATCGCGCCTGCCGGGGTCATCGCCGAGAGCTCAACCGTCTACCCGCGGGTGAAGGTGCAGAACGACGGCCAGGCGACCGAGGATTTTGAGGTCCGGCTGGTCATCGAGGGCACGAGCTTCGACCACCGGGCCGCGGTCAGCGGGCTCGAACCGGGCGAGGAAACCGAAGTCCAGTTCGCCGAGAGCTGGCTGGCCGTACCCGCCCAAGTGTTCCACGTGCGGTGCTCGACCGAGCTCGACGGCGACTGCGACGAGACGGACAACAGGGTCGAACAGGACTTCGAAGTCAGACAGTCAATCGTCTACGGCTGGACCGAGATGAGTCCGCTGCCCGGCAACGTGCCGGTCAAGGACGGCGGGTGGATAGTTGCGACAAGTGGTCAAGGGATAGAGGGAGTAAGGGATAGAGTGACCGGACTCTCGAACCCTCAGACCCTTGAACTCTCGGACCCTGTCCTCTTCGCCGCCCGCGGCAACAGGACCACGGACTTCCTCGGCTACGACCCTGAGTCGGATTCGTGGCGGACGCTGTCCGCGATCCCGGCGAGCGAGGGTGGCAGGAACCGGCCGCCGGGCAAGGGCTGCGCGGCCGCGACCGACGGCGAGCGTTTCATCTACATGACCAAGGGCAACAACACCCTTGGGTTCTGGCAGTACGACATCGAGCAGGACACGTGGCTGCGCCTGCCCGACGTGCCGGCCGGCAGCGCCGGGCTCAAGGTCAAGGGCGGGACCGGGCTGGCATACGTCGTGGATGCGAACGACACCGGCTGGGTGTACCTGCTGAAAGGATACCGCGACCAGTTCTGCCGTTACAACGTCCTGGCCCGGCGCTGGGACACGCTGGCCAACGCGCCGTACCGCGGGCAGAAGAAGTACGGCCCGGGTTCGTTCCTGGTGTACGACGGCGAAGGGGCCATCTACTGCCACCAGGCGCGCTACCACGACGGCGGCCACCATTACCTGTTCAAGTACGACGTGCCGGGCGGGTTTTGGTACCAGGCACCGCTGCCCGGTATGCCACTGGCCGGGATGACAGCCGGGGGCATCCGCAACAAGCGGTCCAAGGCCGGCGGCTCGGGTGCCTGGTTTGACGGCCGGTTGTATACGCTCAAGGGCGGCAATACCGGCCAGTTCTACGACTTCGAACCGGTGACGCGGGCTTGGGTCGAACTCGACACGATGCCGGGGTTCGGCGCCAGCCAGCGCCGCAAGCTGGTCGGACAGGGCGGAAGCATCAGCGGTGCCGGCAACGGGACGTTCTACGCGCTCAAGGGCAACAAGACGAATGAGCTGTGGCGGTATGTCAAGCCGACGCACCAGGCTTCACGCCATACGCCATACGCCCGAGACGGAGTTGCCTCCGGCGTAGAGCGTACAGCGTACGGCGTAATGCGCGTCGAACCCAACCCGCTTTTCGGCGGATGGGCGACGCTGAGCTACAGCCTGCCCAAGCCTGGGTTGGTGAGCATCACCGTGCGGGACGTGGCGGGCCGACCGGTGCTCCGGCAATCTTCAATCGGCAATCTGGAATCTTCAATGGCGCTGGACCTCAGAGGTCTCAGCGCGGGCGTGTACCTGGTCCGGTTCGATTCAGACAGCTTCAGTTCGACTCAGAAGGTCATAGTTCAGCGTTAGCGGTCTGCCGAACAAGGCAGTCGCCGGCGTTGCGACTAAAACCGGAACAGGTCGGCGGATTCGGACTCGGTCAGGATTCCCTTTTCCACTGCGAGTTTCGGGACCGGGATGCGGCGGGCGAGGGATTCCTTCGCGAGCTCGGCGGCGGCGAGGTGGCCGATGCGCGGGGCAAGGAGCGTGGCAAGCGAGGGGTCGAGTTCGAGCAGGGCCCGGCAGCGGCCGGCGTCGGCCGCGATGCCGCTGATGCAGCGCTCGGTGAAGACCGGCAGGTAGTTGGCGAGCAGCCGGAGCGATTCGAGGACGTTGTGGATGATGACCGGCGTCATCACGTTGAGTTCGAGCTGCCCGGCCTGCGCCGCCAGCGCCACCGCGGCTTCGTTGCCGACGACCTGGAACGAGACCATGTCAAGACATTCGGCCATCACCGGGTTCACCTTGCCGGGCATGATCGAGGAGCCGGGCTGGACCGCAGGCAGCCTGATTTCCGCGAGGCCGGCGGTCGGTCCGGAGGACAGGAGCCTCAGGTCGTTGGCGATGCGGATGAGTTCAAGCGCCAGTTCCTTCAGGCTCGACGAGAACGCCGCGAGCTGGGCACGGCTCGCCAGCGCCTCGCAGCCGTCCCGGGCGGGCCGGAGCTCTTCGCCCGCCAGTTCCGACAGCCGGCGGATGACCGTCGCGCGGAAGTGGTGGTGGGCGTTGGTGCCGGTGCCGACTGCGGTGCCGCCGATGGGAATCTCCTTGAGGTCGTCGCGGCGCTGGGTGATGCGCTGAGCCGCGCGCTCGACCGCGCTCGCCCAGGCCCGGAACTCGTCGCCGAGCGTCACCGGCAGGGCGTCGACGAGGTGGGTGCGGCCGGGCTTGGCGACGTCCTTGAACTCGGCGGCCTTGGCGCGCAGGGCTATCACCAGCCCGCCCAGCGCTTCGAGCAGCCGGGCCGATTCGGCGAGCGCCGCCAAGTGCGCGGCGGTCGGGAAGGTGTCGTTCGAGCTCTGGCCGAGGTTGACGTGGTCATTGGGGGACAGGTGCGCGTAGTCGCCGCGGCCGCGGCCGAGCAGTTCGAGCGCCCGGTTGGCCAGCACCTCGTTGACGTTCATGTTGAACGACGTGCCGGCGCCGGCCTGGAACACGTCCACCTTGAACTGGTCGGCGAGCCGGCCGGCCAGCACCTCGTCCGCCGCACTGACGATGGCCGCGCCGACGGCTTTGTCGAGCGTTTCCAACTCGATGTTGGCCAGGGCGGCGGCCTTCTTGACCTGGGCGTAGGCGCGGATGAGTTCGGGCGGTTCGACCCGGCCGCTGACCGGAAAGTTCGCAAGCGCGCGGCAGGTCTGGATGCCGTAGTACACCTCGTCCGGCACCGGCATCGAGCCCAGCGAGTCAGTTTCAATCCTCGGCACGCCGCCCTCCTTCGCAATACCAACCGGAAGCCACGAAGGACACGAAGACACGAATACCAGGAGACGGATTGTTCTTCGAACGGTTTCGGAGTTCGGTTTTCATGCCTCAAGTTCCTTTTCGTGGGTTTCGCGCCTTTGTGGCGTCCTTCTGTTGTTCGCGCTGCAGTTCGGACCGGGCCTTGCCGATGGCGATGTTGGGCGGCACGCCGCGCGGGCAGACTTCGTTGCAGCGGCGGTGGAATTTGCAGGCCCACCAGCCTGCCGGTGAGTCGGCCAGGCCGAGGCGCGGCGACTCCGGCCGGTCGCGCGGGTCGATGGCGAATCGGTAGAGCTTGGCCAGGGCGGCAGGACCGAGGAAGGACTCCTGGTTTTGGGTTTCGGGTTTTGGATCTGCCGACTCGGAGACGACCGGGCAGGCGCCGTAGCAGCAGGCGCAGAGGATGCAGTTGGTGTAGGCCTCGAGTTCGGCGACCTGCTTCGGGTCCATCAGGTTCTCGCGTTCGGGCTGCGCCAGCGCGGCCTGGAGATAGGGTTGCACCCGGCGGTACGAGTCGAAGAAGCGGGTCATGTCCACGACGAGGTCCCTGAGCACAGGCAGATTGGGCAGCGGGGCAACAGTGATTTCGGGTTTTGGATTCTGGGTTTTGGGTTGAGACCCCAGCACCTGGGTGCGACAGGCCAGCGCGGGCACGCCGTTGATGAGCATCGCGCAGGAGCCACAGACCGCGCCGCGGCAGGAGTAGCGGAACGCCAGGGAGTCGTCGAGATTGCCCTGGATGTGGAATAGGGCCGAGAGCACGGTCATGCCGGGCGGCGGCCCGAACTCGAAGGTGTCGACGCGCGGCGCATCGCCGGGCGCAGAGCGGCTGATTCGGAAGACCATCAGTACTTGCGCTCCTGGACCGGGAACCGGCCAAGCCGCACCGGCGCGTAGGACAGCTCGGTGCCGGACGGGCCGAGCCGGGCGATGGTATGCCGGAGGAACCGTTCGTCGTCCCGCTTCGGGAAGTCGCTCCGGAAGTGCGCGCCCCGGCTTTCCTCACGGGCGATGGCGCCGAGCGCGACCGCGGGCGCGATGTCCAGGAGGAACTCAAGCTCCAGCGCCGCGACCAGGGCGTAATTGAAGTCGCGCTGCCGCGCCCGGACCGCGAGGCGCCGGCCGCGCCCGGCCAACGCGCGCACCTGTTCGATCCCGGCGTGCATCGCCGCGCCGGTACGGAACACGCCGAAAGAGCGAAACATCACCTGCTGCAGTTCGGCGCGAATCGCCGCGACCGGCTCGGCCCCGGAACCGGCCAGCAGCTGGCCGATGCGCTGTCCCTCGGACGTAAGTTGCCCGGCCACCGGCCGGTCGTCGGGCGCGGGCAGCGTGCCGAGCGCCGATGCCAGGTGCCGGCCGCAGAGCCGGCCGAACACGACCGTATCGAGCAGCGAGTTGCCGCCGAGCCGGTTGGCGCCGTGCACGCTGACGCAGGCGCACTCGCCGACCGCGTACAGGCCGGGCACCGGCGTCGCGCCGTTTGAGTCGCAGGCCACGCCGCCCATCGAATAGTGCTGGCCGGGCTGAATCGGTATCGGCCGGTCGACCGGGTCCACGCCCGCGAAGTCGATGGCAATCTGCCGGATGCCGGGCAGCCGGGTCTCGATGCGCTCGCGGCCGAGGTGGGTGAGGTCGAGATGAACGTACTCGTTCTCGAACCCGCGGCCCGCGTCGATTTCGGTCTGGATGGAACGGGCGACGATGTCACGGGGCGCGAGTTCCATAGCGTGGGCTGCGTAGTCTTTCATGAACCGCTCGCCGCGGTTGTTGACGAGGTACCCGCCTTCGCCGCGCGCGCCCTCGGACATCAGGATGTTGGTGCCGAAGAGCGTGGTCGGGTGGAACTGGACGAACTCCATATCCTCAAGCGGCGCGCCGGCGCGCAGGGCGAGCGCCTGGGCGTCGCCGGTGTTGATGACCGCGTTGGTCGAACGCGCGTGCAGCCGGCCGTAGCCGCCGGTGGCGAGCACGACCGCCTTAGCCGCGAAGCCGTGGAACTCGCCGGTCGCGACGTCGAGACAGACGCAGCCCGCGCAGCGGCCCGAATCGGCGACGAGCGCGGTGCAGAAGAACTCCTCGTAGACGCGCAGGCCGCGTTTGAGCGCCTGTTCGTAGAGCGTGTGCAAGAGGTTGTGGCCGGTGCGGTCGGCGGCGTAGCAGGTGCGCGGGAACCCGGCGCCGCCGAACGGCCGCTGGGCGATGCGGCCGTCGGGAAAGCGCGAGAAGACCGTGCCCCAGCGTTCGAGCTCGACGACCGCAGCCGGCGCCTGCTCGCACATCAGCACGACCGCGTCCTGGTCGGCTAGGAAGTCCGAACCCTTGACCGTGTCGAAGGCGTGGCGCTCAGGCGTGTCGTCCCGGCCCTCGGGCGCGTTGCCGAGCGCGGCGTTGATGCCGCCCTGGGCGGCGACCGAGTGGGAGCGCAGGGGATGGACCTTGGTGACGAGCGCGACGTCGCGGCCGGCGTCGGCCAGTTCGACGGCGCAGCGCAGGCCGGCCAACCCGCCGCCGACGACTACCGTCTCGTGCCGGTGGATGGTCACGCGTTCAGACTAGCCGAAACCGGACCCAAGTAAAGGCAGAACGCCGGCCGCGCGCTTGACAGGCCGGAGGCCGGGGCGATACTGTAGGAAAGGAGGTCCGATGGCACTTGTTCGAACTGTGCTGCTGACGGCGGCACTACTGGCGGCGGCCGGCGCGGCCGGCTGGGAGCAGAAGGTCGGTTTCGAACTGCTCCTCAACCAGGGTTACTACTCCTCGAACTGGCAGGGTGACGAGCGGACCTCCGGCTCGCTGACCGCGACTCTCGGTCACCGGGCGCAAAACCAGCTGCTGCGTGTCGTGCGCTTCGAGCACGACATGGGCTTGGCGTTCGGCGAACAGGTCCGGGAGCAGGACTCGGCGGCGGGCGGCGGCTGGGAGGTCAGCAAGTCCGAAGACAAGGTCAGCTTCGACGACCTGGTCCGGTTCACGCTCGGCGGCTGGGTGGACCCGCTCGCCGGGCTGCAGCTCCGGTCCCAGTTCATCGATACCCGCGACTCCAACACGCTGTTCCTCAACCCGCTGCAACTAATGGAGATGGTCGGCGGCGGCCGCAAGTTCTACGACGACTCGACGCGGACCCTGACGTCCGAGCTGGGCGCGGCCGCGCGGCAGTCCTGGGACACGCGCGACACCGTGGACTTGGTCGCGGACGCCGGCATCAGCTGGGTGACCAAGTTCCGGACAAAGGTGCTGACCGACAACGCCGGCTATTCGAGCCGGCTGACCGTGTACAAGCCGCTCATCGCGCTGGGCACCGGCGGCCAGGTCGGCAACTGGCCCCAGGTGGACTGGGAACACGAGCTGTCGGCCCGGTTCAACAAGGCGCTCTCCGGCAAGGTATACGTCCAGTTGCTCTACGACGAGCTGGTCGCGGAACGGCCCCGGCTGAAGCAGACGCTCGGCATGGGGCTGTCGCTGGCCTGGCCGTCGAACTGACCGATGCAAGAACGCAGAGTACGGTAGCCACGAAGACACGAAAACGGCAGGACAGGGAGGCGGACCGGGAGCGGACGAATGAGATTACTCTTCTCCGACCCTGGGTTCGCTGCGCCCCGTCCTGTTCAGAGACAATGACCGGCTGCTAACAAAAGGAGGACCGTAGTGCTGAAGGAGTTCAAAGAGTTCGCGCTCAAAGGCAACGTGATGGACATGGCCATCGGCATCGTCATCGGTGCCGCGTTCGGGCCGATAATCAAGTCGCTGGTTGACGATATCATCATGCCGCCCATCGGCCTGCTGCTGGGCAAGGTTGACTTCGCCAACCTGTACGTCCTGCTGAAGCAGGGCGCGTCCGTGGCCGGGCCGTATGCGTCGCTGGCCGACGCCAAGGCCGCGGGCGCGGTGACGATGAATCTGGGCGTGTTCGTCAACTACGTCATCAGCTTCATCATCGTAGCGTTCGTCGTGTTCCTGATCGTCAAGGGGATGAACCGCATGAGGCGTCAGTCGGCACCGGCGCCGGCCGCGCCGACCACCAAGGACTGCCCGCACTGCTGCACGGCGATACCCATCAAGGCGACGCGCTGCCCGCACTGCACGTCGCAGGTCGGGTAAGGAGCGCGCAGGCCGAAATCCTGAACTGACAATCGCAGAGGCGGGCGGAAGCCCGTTTCTGCCTGTTACTTGAGCTTGCGCAGAAGACCCGGCGGTTCATGCTGGCCGTCGGCCACACTGAAAGCACATGGCAGAGCCTGGCTGACATGGAACGACACAGCCTCGCCGACAGCGAAGCTGACATCCAGGGCGTAGCTCTCGCCCAGGGCGAATCCATGTTCCTCGCCGACAAGCCCGGCGTCAGACTTCCGGTGTTTCTCACCTTGAAACACGCCGTAACTCTCGGATGAAGCAGGGCCTTAGGTCTCGATAACAGGCTCCGCAAGGGGCTAGCCGGGTGGCGGCCCCCGGGTCGTAGACCCCACCGGGTCTTCACGCTCCGGCCGAAAAATCCGGCCTTCCAGACCACATAACTTGGTGGGGGCAAGTACCTCGATGCACTTGCCGCCGGCTCACGCCGGCAAAGGATATTAAGGATGGTAACCCTGACTTGCTTGGTCGAGCTGAACAGGGACACCACCAGGACACTCGACGAGTACTCCCAAGATTCGGCAGGGGGTGGTGCATGCTGCCCTGCAGGTTTGACCGGCTCGGGGCCGGGTTCTATACTGAGTCGTGAGCACGTGGCACGGGCCGCTGGAGCCGTTGGACGACAGCCGGCTGATGATACCGAAGAGCTACAAGCCCGGCATGCGGGTGGACGGCATCATCTATGCCGACGCCACGCTGCTGCCGGACATCAAGCAGGACCAGGCGCCGGAGCAGGTGGCAAACGTCGCAACCCTGCCCGGCATCGTCGGGCATTCGCTGGCGATGCCGGATATCCACTGGGGCTACGGCTTCCCGATCGGCGGGGTGGCGGCGTTCGAGAAGTCCACAGGCGTCGTGTCGCCGGGCGGGGTGGGATACGACATCAACTGCGGAGTACGGCTGCTGCGGACGAAGCTGGAGCGGTCGGACCTGACAGTGGCGCTGCTCGAACGGCTGGTCAATTCGATATTCCACAACGTGCCGTCGGGCGTGGGCTCGGAGGGCAAGATACGCATCTCGAGGGCCGAGGTGGCGAAGGTGCTGACGCGCGGCGCGCGCTGGGCGGTCGATTCGGGCTTCGGCACCGACGAGGACCTCGAGTACACCGAGGAGCAGGGCGAGATGAAGGGCGCGGACTTGGCCGGCGTGTCGCCGCGCGCGCTGGAACGCGGGATGCCGCAGCTCGGCACGCTCGGGGCGGGCAACCACTTCCTCGAAATCCAGGAGGTGGCCGAGGTGTATGACGCGGTTGCGGCCGCGGAGCTGGGCATCCGCCCGGGCCAGGTAACGGTGATGATTCACACCGGGTCGCGCGGGCTGGGATACCAGGTGTGCGACGACAACGTCAAGACTCTGGGCGCGGTGGCGGCGCGGTACCGCATCGAGCTCGCGGACCGGCAACTGGCCTGCGCGCCCATCGAGTCGCCGGAAGGCCGGCGCTACTTCGGCGCGATGGTCTGCGCGGCCAATTACGCGTGGGCCAACCGGCAGGCGATTGCCCACTGGGTGCGCGAGGCGTTCGCGCAGGTGCTGGGCCAGTCCATCGAACAGCTGGGCATGACCCAGGTGTACGACGTGGCGCACAACATCGCCAAGTTCGAAGAGCACGAGGTCGGCGGCCGGAGGACGGTGGTATGCGTGCACCGCAAGGGCGCGACCCGGGCCCTGCCGCCCGGGCACGAGGCAATCCCGGCGCGCTACCGCCGGCTGGGGCAGCCGGTGCTGATACCCGGGGACATGGGCACGAGTTCCTACCTGCTGCTGGGCACTGCCCGGGCGGCGGAGGAGACGTTCGCATCGGCCTGCCACGGCGCGGGCCGGGTCTGGTCGCGCACCCGCGCGCTCAAGGAGACCGAGCGCCGGAACGTGGCGCAGGAGCTGCGCGAGCAGGGCATCGTGGTCATGGCCGCGAGCCGGGAGGTGCTGCGCGAAGAGGTGCCGGATGCGTACAAGGACGTGGACGCGGTGGTGAACGTCTGCGACCGGGCCGGCATCGCGCGCAAGGTGGCGAGGATGAGACCGTTGGGAGTGGTGAAAGGATAGGGCGAAGGCAGAAGTTAGAAGTGAGAAGTCAGATGTCAGAAGTACAGAACAGGGCGCGGATAGCGTGACATTCGCCGAGAAAGCTGCCGCGGCCCCGGAAACGCCGGGCGTGTACCTGTTGAAGAACCGCGCGGGCAAGGTCATCTACATCGGCAAGGCGCGGAACCTGCGCGACCGGTTGCACGCCTACACCCAGCCGCACGACGACCCGCGGCTCGCGGCGCTGGTGCGTTCGGTCCGGGACCTGGAGACGGTGGTGACCCGGTCCGAGGTCGAGGCGCTGGTGCTGGAGGAGAACTTCATCAAGATGAAGAAGCCGCGCTACAACGTGCGGCTCAGGGACGACAAGAAGTTCCCGTATCTCAAGGTCACCATCCAGGAGCCGTACCCGCGTATCTACCTGACGCGCAACATCAAACCCGACGGTTCCACGGTGTTCGGCCCGTACACTTCGGCCCGGGAGCTGCGCAAGGCGCTGAAGGCGGTGAAGCGGATATTCCGCATCCGCACCTGCAAGTACCGGCTGCCCGAGGACCGGCCGCCCCGGCCCTGTCTCAACTACCAGCTCAACCGCTGCACCGCGCCCTGCGCCGACTACGTGACGCGGGACGACTACCGGCAGCAGGTCGCGGACGTGGTGGATTTCCTGTCGGGCCGGTCGGACGCGCTCGTCGCCGAGCTCGAGCAGCGGATGTGGCAGGAGTCCGGGGCCGAGCATTTCGAGCGGGCGGCGATAATGCGCGACCAGGTGCTGGCGCTCAGGGAGATCCGGCGCGAGCAGCAGGCGGTGTCCCAGGACAAGGTCAACCAGGACGTGCTGGGCCTGGCGCGGGGGCCGAAGACCGCGCTGGCCGCGCTGTTCCGGGTGCGCGAGGGCAAGATAACCGGCCGGGAGGAGTACCCGCTGAACGCGGGCGCGGACGTGCCGGACGCGGAGGTGCTGTCGACGGTGCTGCGCTCGGTGCACACCCATACCGCCGACCTGCCGGACGAAATCGTGCTGCCGGCCGCGGTCGACGACGCGGCGGCGTTTGAGGAGCTGCTGTCGGAACGGCGGGGCCGGAAGGTGCGCATCGTGGTGCCGGCGCGCGGGGAGAAGGTCGGGCTCCTGGACCTGGCGCGGCGCAACGCCGAGAAGGCGCTGGTCGAGGTCGCGCCCGACGAGCGGGTGGCGAAGGCCAACGCGGAACTGGCCGAGCTGCTCGGCCTCGGCGCAGTGCCCAGGGTCATCGAGGGCGTGGACATATCGAACACCCAGGGCCAGCAGGCGGTGGGCTCGATTGTCGTCTTCCGCGACGACCGGCCGGTGAAGCGTGACTACCGGCTGTTCAAGGTGCGCACGGTCGAGGGGCCGAACGATTTCGCGATGATGCGTGAGGTGCTGGCGCGCCGGGTGCGCGGACTCTTGGAGAAGAACCTGCCGCTGCCCGACCTGGTGCTGGTGGACGGCGGCCGCGGGCAGCTTTCCGCCGCAATCGACGCGTACCACCAGTACGACGCCGACATCCCGATTCTCGGGCTCGCCAAGCGCACCGACCTCCTTTACTTCCTCGACGGCCGGGAGATATCGATCCCGGTGACCTCGCCCGCGCTCAAGCTCTTGAAGCGCATCCGCGACGAGTCGCACCGGTTCGCCATTACCTTTCACCGCAAGCTGCGCGGCCGGAAGCAGGTGGAGTCAGAGCTGGACGCGATACGAGGCATCGGCCCGGCGCGCAAGAAGGCGCTCATCCAGCATTTCGGGAGCCTGGACAAGCTGCGCAAGGCGAGCGTCGAGGAAATCGCCGGGGCGAGCGGGTTCGGGGCGGCGACCGCGGAGAAGGTGTTTCGGCAGTTGCACGGTTCCTGATCGGCACGGCCGCAGACAAATCAGAAATCAGAGACCAGAGACCTGAGACCAGAAACCTGCGGATGGTGTTGCTGGTCTCTGACAGCTGGTTCCTGATCGCCGGTCTATCCGCATCCCCTTGACTAATGCCTGTCCGCGCCTAACCTGTGTCAAAATGGAGGTAAGATGAGAGTGACGCTGTTCTCGCTCTGCTTCGTCGCGGCGGCCGGCGCATTCGGGGCTCAGGTCGCCACCGGTTCATTCGTGCTGGACGTCGACCACGCCGCGCGCGGACCCATCACACCGGTCCTGCCCGGCTGCGACTACGAATTGCTGGAGAACCCTGGCTTCGAGACCGGGGCTCTCGCGCCCTGGCTGTCGTCGGCCTGGGTCGTCGATTCCATCTACCCGCAGGGCGGCACGTATTGCGCCTACGACATCGGCAACTACCCGATCGAGCAGTGGACCGACACCGTGCCGGGCACCGACATCCTGAGCGTGGTGTTCTGGGCAAGGCAGCCGGACCAGCCTGCGGCCCAGGCATACAGCTTCCATTACAGCGACGGCAGCAACGAAGAGTTCGTGCACTTTCCGACCCCCGCCTGGCAGCGGTTCGACTTGTCCACCCAACTCGACGAGGCCCTGTCTGCGGCCG
>JAEAMF010000477.1_pt1 | contig 49092 bp, 45 predicted proteins | sample 8958721 | NCBI WGS metagenome assembly JAEAMF01 (sample SAMN16933255, study PRJNA681124) | bioreactor sludge metagenome | isolation source: anaerobic bioreactor treating anionic surfactant - SDBS | place: India: Bengaluru | collected 2019-02-28
GCGTGCACGGTGGTCATCAGGCCGCGCTTGATGCCCCACTTGTCGTTCAGCACCTTGGCCACGGGGGCCAGGCAGTTGGTGGTGCACGAGGCGTTGGAGATGATGGCTTCGCCCTTGTAGGTGGCGTGGTTCACGCCGAACACGAACATGGGGGTGTCGTCCTTGGAAGGAGCGGACAGGATCACCTTCTTGGCGCCCGCGTCGATGTGCTTCTGGGCGGTTTCCTTGGTCAGGAACAGGCCGGTGGATTCGATCACCACGTCGGCGCCGACTTCGTTCCACTTCAGGTTGGCGGGGTCGCGTTCCTGGGTCAGGCGGATCTTCTTGCCGTTGACGATCAGGGTGTTGCCTTCGACGGAGACTTCACCGTCAAAGCGGCCGTGCACGCTGTCGTACTTCAGCATGTAAGCCAGGTAGTCGGGCTCGAGCAGGTCGTTGATGCCAACGATTTCGATGTCGCTGAAGTTCTGCACTGCGGAGCGCAGCACGTTGCGGCCAATGCGGCCAAAACCGTTGATACCTACCTTGATGGTCATGGTTGCCTCGTCTCTAGGGATGGTGAAAACAAAAACCGGATCACTCTAGGCAAAACGCCCACCAAAGCCAAGCCAGGGTGGGCGTCTTGATCGTGATTACTTGTTGCGGCGCAAAGCTTCGCGCACGGTGTCGGCCACGTTCTCGGCGGTGAAGCCGAAGTGCTTGAACAGCACCGGTGCGGGAGCCGACTCGCCATAGCTGTCGATACCGACCACGGCAGCGCAGCCGTACTTCCACCAGAAGTCGGTCACGCCCATTTCCACGGCGATGCGGGGCAGGCCGGCGGGCAGCACGGACTGCTTGTAGGCCATGTCCTGGCGGTCGAAGGTGGTGGTGCTGGGCATGGAGACCACGCGCACGGCAATCTTCTTCTCGGCCAGCTGCTTCTGGGCCGCCAGGGCCAGCTGCACTTCGGAGCCGGTGGCGATGATCACGGCCTGGGCCTTCTTGCCCTTCAGGCCCACGTCCTTGGGCTCGGAGAGCACGTAGCCGCCGCAGGCGATGTTGTCCAGCGCGTCTTCGCTCTTGGGCGCGTAGGCCAGGTTCTGGCGCGACAGCAGCATGGCCGTGGGGCGGTTCTTCTGGCTGATGGCCACGGCCCAGGCCATGGCGGTTTCGGTGGTGTCCGCAGGGCGCCACACATCCAGACCGGGGATCAGACGCAGGCTGGCCGCGTGCTCGATGGACTGGTGGGTGGGGCCGTCTTCGCCCAGACCGATGGAGTCATGGGTGAACACGTGGATCACGCGTTGCTTCATCAGCGCGGCCATGCGGATGGCGTTGCGGCTGTAGTCGGAGAAGGTCAGGAAGGTGCCGGCGTAGGGGATGTAACCACCGTGCAGCGCCACCCCGTTCAGGATGGCGGCCATGCCGAACTCGCGCACACCGTAGTTGATGTGGCGGCCGATCTTGCCTTCTTCGGTCTTGACCACGGCACCGTTGTCGTCCACTCGGAAAGCGGGGGTGGACTTGGTGTTGGTCAGGTTGGAGCCGGTCAGGTCGGCGGAGCCGCCCAGCAGTTCGGGCAGCGCGGCGGTCAGGCCTTCCAGGGCCAGCTGGCTGGCCTTGCGGCTGGCCACGGTGGCGCCGGCGTCATGCGCGTCGGAGGCGATCTGCGCGGCCACTTCGACGAAGTTGTCGGGCAGGTTGCCGGCCATGCGGCGGGTGAAGGCAGCTGCCAGCTCGGGGTAGTCCTTGGCGTAGGCGGCGAACTTCTTGTCCCAGGCGGCTTCGGCCTTGGCACCCTGGTCCTTGGCGTCCCAGTCGGTATAGACATCGGCGGGGATTTCGAAGGGGCCGTAGGGCCAGCCCAGTGCGGCGCGGGTCAGCGCGATTTCTTCGGCACCCAGCGGCTCGCCGTGGGCCTTGGCGGTGTCCTGGCGGTTGGGCGAACCCTTGCCGATGCTGGTCTTGCAGCAGATCAGCGTGGGCTTGGTGGCGCTCTTCTTGGCTTCGGCAATGGCGGCGTCCACGGCGTCCACATTGTGGCCGTCCACGGCGCGGATCACGTTCCAGCCGTAGGCCTCGAAACGCTCGGGCGTGTTGTCGATGAACCAGGGCGTGACCTTGCCGTCGATGGAGATGCCGTTGTCGTCGTACAGCGCGATCAGCTTGTTCAGCTTCCAGGCGCCGGCCAGGGAGGCGGCTTCATGCGAGATGCCTTCCATCAGGCAGCCATCGCCCAGGAACACGAAGGTGTGGTGGTCCACGATCGTGTGCTTGTCCTGGTTGAATTCGGCGGCCAGCAGCTTTTCAGCCAGGGCAAAGCCCACGGCATTGGTGATGCCCTGGCCCAGCGGGCCGGTAGTGGTTTCCACGCCCGGTGTCACGCCCACTTCGGGGTGGCCGGCAGTCTTGCTGTGCAGCTGGCGGAAGTTCTTCAGCTCCTGCAGAGGCAGCTCGTAGCCGGTCAGGTGCAGCAGGGCGTAGATCAGCATGGAGCCGTGGCCGTTGGACAGGATGAACCGGTCGCGGTTGGCCCAGTGCGGGTTCACAGGGTTGTGCTGGAGGTGGCGGCTCCACAGCGCCACGGCCATGTCGGCCATGCCCATGGGGGCTCCGGGGTGGCCGGAATTAGCTTGTTGAACAGCGTCCATAGCCAGCGCGCGGATTGCGTTGGCCATCATTTGGGTGTTTGCCATGGAGGGCAGCTCCGAGGGGTGAGTGTGCAAAGAGATGGGCGGGATTTTACCGATGTGGCTGCGGCGAGTTTCATACGGGTTACAGAGCCCCCTGTGCAGCGCGGGGGCTGCGCAGTCGGAAATCACGCTTCGGCATGGAAATGTGAGCGCCACAAGCCCTACAGTAGCGGCTGCGGTGCAGGCCTGACACCGCGCAAGACAGGACAGGACATGAGCTCTTTACCGGCAGAACCCCACTCCCGCGCTGCGATGCTGCTGGCCGCAGGCCGTGGCGAGCGCATGCGCCCGCTGACCGACACCACTCCCAAGCCGCTGCTGGCCGTGCGGGGCCGCGCGCTGCTGGACTGGCATGTGGCGGCGCTGCAGCGCGACGGCGTGGACCACATGGTGGTGAACACCGCCTGGCTGGGAACGCAGATTCCCGTGCACCTGAACGCGGCCTGGCCCGCGCTGGCGGCGGCCGGTGGCCTGCGCTATTCGCACGAAGGCGCGGATTTCGGCCATGCGCTGGAAACGGCCGGCGGCATTGCCCGCGCCCTGCCGCAACTGCCGCCCGTGTTCTGGCTGGCGGCGGGCGATGTGTTTGCGCCGGATTTCGTGTTCGATGCTGCGGCACACGACGCGTTTGCCGCCAGCAACGATCTGGCCCATCTGTGGCTGGTGCCCAATCCGGCGCACAACCCGCAAGGCGACTTCGGTCTGGCGGAAAGTGCGCCGGGCAGCGGCACGGGCCGCGCCGTGAACGTGCCGAAAACGCAGGCCAGCGCTGCGCTGGCGGCCTTGCCGCGCTATACCTACAGCACCATCGCATTGCTCAAGGCCAAACTGTTTGGCGCGCCCTGGTGCGACCTTCCCGCAGGCAACCCACAGGGCGGGGCCGCGCCGCTGGCGCCGCTGCTGCGCCGTGCCATGGATGCCGGGCGCGTGGGGGCCAGCGTCTACCGCGGCCTCTGGGTGGATGTGGGTACGCCCGAGCGGCTGGCCCAGCTGAATGCAGCAGCCTGAAAGGCAGAGCTCCTGTCGCTGACGCCGCAAACGTTGGCGTAATAAAAGTGGTGCAATGTGCCGGCCTGGTATCGCAGGCAGCTGCTGTTTTTGTTGAATTCCCCATGGGTGGCCGGGGCAAGCGCCGCCAACGGACAGGCATATGGATGTGGATTGGAGCACCTACGGGTGGTTGATAGCGGTGGTGGTCGTGGCGTCGGCCTGCCAGAACCTCACCGGTTTCGCCTTCGGGCTGATTTTTGTCGGCATGGCCGGTGCCCTGCACCTGATGCCGATTGCCGATGCGGCCAACGTCGCAGGGCTGCTGTCCCTGGTCAACGGCGTGGTGTACCTGCGCAGCCACCCGTTCCAGCCGCGCTGGGACATGCTCAAACCGATTCTGGCCAGCAGCCTGATCGGCGTGGTGGGCGGGCTGGCGCTGCTGCACTGGCTCAGCGGCGATCTGGTGAATGTGCTGCGCATGCTGCTGGGTGTGACCATCATTGCCTGCGCCATCGTGCTGCTGTTGCAGAAAAGCCAGCGCGCCACGCTGTCAGGGCCGGGCTCCATGTGGGTGGCGGGCGGTCTGTCCGGCCTGCTGGGCGGGCTGTTTTCCACCTCCGGGCCGCCCATGGTCTACCACCTGTACCGCCAGCCGCTGCCGGCGGCCCTGGTGCGCCAGTGCCTGCTGGTGATGTTCCTGGCCAACACCGTGCTGCGTCTGGGGATCGTCATTCCTTCGGGCGGATTGCGCTGGTCGTCGCTGTTCACGGCGGCCGTGGCCGTGCCGGTGGTCGCCGGCGTCACCTGGCTGCTGGCCAAATACCCGCCGCCGCTGTCCACCCGGGTGCTGCAATGGATGGTCTGCAGCCTGCTGCTGGTGGCCGGGGTGAGCATGCTGCTGGCGTGAGCCCCGGCGGGCTTTCGAGGGCCGCTTCCGGCACCTGCTGATCCCGGCGGGCATCCGTTGTGCGGGTGGCGGGTGGGGGCGGCGCCACAAATTTCGGCCCCTGGCGGCCTCCGGGCGGCCATCTGGCGTGCAGCGGGTCGCGGCAGCGCTACGATAGCTGCCATGACCTCTGTTTACGCCCAACGCCGCGCGCGCCTGGCTGCCCAACTGGGCGCCGGTGGCATTGCCATCATTCCCACTGCGCCGGAGCGGGGGCGCAACCGCGACAACAGCTACCTCTATCGGCACGACAGCTATTTCTACTACCTGACCGGCTTCACCGAACCCCAGGCCACGCTGGTGCTGGCGGCCGACGGCAGCAGCACGCTGTTCTGCCAGCCCAAGGACCTGGAGCGCGAGATCTGGGACGGCTACCGCCTGGGCCCGGAAGCCGCCGTGGCCAGCCTGGGAGTGGATGCCGCCTATCCCGTCACGGAGCTGGGCAGCCGCCTGCCGCGCCTGCTGGAGAACCAGGAGCGCGTCTGGTACCCGTTTGCCACGCACGAGGGCCTGGCCGCCCAGGTGGAAGGCTGGCTCACCGCCGTGCGCGCCCGCTCCCGCTATGGTGCGCTGTGCCCCACGGCGCAGGGCGATGTCTGTGCGTTGCTGGATGACATGCGCCTGGTCAAGGATGCCTATGAGCTGGACGTGATGCGCCGCGCCGGCGTGATCAGCGCTGGCGCCCATGTGCGTGCCATGCAGCGTTCGGCCCGCATGCTGCGTGCCGGCGAGGACTGCCGCGAATACCACCTGGATGCCGAGCTGCTGCACGAATTCCGCCAGAGCGGCGCCCAGGGCGTGGCGTACGACTCCATCGTCGCGGCAGGTGCCAATGCCTGTGTGCTGCACTACCGCGCCGGCAATACGCCGGTGCGTGCCGGCGAGCTGGTGCTGATCGATGCCGGTTGCGAGCTGGACAGCTATGCCAGCGACATCACCCGCACCTTCCCGGCCGATGGCCGCTTCACCGGTCCCCAGCGCGCGCTGTACGAGCTGGTGCTAGAAAGCCAGAAAGCCGCCATTGCCGTGACCCGTGCCGGCCGGCGCTTCAACGATCCGCACGATGCCACCGTGGCCGTGCTGGCCCAGGGCATGCTGGATCTGGGGCTGCTGGACAAGTCCACCTACGGTACGGCCCAGGATGTGATCGATGCGCGCGCTTATTTCCAGTTCTACATGCACCGCACCGGCCACTGGCTGGGCATGGATGTGCACGACTGCGGCAGCTATGTGGAGGCCAGCGAGCTGGGGCAGTCCAGCCAACGCAAGGATCCGCTGTCGGGCGAGACCATCACCAACCGCCCCAGCCGCATCCTGCACCCCGGCATGGTGACCACCATCGAGCCCGGTATCTATGTGCGCCCGGCGCCCGGCGTGCCGGAGCAGTTCCACCACATCGGCATCCGGATCGAAGACGATGCCGTGGTCACCGACGGTGACTGCGAGCTGCTGACGCGCGGCGTGCCGGTCGAGCCCGATGACATCGAAGCGCTGATGCGCGCCTGAGACCGTTCCGTGTTCCCTCCTCCCACCCGCCTGCCCTGCCAGTCGCCATGATGGACCCCGCCTCCGACGACGACGCCCCTGTGTCCCTGCCCGCCGAGGAACTGCGCCAGCCGCTGCGGCTGAGCCTGCTGCTGTGGCTGCTGGGCCTGCCCGGTGTGGTCGGCATGGCCTGGCAGGTGGGCCAGCGCCTGCCCAGCGGCCACCTGCCGGGCTGGGCCCTGCCGGTGATGGGCAGCGTGCAGAGCCTGCTGCTGCTGGCGGCGGCCGTGTTCTTTGGTGCCTGGCTGTCCCCGCGGGTCGGTCTGGGCGCGCCCATGCTGGGATCCCTGGTGCAGCGGCGCGGCCGGCCGGTGACGGCGCTGCAGCAGATGTGGTTGCCCGGCGTGGCCGGCGGCGTGATGGGGGCGGCCTGGATGGTCACGCTGGCCCAGCTCACCCCGGATGCGCTGGCGCCGGGCGACCCGGTGCAGGCCTTGCCGCTGTGGATCAAGCTGCTGTACAGCGGCGTGGCCGAAGAGCTGCTGGTGCGCTGGGGCATGATGAGCGTGATGCTGTTCGGGCTGTGGCGCATGCTGCAGCCGCGCGGCGGTGCGCCCCGCAGCGGGCTGGTGTGGATGGTGATCGCGCTGGCGGCCCTGCTGGGTGCCGCGTCCAATCTGCCGGCGGCCATGGCGCTGATGGGCGGGCTCTCCCCGGAGCTGCTGGCCTATGTGCTGCTGAACCACACCGTCTTCGGCCTGCTGGCGGGTTACATCTACTGGCGCCACGGGCTGGGAGCGGCCATAGTGGCCCATACCCTGGCCCTGGCACTGTCCCATGGGCTGACCTGATCCCCTGGCCCTTTCCCTTTGATAGCTGGAATCCATGAGCATCCCCGTTCCCTACACCCACCTGCAGGTGCGCCGCGCCACCAAGATTGTTGCCACCCTGGGCCCCGCTTCCAGCGAACCGGAACTGCTGGCCCAGATGATTGCCACCGGCGTCAATGTGGTGCGCCTGAACTTCAGCCACGGCTCGGCCCAGGACCACATCGACCGCGCCACCATGGTGCGCGCTGCCGCCCAGCGTGTGGGCCGGGAAGTGGCCATCATGGCCGACCTGCAGGGCCCCAAGATCCGCGTGGGCAAGTTTGCGGCCGGCAAGGTGATGCTGGAAGCCGGCCAGCCCTTTGTGCTGGACGCGGCGCGCACCGAGCCCGGCGATCTCGGCGGCGTGGGCCTGGACTACAAGGAGCTGCCGCGCGATGTGAAGTCGGGCGATGTGCTGCTGCTCAACGACGGGCTGATCGTGCTGACCGTGGACCGCGTGCTGGGCGATGCGGTCTACACCACGGTCACCATCGGTGGCGAGCTGTCCAACAACAAGGGCATCAACAAGCAGGGCGGCGGGCTGACGGCCCCTGCGCTGACGGCCAAGGACATGGAGGACATCAAGACCGCCATGGGCCTGGGCGCGGACTATGTGGCGGTGAGCTTTCCCAAGAACGCCACCGACATGGAAATGGCGCGCCAGCTGTGCAGCGTGGCGGCGGCAGGCAGCGGCCACCGCCCCGGGCTGATCGCCAAGATCGAGCGCGCCGAAGCCATTCCCCAGCTGGAGGCCATCCTGCGCGTGTCCGACGGCATCATGGTGGCGCGTGGCGATCTGGCCGTGGAAGTGGGCAATGCCGCCGTGCCGGCGCTGCAGAAGAAAATGATTCGCATGGCGCGCGAGATGGACAAGGTGGTGATCACGGCAACCCAGATGATGGAGAGCATGATCACCAACCCGGTGCCCACGCGCGCCGAGGTCAGCGATGTGGCCAACGCCGTGCTGGACGGCACCGATGCGGTGATGCTCAGCGCCGAGACCGCTGCCGGCAAGTATCCGCTGGAGACCGTGCGGGCCATGGCCGAGATCTGTGCCGCCGCCGAGGCCGCCGAGGAGCCGCGCAAGGATTCGGACTTCATGGACCGCCAGTTCCGCCGCATCGACCAGGCGATCGCCATCGGCGCGCTGTTCACCGCCCACCACCTGGGCGCCAAGGCCATCGTGGCGATGACGGAAAGCGGCTCCACCGCGCTGTGGATGAGCCGCCACCGCATCCACATTCCCATCTACGCCCTCACCCCCAAGGTGGCCACGCAGCGCAAGATGGCGCTGTTCCGCAATGTGCGCCCGCTGCTGATGGATACCAGCGCCGACCGGGACACCGCACTGGAGCAGGCGGAAAACCATTTGCGCATGCGCAACATCGTGCAAAGCGGGGATGTCTACGCCATCACCTGCGGCGAGCCCATGGGCCAGCCCGGCGGCAGCAATATGCTGAAGATCTGCCAGGTGGAGTGAGCCGGGGCGCAGGCGCCGGGCCGGGAGGCGGCACCGTCCGACAGGGAGACCCCGCGCGGCCTTTCCCCTGCCGGTGCCACTGTGCGGGCAAATCGTTAAAATCGGCCGGTTACCACGTGGTTACGGCCACGTTTCCTTGCGGCCACCGTGCCCTTGATCCACTTTTAACGGAACCACGACCATGCCTTTGATCTCGATGCGCGAAATGCTCGACCATGCCGCTGAAAACGGCTATGGCATCCCCGCCTTCAACGTGAACAACCTGGAACAGGTCCAGGCCGTGATGTCGGCGGCTGACGAAGTCGGCGCGCCCGTGATCCTGCAAGCCAGCGCTGGCGCCCGCAAGTACGCCGGTGAGCCCTTCATCAAGCACCTGATCCAGGCCGCTGCCGAGCAGTACCCCCACATTCCCCTGGTGATGCACCAGGACCACGGCACCACCCCCGAAATCTGCCAGGGCGCGCTGAACCTGGGCTTCGGCTCGGTGATGATGGACGGCTCGCTGATGAGCGACGGCAAGACACCCTCGTCCTTCGACTACAACGTTGACGTGACCCAGAAGGTGGTGGCCATGGCCCACCAGATCGGCGCCACCGTGGAAGGCGAGCTGGGCTGCCTGGGCAACCTGGAAACCGGCGACGCCGGTGAGGAAGACGGCATCGGCGCCGTCGGCAAGCTGGACCACAGCCAGATGCTGACCGACCCCGAGGAAGCAGCCGTGTTCGTGAAGGCCACCCAGCTGGATGCGCTGGCGATCGCCATCGGCACCAGCCACGGCGCCTACAAGTTCAGCCGCAAGCCCACAGGCGACATCCTGGCCATCAGCCGCGTCAAGGAAATCCACGCCCGCATCCCCAACACCCATCTGGTGATGCACGGCTCGTCGTCGGTGCCCCAGGAACTGCTGGCCATCATCAACCAGTACGGCGGCAAGATGAAGGAAACCTACGGCGTGCCCGTCGAGGAAATCCAGGAAGCCATCAAGTACGGCGTGCGCAAGATCAACATCGACACCGACATCCGTCTGGCCATGACCGGCGCGGTGCGCAAGTTCCTGGCCGAGAACCCCGACAAGTTCGATGCCCGCGAATGGCTCAAGCCGGCCCGCGAAGCCGCCAAGCAGGTCTGCAAGGCCCGTTACATCGAGTTCGGCTGCGAAGGCCAAGGCGCCAAGATCAAGGGCTACAGCCTGGAACAGATGGCCAAGAAGTACGCCGCAGGCGATCTGGCCCAGCTGGTCAAGTAAACCGGCCCTGGTGATGGCTGCCGGCGCTACAGGCTGTAGCGCGGCAAGTCCGGCACCCACCCACCCGCAGTGCGCAAGCCTGCGGGTTTTTTTGTGCCTGCAGCGGGAGCTGCCGGCGACGGCGTGCAGCGCCTAGGGTTGCACCCTAGGGTAACCACAAGTACCGAACGGCCGTGCTTTTTATCAGAATGGGGGATCGCGTTAGAACAATACAGAGTGGAGACCCCGGGCATGACGACAGAGCGTCCATGGCTGGCAGCCTATCCCGAAGGCGTGCCAACAGATATCGACCCTTCGCGCTACACCTCGCTGGTGGCGCTGATGGAACAGGCCTTCAAGGCCTATGCCGATCGCACGGCCTACACCTATATGGGCAAGAACATTCCGTTCGGCCATGTGGACCGGCAAAGCCAGGCGTTTGCCGCCTACCTGCAGTCGCTGGGCCTGGAAAAGGGCGACCGCGTGGCCATCATGATGCCCAATGTGCCGCAGTACCCGGTGGCCGTGGCCGCCATTTTGCGCGCTGGCTATGTGGTGGTGAACGTCAACCCGCTCTACACCGCCCGCGAGCTGGAGCACCAGCTCAAGGACTCCGGCGCCAAGGCCATCGTCATCATCGAAAACTTCGCCCACACGCTGCAGCAGTGCATCGCCCAGACGCCGGTGCAGCATGTGGTGCTGTGCAGCATGGGCGATGAGCTGGGCCTCAAGGGCTTGCTGGTCAACTATGTGGTGCGCAAGGTCAAGAAGCTGGTGCCCCCGTTCCAGCTGCCCGGCGCCGTGGGCTACAAGACCGCCGTGGCCCAGGGCCGCAGCCGCCGCTTTGTGCCGGTGGCGGTGGGGTCCGAGGACATTGCCGTGCTGCAGTACACCGGCGGCACCACCGGCGTCAGCAAGGGTGCGGTGCTGCTGCATCGCAACATCATCGCCAATACCCTGCAGTGCGAAGCCTGGTTCAACCCGGTGCTGCAGGACATCCGCAAGACGGGCGAGCAGGTCACCAGCATCTGCGCGCTGCCGCTCTACCATATCTTCGCGTTCACGGTGAACATGATGCTGGCCATGCACACCGGCGGGCGCAACATCCTGATCGCCAATCCGCGCGACCTGAAAGCGGTGTTCAAGGACCTGCAGGGCGAGGTCTTCCACAACTTCCCGGCGGTGAACACCTTGTTCAACGGGCTGGCCCATCACCCGGACTTCAACAGCGTGGACTGGAGCCACCTGAAGGTCTCGGTCGGGGGCGGCATGGCCGTGCAGGGCGCCGTGGCCAAGCTGTGGCTGGAAAAGACCGGCTGCCCCATCGTCGAGGGCTATGGCCTGTCGGAAACCAGCCCCGTGGTCAGCTGCAACCCGGTCACGGCCAAGGAGTTCACCGGCAGCATCGGCGTGCCCAAGCCCAGCACCTATGTGAAGCTGGTGGACGAAGGCGGACAGACCATCACTGAGCTGGGCAAGACCGGTGAAATCGCCGTCAAGGGCCCGCAGGTCATGGCCGGCTACTGGCAGCGCCCGGATGAAACCGCCAAGGTCACCACGGCCGATGGCTATTTCCTGACCGGTGACATCGGCGTGATGGACGCACGCGGCTACTTCAAGATCGTGGACCGCAAAAAGGACATGGTGCTGGTCAGCGGCTTCAACGTCTACCCCAACGAGGTGGAAGATGTGGTGGCCACCTGCCCCGGCGTGCTGGAATGCGCGGTGGTCGGCGTCCCCGACGCCAGCACCGGGGAGGCCGTGAAGCTGGTAGTGGTGCGCAAGGACGACAGCCTGACCGAGGCCCGGCTGCGCGAGTTCTGCAAGGAAAACCTGACCGGCTACAAGCGCCCCAAGGTGATCGAGTTCCGCACCGAGCTGCCCAAGACCCCGGTGGGCAAGATCCTGCGCCGCGAGCTGCGCGACAGCACGCCGGCGGCTGCCGTCGCGGCCTGACGGCCATCTGCCCGCACCACGCGGGCGGTCACACCACCCGGGGAGCGTTCGCGCTCCCTTTTTTCATGGCGCTGGCGGTCAGGTGCTGTCCCATCGCGTACGCTTGAGCGCCATGCAGACCTCCACACCCCTTGCTGCTGCGGCACCCCGGCAGCCACACCCTCCGTCTTCCCTGCGCATCGCCCTGGTGGGCTGCGGCGCCATCGGCAGCGAAGTGCTGCAGCGCCTGCCGCAGCTGCCCGGCCTGCAGGGCCTGCAGGGCCTGCGGGTGGACTGGGTGCTGGCCCGCCGGCCGCGCCCCGAGGTGGTGGCCTGGCTGGCGCAGCATGTGCCCGGCGCCCAGCTGCTGCAGGCGCTGCCGGAGGATGCCCGGCCCGATCTGCTGGTGGAGTGTGCCGGCCACAGCGCCATTGCCACCCATGTGCTGCCCGCGCTGCGGCGCGGCATTCCCTGTCTGGTGGTGTCGGTCGGCGCGCTGGCGGCACCCGGTCTGGTGGAGGAACTGGCCGATGCAGCCCGGCAGGGGGGTACACGTGTGCAGCTGCTGCCCGGGGCCATCGGTGCCATCGACGCACTGGCCGCGGCCCGCGAAGGGGGGCTGGCGCAGGTGACCTACACCGGCACCAAACCGGCAGCGGCCTGGAAGGGCACGCCGGCCGAGACGGTGTGCGATCTGGCGGCGCTGACGGCACCGTTCTGTTTCTTCCAGGGCAGCGCGCGCGAGGCTGCGCAGCAGTACCCGCGCAATGCCAATGTGGCCGCCACCGTGGCCCTGGCCGGCCTGGGGCTGGACGACACCGAGGTCCGGCTGGTGGCCGATCCGCAGTGCAGCGAGAACCGGCACCAGATTGCCGCCCAGGGGGCGTTCGGGCGGCTTTCGCTGGAACTGGCGGGCCAGCCGCTGGCGGCCAATCCCAAGACCTCGGCGCTGACGGTGTTCAGCGTGCTGCGGGCCTTGCGCAACGCCGTGGCACCACTGGCGATCTGAACTCGCCGCCCGGCAGCCACGCCCCAGCTGGGCGAGAATGGCGGGCTGTGCCGCACCGGGGTTCTGCCGGTGCGCCGCGCCCGAAACTCCGGCGGCGCCTGCGCCCCTGCTGCGCAGGCGCCGCCGACTTGACCTGTGAAGAACTGCCATGGCCCTTGCCATCCTCAGCGCCCTGCCCGAAGAACAATATGGTCTGCAGCACCTGCTGACGGATGCCCGGACCGTGCGCCGCGCCGGACGGGATTTCACCCTGGGCCGGTTGCACGGCCGCAGCGTGGTGCTGGGGCTGACCGGCATCGGCAAGGTGGCCGCAGCCACCACGGCCACGGCCGTGATGGAAGGCTTTGGCGCCCAGCAGCTGCTGTTCACCGGCGTGGCCGGTGGGGTGGGTGCGGGCGTGCAGGTGGGCGATGTGGTGGTGGCCCAGCAGTTTCTGCAGCACGACATGGACGTGCGCCCGCTGTTCCCCCGCTGGCAGGTGCCCGGCTATGCGGCCCCCACGCTGGCCTGTGATGCGGTGCTGAGCGCCGGTTTGCTGGCGGCCGCACAGGCCTGTGTGGCGCAGGCAGCGGCATGGAACGAGCCCTTGCTGGCCGGCAACGTGCCGCGCGCCCATGCGGGGCTGGTGGCCAGCGGTGACCAGTTCATCGTCTCGGCTGCGGTCTCCGGCCAGATCACGGCCGATCTGCAGGCCGCCGGCCATGTCCCCCTGGCGGTGGAGATGGAAGGTGCGGCCATTGCCCAGGTCTGCGCCGACTATGGCGTGCCGTTTGCCGCCGTCCGCACGATCTCCGACCGTGCGGACGACAGCGCCCATGTGGACTTCCCCGCCTTTGTGCAGGCCGTGGCCAGCCGCTACGCGCTGCAGATCGTGCAGCACTGGGTGCAGCTGGGGTGATGCGCCGTGCGCCGCGGGAGCGGTGCCGGCACCGCGAATCCCGGTGCGGGTGCGCGGATCACACGCCGTGCCGCACGCTAGGCGTGCCCTTCCATGAGGGAGGGGCAGGGCGCCACAGGTGGTGCCAGGGGCGCTTTACTTGAGCCAGCCGCGCTTGCGGAAGTACAGCATGGGCCCGACGGCGCTGAGGATCATCAGCCCCACCACATAGCCATAGCCGAACTCCCACTCCAGCTCGGGCATGAACTTGAAGTTCATGCCGTACACGCTGGCAATCAGCGTGGGAGGCAGCAGGGCCACGCTGGCCACCGAGAAGATCTTGATGATCTTGTTCTGGTTGATGTTCAGGAAACCGACCGTGGCGTCCATCAGGAAGTTGATCTTGTCGAACAGGAAGGCGGTGTGGCTGTCCAGCGATTCAATGTCGCGCAGGATCTGGCGCGCGTCTTCGAACTGCTCGGCATTGAGCATCTTGGAGCGCATCATGAAGCTCACCGCACGGCGCGTGTCCAGCATGTTGCGGCGGATGCGGCCGTTCAGGTCTTCCTGGCGGGCAATGTCGGACAGCACGCCCTGGGCGTGGTCGTCGGTCATATTGCCTTCCAGCACCTGGGCGCTGACCTGCTTGAGGTCGTCGTAAATGCCTTCCAGCGTGTCGGCGGAGTATTCGGCATCGGCATCGAAGAGCTTGAGCAGCACTTCCTTGGCCTCTTCGATCAGCCCCGGCGCGCGGCGCGCGCGCAGGCGCAGCAGGCGGAAGACGGGGATGTCTTCCTCATGGATGGAGAACAGCACGCCGCAGCTGTTGAGCTCGGTGTTGTGCTGGTTCAGGATGAAGGCCACGCGCACGCTGCGTGGGTCATCCTCGTCGTCCACCAGAAAGTCGCTGCGGATGTGCAGTTCGCCGTTGTCTTCTTCGTAGAAGCGGGCGGATTCTTCGATGTCTTCGTCGGTGGCGTCTTCAGGGATCGACAGGCCGTAGTGCTGCTTGACCCAGCGCTTTTCATCGACCGTGGGCGACTCCAGGTCCACCCAGATCGGCTGGAACTGCGTGAGTTCTTCCAGCGATTCGATTTCGACTTGAACCAGCCGTCCATTGGACAGCGTAAAGATGTTGAGCATGACGGCTCACTCCCATGGCTTGTTCTTGCAGTGTGCGGTGCGGGGTGCGCTTCCGGCTCCACGGCACTGGCCAGGGAGGCGGAAGCTACCAACTCGGGTAGGTTTCCACGGAGATATCTCCTCAATGTGACAAGCCGGCGATTATGCCTCTGGCACCGCTTTTGTGCAGTGCAACGGGCATCGCCGGATGGGCGGCTTTCAGTGCGCGGGCGGTTGCAGCGCGTGGGCGCGGCACAGGTCGGCCCACGCGCCGGGTTTGGCGTGCGGGGCGCGCAGCAGGTAGGCGGGGTCGTAGCTGACCACGGCGGGTACGCCGTGCAGCTGGTGCAGCTCGGCACGCAGCGGGCCCAGGGCTTCGCTGCGCTGCAGCACGGCGCGCGCCGCATGCAGGCCCAGCACCAGCACGCGCGCCGGGCGGTGGGTGGCGAGGGCGGCCTGCAGCGCCGGGGCCAGCGGCTCCAGCCCGGGGTGGCCGGCGGCGCTGCCCGGCGCCTGGCGCGTCAGGGGCGCAATGCGCACCTGGGGGTGCTGCTGCAGGCGCAGTGCGCGCAGCATGTTGTTCAGCAGTGCGCCGGCATCGCCGGCCCAGGGGTCGGCCGGATCGGCACATTCGACCAGCACCAGCCAGCCGGCGTCGGGCGCATCGGGGGCGGCCGATTCGGCATAGGCATGCACCAGCGGGGCCATGAACCAGGGTGCACTGGCCGCAGCCGGGGCGCGGTAGACCGGCGTGGCATGGGCGGGTGCTGCGTCGGCTGATGCCGCCTGCGGTGCAGTGGGGGCCGCATCCATCGCGGGCGGGATCGGTGCGGCGCGCTCGGGCTGCGGATCGGGCGCAGTGGCCGTTGCAGTTGCCGTTGCGATGACTGCGGTGGGCGGCTGCGGAGCTGCCTCCGCCGCAGGGGCCGCCGGCGTGGCTACGGGAGCTGGGAGGGTAGAGGCTTCGGCTGAGGCTGCTGCTGCGACCGCAGGCACGGCGGCCGGCGGCGCACTGGGGCCCCAGAAGGTGATGCCCATGTCTTGCAACATGGCGCGCTGGCGGGCGTCAAGGTTCAGGGCCATAGAGGGGCATGCTCATGATGATGGCGGTCTCGCGCTCGCCGTGGTGCACGGGATAGTAACGCTTGCGCTCGCCCACCTGGCGGTAGCCATGGCGTTCGTAGATGGCGCGGGCGCGGGTGTTGCTGGCGCGCACCTCCAGCCACAGCCATTTGGCGCTTTGCAGGCGGGACCAGTGGTCCAGTGTCTCCAGCAGCAGCCGGGCGCAGCCCTGGCCCTGGGCGTCGGGGGCGACGGCGATGTTCAGCAGATGCACCTCGTCGAGCACCTGCATGGCCACGTAATAGCCCAGCAGCCGATCGCCCTGTACCAGCATCTGGGCCTGGTAGCCCGAGGCCAGTGCGTCGCGGAAGTTGCCTGGCGTCCAGGGGTGGGTGTAGGCCGCTGCCTCCACGGCCACGACGCGGTCCAGCCATTCAGGCTGGAGCGGGATCAGCAGCGGTGCGGGAGACAGCGTGGAGCTCATGCAGCAGGCGCGGAGGGCTGGGCGGCGGCCAGCTTTTCGGCTTCGCGTTCGGCCGTGGTTTTGGCCACTTTATCGCGGATGTAGCGCGGCAGCGCATCGATGGCATCCACCAGCCCGCCGTCGGCGATGCACTGGGGGGCCAGGCGCAGCAGGGCGGCGGCCGTGGGCAGGGCGTGCAGGTGGGGGGCGCCGGGTGCCAGCTGTTCGGGGTAGGCGGCGTGGGCATTGCCCACCACGGGCAGGCCCGCAGGCACGGACAGCGCCTCGGGCGCGCACAGGCCCAGTTCCCGGGTTTCGCTCCAGCGGCCGTCGGCGTAGTGGTAGCCGGCGTGGTAGACCTCGTGCATGCGCGCGTCCAGCACGGCCAGCAGGTCGGTGCAGCCGTGCTGCAGGCGTGCCTCTTCGGCCATGGCCAGCAGGGTGTCGATGGGCAGCAGCCGCAGCCCGGCCCCCAGGGCCAGGCCCTGGGCGATGGCGCAGGAGGTGCGCAGGCCGGTGAACGAGCCAGGACCGCGGCCGAAGGCAATGGCGTCCAGCTCGTCATAGCGCAGGCCCAGGGCCTGCATGCCTTTCTGGACGGCGGGAATCAGCGTGGACGACGACTGTGCGCCACCCGCACCCTGGTGCTGCCAGATGCGCTCGCCATGCTGGATGGCGATGGACAGCTGGTCCGTGCTGGTATCAAAGGCAAGCAGTTTCATGGCGGGGCGACTTTCGAGGGGGCGGTCTGCCACACAACAAACAAGGGCAGTGCCGCCAGGGCAACCATGGATTATCGGGCGCGCGCGCTTTCCCAGGGGCAGGCATGGCCTTGGCACCTGCCGTCCCCGGTGCTGCCCGGGTCGGTGCGCAGGCACTAGACTGCGGGCCATGCGAATTTCTGACCCTGGGCGCGGTGTCCGCGCCATGCGCCGGCTGACCGCCGCCGGTGCGCTGGCCGTCCTGCCGGTATTGGCCGTGGCGCAGGCGGCGGCGCCTTCCTCCCCGGTGGTTGCACCGCCGGCGACTTCTGCCCGTGCCATGGCCCTGCCAGCCGTGGTCGACGCGGCACTGCAGCGCGCCAAGATCCCGCGCGAGGCGGTGTCCTTCTATGTGGCCGAGGCCGAAGGCCGCAGCAGCCCGCGCCTGGTCTGGCGCGAGCGCGAAGCCATGAACCCGGCGTCGGTGATGAAGCTGGTCACCACCTATGCGGCACTGGACCTGCTGGGGCCGGCCTATGTCTGGCGCACCCCGGTCTATCTGGACGGCAGCATCAGCAACGGCAGCCTGCAGGGCCATCTCTACCTGCAGGGCCGGGGCGACCCCAAGCTGGTGATGGAGCGGCTGTGGCTGCTGCTGCGCCGCCTGCAGGGCATGGGGGTGAAGACGATTGCGGGGGACATCGTTCTGGACCGCAGCGCCTTTGCCCTGCCGGCCCACGATGCGGCCGCCTTCGACGGCGAACCGTTCCGGCCCTACAACGTGGCGCCCGATGCGCTGCTGCTGAACTACAAATCCGCCGTGATGACGCTGGTGCCCGATGCCCGGGCCGGTGTGGCCCGCGTGCAGTGGGAGCCTCCGCTGGCGGGCGTGCAGCAGCAGGCCACGGTGCCGCTGGCGCCGGCGGGCACCGACTGCGGGGATTGGCGCAGCGCGCTGCAAGGCGACTGGGCCGATCCGGTGCGCATGGGCTTTGCGGGCCAGTACCCGGCCAGCTGCGGCGACAAGGTGTGGTCCATTGCCCCGGCCGATCCGCAGCAGTTTGCGGCCCGGGCGGTGGAAGGCATGTGGCGCGAGTTGGGCGGCAAGCTCGGCGGCGTGGTGCGCGAAGGCCGAGTGCCCGCCGGTCTCAGCCCGGCCTTTGTGGCCGAATCGCCCGCGCTGGGCGAGGTGGTGCGCGACATCAACAAATACAGCAACAACGTGATGACTCAGCAGGTGTTCCTGACGCTGGGGCTGGAGCAGGCCGGCGTGGGCAGCATGCAGACCGCCAACGAGGCCGTGGCCCGCTGGTGGAGCAGCCGCTGGGGTGTGGCCGAGCGGCCGGTGGTGGACAACGGTGCCGGCCTGAGCCGGGAGTCGCGCATCAGCGCCCACGCGCTGGGCCGCATGCTGCAGAGTGCCTGGCTGTCGCCGGTGATGCCGGAGTTCGTGGCGTCGCTGCCCATTGCCGGCGTGGACGGGACGCTGCGCCGCAGCAAGGCCCAGGCCTCCGCCCACCTGAAGACTGGCTCGCTGCGCGACAGCAATGCGCTGGCCGGCTATGTGGATGGGGTCAGCGGCAAGCGCTATGTGCTGGTCGCCTTCGTCAACCATGCCAATGCCGGTGCCGCCCGCCCGGCGCTGGACGCGCTGGTGGACTGGGTGGCACGGGACAGTGGCGTCGTCACGGCGGCTGCGCCGCGCTGACACCAGGGGCTGGCAGGACGGCTGACACCGGCACCGGGCCGCTCAGGACCCGGGGTGCGGTGGATCAGCCGGCTGCGGCCGCGCGTTGCAGCCGGTCGCGCACGCCTTCCCAGTCGGCGCTGTCGGGCGGGGTTTCGATCCAGATGAACTGGGCTCCCAGTGCGTCAAAGTCACGCAGCGTGCCGAACAGCTCCTGGGCAGCGGTCAGCGCCTGCCGGGGCATGGCGTGCAGCGTGACGCCGGGCGCCGGCGAATGCAGCGGACTGCGGTGGTAGACGCAGAGCTGGCCTGCCTCCGGCCCCAGGGCATCCAGGGCCTGCTGCAGCGCAGCCGCATCCATCAGCCGCACCTTGGCATTGGGCGCGTAATGGGCCAGCAGCGTGCCTGAGGCGCGCGGGGTGTCCGCCGTCAGTTCCTCTTTCGAGAGAGGGCGCTGCCCGCAGGCGCGCTCGATATCGTCGCGTGTGATGGCGCCGGGGCGCAGCAGCACGGGCACGCCGCGCGTGCAGTCCACGATGGTCGACTCGATGCCGACTTCGCAGGCGCCGCCATCGAGCACCAGCAGCGCATCCCCGAATTCGGTGGCGACATGGTCGGCCGTGGTAGGGCTGACGCGGCCGAACTTGTTGGCGCTGGGGGCGGAAACGCCCCAGACCGGCGGGTTCAGCTGCTGGCAGGCCGCCAGCACGGCGTGGGCCACCGGGTGCGACGGGCAGCGCAGGCCCACGCTGTCCTGTCCGCCGGTCGAGGCCTTGGCGGCGCCCGGCAGGCGCGGCAGGATCAGGGTGAGCGGGCCGGGCCAGAACGCGTCGATCAGTTGCTGTGCAAAGACCGGAACTTCCTTGGCATAGCGGGTGATGGCCGCGCTGTCTGCCACATGCACGATCAGCGGATGGTTGGCCGGACGGCCCTTGGCGGTGAAGATCTGGGCCACGGCGGCGTCGTTGTCGCTGTCGGCGGCCAGACCATAGACCGTCTCGGTGGGCAGGCCCAGCAGTTCACCGCGTTGCAGTGCCGCAGCCGCAGCCTGGACCGAGGCGTCCAGCGTTCCATCCAGAATCACGTGTGTTCCTTAAAAAGGCGCAATGCCGAGGATGGCGGCCGCCTGCAGCGCGGTGTCACGCGCCTGGTCGGGCGTGGATGCGGTGATGTTCAGGTGGCCCATCTTGCGGGCGCGCTTGGCATCGACCTTGCCGTACAGGTGCAGATGGGTGCCGGGCAGTGCCAGCACCTGGTCCCAGGCGGGGGACTTGGCGGTTTCGCCCTGCGTGAACCACAGATCGCCCAGCAGGTTCAGCATCACGGTGGCGCTGTGCTGGCGCGGCTGCACCAGGGGCAGGTTGGTCATGCAGCGCACCTGCAGCTCGAACTGCGACACATCCATGGCATTCTGGCTGTAGTGGCCGCTGTTGTGCGGGCGCGGGGCGATCTCGTTGACCACGAGCTGGCCGTTGTCCAGCACAAAGAATTCCACGCAGAGCACGCCCACGTAATCGAGACCGATGGCCACCGACTTGGCCGCGGCGATCGCCTGTTCTGCCTGTGCGGCGGGCAGGTTGCCGGCATACACCTCGGTCACGGCCAGAATGCCGTCGCGGTGCAGATTGCGCTGCACCGGCAGGTTGACGATGTCGCCATTGCGGCCGCGCGCGACGATGACCGAGCATTCGTGCGCCAGCGGCAGCATTTTTTCCAGCACGCAGGCCACCTGGCCCAGCTCGTCCCAGCCGGCCGCCAGTTCGGCCCGGGTCTTGACCCGGATCTGGCCCTTGCCGTCGTAGCCCATGCGGGCCGTCTTCAGGATGCCGGGCAGCAGCGCGTCGTTGACGGCAGCCAGCTGGGCGGCCGTTTCGATCACGGCATAGGGGGCGCAGGGCACGCCGCACTTCACGAAGTGGGCTTTTTCGGCCGCGCGGTCCTGGGCAATCGCGACCGAGGCGCCGGCCGGCGAGACGGGCAGGCTTTCGGCCAGCCGGTTCAGGGCCGCTGCGGGCACGTTCTCGAATTCGGTGGTCACGGCCGCGCACAGCGTGGCCAGCTCGGCCAAGCCCTGTGCGTCCTCGTAACCGGTGCGCACATGGTGGTGGCTGACCCGGCCGGCAGGGCTGGTGGCATCCGGGTCCAGCACGGCGGTGAAATAGCCCATGGCCTGGGCGGCGTGGGCAAACATGCGGCCCAACTGGCCGCCGCCCAGCACGCCCAGCGTGGCGCCGGGCAGGATCACGTGCGTGTCGCTGGCGCTCATGCGTTCACCGGCAGGGTCATGTTGCGGGCCGCTTCGGTCTGCTCGGCGCGGAAGGCGTCGAGCTGCTTGCGCAGTGCCGCATCCTCGTTGGCCAGCAGTGCTACGGCAAACAGGGCCGCGTTGGCAGCGCCGGCGTTGCCGATGGCAAAGGTAGCCACGGGCACACCCTTGGGCATCTGGACGATGGAGTGCAGCGAATCCACGCCTTGCAGGTGGCGGCTGGCCACGGGCACGCCCAGCACGGGCACCGTGGTCTTGGCGGCAATCATGCCGGGCAGGTGGGCTGCGCCGCCGGCACCGGCGATGATGGCCTTGAGGCCGCGGTCGGCAGCGGCTTCGGCGAAGCGGAACATGTCGTCCGGCATGCGGTGGGCCGAGACGACCTGCGCTTCAAACGCGATACCGAATTGCTGGAGGATGGCAACTGCGTGTTGCATGGTGTCCCAGTCGCTGCTGGAACCCATGACCACGCCAACTTGGATGGGGTTCATGTTCTTCGGGGCACTGCCGCCCGGCCTAGTGGAACCCCTGATTTTACGGTTTCGCCATAGCTGTGGCCCTGCGCGGGGCATAGCCGGGCGTGGGGGCGGTCCGCGCCGGCCGCGCGTGCGCCGCCTGTGTCACCGCGTTCGGCACGGGACGTGGTCTCTGGCGCGGAGCACGGTGCTCTGAAAAGCGGAGCTATCGGAGCCCTGCGCGACAGGTGGGAGCGGCTTATGACGCACACAGCGCCCCCTTGAAGAATGTTGCAGCCGCTCCCATGTGTGCAGTTGCCGTGCAGCGGTGCACTGCTTGGGCGGCAGGCCTTCGCAGGCGTGTGCCGCGTTTGCGGAGAGAATCGCTGCATGGTGTGCTGCGCGGTGCGCAGGCGGTGCGCATCGCAGCCGGAGACCCCGTGGCCTGCCCCGCAGGCCGCACCCGTAGAGACACACCGTACACACGCCGTACCCCGCATTCGGACATTGGGAACCACATGATTGACGTCACCATTGAAAATTTTGAAACCGAGGTGGTTGCCGCCTCCATGCAGACGCCGGTGCTGGTGGATTTCTGGGCCACCTGGTGCGGCCCATGCAAGACGCTGGTGCCCACGCTGGAGAAGCTGGAGGTGGAATACGCCGGCCGCTTCACCCTGGCCAAGGTGGATGTGGACGCCAACCAGCAGATCGCCGGCATGTTCGGCATCCGCAGCGTGCCGACCTGCATCCTGATGATCGGCGGCCGCCCGGTGGACGGCTTCATGGGGGCACAGACCGAAGGCCAGGTGCGCGACTTCCTGGACAAGCACCTGCCCAGCGAGGGCGAGCTGCAGGCTGAAGCCGAGGTGGACGAGGCCCAGCAGATGCTGGAAGCCGGTGACACGCAGGCCGCGCTGGGCAAGCTGGCCGATGCCCTGGCCGCCGACCCCACCAATGACGATGCCCGTTTTGACTATGTGCGCCTGCTGATCGCCACCGGTGGCTATGAAGAGGCCGCCAGTCTGATGATGGAGCCGCTCAAGCGCATTCCCCAGGTCCTGCGCTTCGAAGCGCTGAACCAGTGGCTGCAGTGCATGGTGTTTGTGCAGCAGGACGAGCGCGGCAACTGGCCCGTGGAGCAGTTCGATGCCGCCATTGCCCAGAACAAGCGCGACTTTGACACCCGCTTTGCCAAGGCCCGCATCCTGGCTGCCGAAGGCCAGTGGACGGCGTCCATGGACGAGCTGCTGGAAATCATCATGCGCGACAAGGACTGGAACGGCCAGGCCGCGCGCAAGCTGTACGTGGGCATTCTGGAGCTGCTGACACCGGCCAAGCCCAAGAAGCAGGACGCCGTGCCCGGCAAGACCGCCGGCGGCATCGAGCTGGTGGGCAAGGGCGGCGCGGAGCAGGACGAGGCCACGGCCCTGGTCAACAGCTACCGCCGCCGTCTGAGCATGGCGCTGAACTGACGTTTGTGGGCCCTGGCCCTGTGCAAAAGGCCACCTTCGGGTGGCCTTTTTGCTGGGCAGGCGGCCCGCGCAGCGATCACGGGGCGCTGGCGGTCTTGACCCCTGCGCCCAGCAGGGCGGACCAGCGCTGCTGCTCGCGCTGGACCAGCTGGGCAAAGTCCTGCGGGCGCTCGGGTGCCTGGGCTTGCAAGGTGGCGTAACGCTGCAGCACGGCGGGCTGGGCCTGCACTTCGGCAATCGCCGCCTGCAGCTGGGCGACCAGCGCCGCCGGCGTGCCGGCCGGGGCCATGAAGCCGCTCCACGGCACCACGGTGGCGTCCCCCAGGCCCAGTTCGGCCAGCGTGGGCACCTGGGCCAGCGCCGGCAGGCGGGTGGGGGCGCTTACGGCCAGGGCGCGCAGCTTGCCGCTCTGGATATGGGGCAGTGCCAGGGTGGCGGTCAGCGGGGCGATGTGGATCTGGCCATTGGCCAGGTCGGTGATGAAGGGGGGCTGGCCCTGGTAGTTGACCTGGGTGATCTGGATGCCGGCGCTGGCGGCCAGACGCTCCAGCCCCAGGTGGTTGGAGCTGCCCTGGCCCGGGTTGGCCACATTGAAGGCGCCGGGTTGCTGGCGGGCCTGGGTGATGAAGTCCTGCAGCGTGCGCCAGGGCGCGCTGGCGGGGACGACCCAGACATTGGGCGTGCTGCCGATGCTGGCCACAGGCACAAAGTCGCTGGTGCGGTAGCGGGTGGTCTTGTCCGTCAGCGGGTTGATGACGGTGAAGGTGGAGCCGATCAGCAGGGTGTAGCCATCGGCGGCTGCCTGGTGCACCGCCTGGGCGCCCAGGTTGCCGTTGGCACCGGGGCGGTTTTCCACGATCACAGGCTGGCCCCAGCGCTGGGCCAGGGCGTCGGTGACGGCGCGGGCCGTGACATCGATCACGCCGCCAGCAGGGTAGGGCACCACCACCTTGACGGGGCGGCCTGGGCCGCCAGCGGCAGGCCCAGGCCCACCGTGGTGAAGGCGGTGGTGGCGGTCAGGGCGCTGTGCAGCCAGCTGCGGCGGGACACGGCAGTGGAAATGGGCATGGCGTGCTCCTTTTTTCAGAAGGCTGCGCCGGGTGTCAGCACGCCGGCATAGCTGGAGCGCGACTGCACGCCCCAGTGGCCATCCTGCAAGGTGACCACGTACAGGGCCTGGAACGATTGCTGGGCACGGTCCTGGGCGTCATAGCGGGTGAATTGCAGCGCAAAGTGCACCTTGGTGGCATCGGCCTGCACGGGGCGGATGAAGTCCCAGCGGCTGTAGGCCCAGCCGGTGTCGGCCAGCGGTGTCAGGTCGTTGGCGGCGGCGTAGTCGGCGGCGTTGTGCCAGACGATGACCTGGTCGCCCGCCAGGCGCACGTGGGGGTAGTTCATCACCTGGGCCCAGGCCAGGGCATCGCGGGCGTTGAAAGTGCGCATGAAGTCCTGCAGCACCTGCAGACCGGCCTGCACGGCGGCCTGGGCCGCGGGGGCGTCAATGCCCTGGCCGGCCAGCAGCAGGTGCAGGGTATCGGGGGTGAACAGCGGGGCTTCGCGGGCAGTCATGGGGCGTCTTTCGGCTTGAAATGTCAATGGACGCCACTGTAGAAATTATTTGATATTTCTAAAAATAATGTTTTCTATTTTGTTAATGAGTAAAACATCTGTTTGAGCCTGAGCCAGGCGGTGCCCACCGTGCCGGGTGCCGGGGGCGGGCGCAGAAGGGCTGGCGGTATCCGTACGTGGCGCCAACGCGAGACCGCGTGTGCACCAACGCCCCCATGCCGCGTCGCAGCGGAAGGGAGGCTTTCAGTGGCGCAACGCGGTGCGGCCCGGATGGCGTTCCAGGCCGCTGGGGCCTACGGTCAGCGAGCGGATGGGGATGTGCACATCCTGCGGAATCTCGCCGGACAGCTGCAGCGCCAGGTAGCGGGTGCAGCACACGCGCAGAAACGAGGTGAAGTTGTCCACCGTCCCGCGCTCGGCCACCAGTTCGTCGTACAGCCTGGTGCACAGCTGGGGAACGGTGAAGCCGTCGCGCGTGGCAATGTCGTCCAGTACCTGCCAGAACAGGTTCTCCAGCCGGATGCTGGTGGCCACACCATGCAACCGGATGGAGCGGGCGCGGTGGGCATAGAGCTGCGGGTCGGCGCTGACAAAGACTTGGCACATGGCAAGGTTCCCGGAAATGCAGGTGGCCGGCCCATCCTAGGGGGCGACAGGGCAGGCGTCCATCCGGGGTTGCGGGGAGGAGGGCTGGGGGCCGGAATGGGCCGGGGCGACACGGCGGCGCCCCGGCGCCGGCCGCGCTGGAGCGGTGAGGGGTAACCGGCCCGGAAATCGCCTCAGTGGCTGATGCGGGTGCCCAGCAGCGCCAGGAACTGCGCCATCCACGCGGGATGGGCTGGCCAGGCGGGGGCGCTGACCAGATTGCCTTCGGTATGGGCCTGGTCCACCGCGATGTCGGCGTAGCGGCCACCGGCCAGTTCCACTTCGGCCTTGCAGGCCGGGTAGGCCGAACAGGTGCGGCCCTTGAGCACGCCCGCGCCGGCCAGCAACTGGGCGCCATGGCAGACGGCGGCCACGGGCTTGCCGGCATCAAAAAAGTGGCGCACGGCGGCCAGCACGTCAGCGTGGTTGCGCAGGTATTCGGGACCACGGCCCCCGGGGATGACCAGGGCGTCGTACTGCTCGGCCTTCACATCGGCGAAGCTGGCGTTCAGGGTGAAGTTGTGACCGGGCTTTTCGCTGTAGGTCTGGGCCCCTTCGAAGTCGTGGATGGCGGTCTTGATGTGGTCGCCGGCCTTTTTGTCGGGGCAGACGGCATGCACGGTGTGGCCCACCGCCTGCAGCGTCTGGAAGGGGACCATGGTTTCGTAGTCCTCGCAGTAGTCGCCGCAAATCATCAGAATCTTCTTGCCAGCCATGTCTGTCTCCTGTGTGTGGTGGTGGGCCCCTGCTGTGGGGGCGGCGACCATGGTAGGCAGACGGGCAGGGCGGCGGGTATTAACCGCTTACTACGTGCAAGGGGGCGGGCGGTGCCTGGAGGGGCAGGCCGCCCCCAACGCAAAACGCCTGGCGCATCCGGGTGCGGGCGTTCAGAGGGGGTTTTCTCTGGCACCGCACACAGACGCACACCAGGCGTTCTGTGAGGAGGGGCTGCGCGCACAGGGGGTGCGCCGCAGGGACGGCGATCAGGCCGTCAGGCGTTCCAGCGCTTCGTGGTACTTGGCAGCGGTCTTGGCGATCACATCCTGGGGCAGGCGGGGTGCGGGAGCGGTCTTGTCCCAGGGCTTGCCGTTGACCTGGGCCTGTTCCAGCCAGTCGCGCACGAACTGCTTGTCGTAGCTGGGGGGGTTGGCGCCGGCCGCCAGGGCGTCGGCATAGCCTTCCACGGGCCAGTAGCGCGAGCTGTCGGGGGTCAGCACCTCGTCCATCAGCACCAGGGTGCCGTCTTCGGTCAGGCCGAATTCGAACTTGGTGTCGGCAATGATCATGCCCTTGGTCAGGGCGATCTCGGCCGCTTCCTTGTAGATGCGGATGGCGGTATCGCGGATTTGCGCTGCCAGTGGCTCGCCCACCATCTCGACGGTGCGCTCGTAGGTGATGTTTTCGTCGTGGTCACCCATTTCGGCCTTGGCGGCGGGGGTGTAGATGGGTTCGGGCAGCTTGGCCGAGTTGACCAGACCGGCGGGCAGCTTCACGCCGCAGACCGCTTGCGACTCTTGATACTCTTTCCAGCCGCTGCCGGCCAGGTAGCCACGCACCACGGCTTCGATCAGCACGGGCTTGAGGCGCTTGACCAGCATGGAGCGGCCCTCGACCTGCTTGACTTCATCGGCGGTGACCACGGATTCGGGACGGTCGCCGGTCAGGTGGTTGGGGCAGATATGGCCCAGCTTGTCGAACCAGTACAGCGCCATCTGCGTCAGCAGCACGCCCTTGCCGGGGATGGGCTCGCCCATGATCACGTCGAAAGCCGACAGACGGTCGGAAGCCACCATCAGGATGCGGTCATCGCCCACGGCATAGTTGTCACGGACCTTGCCGCGTGCCAGCAGGGGCAGCGAGCGGATATTGGAGGTGTGCAGAGCGGAAGGGCTGGACTGGGTGGTCATGGGGGTCACTGGGAATAGGGGCGGGCTCGGGACGCTGCCCTGGGAGCAAGGCGGTGCCAGGGCGGAATTCTACGTGCCGACGCCGGGCTGTGCCGGGTGGAAGACCACATCCACACCGGGCGTGTCGGATGCCTTCCTGGGCAGGGTCGGTGGACAGCAGCGCGTGCTGCCGTCTGTCGGGATTTTCATCAAAACGACTTATTGTGCGCCCATTCCGGCGGTCGGTCAGCACCACCCCCATTCCCCAGCGGGATGTGGCGGTATGCCGTTGATTTCCCGGTGCAGATCGCGCACAGTGGGCTCCAAGCGAGACGAATGCGCATTCACCGCCGAACGCCTCCGGCAGGTTCTTCAGCCTGTCGGAAGGCAATCTGGACTTTGAGACCACAGGAGGCTGGTTTATGAACCTGACCATCAGCGGGCACCATCTGGATGTCACCCCCGCACTGCGCAATTACGTCATGGAAAAACTGCAGCGCGTGCTGCGCCACTTTGACCAAGTTATCGACGTGAAGGTCTTGCTTTCGGTACACAACGAGAGCGAAAAGGACAAGCGCCAGCGCGCCGTATGCAATGTGCGCGTCAAAGGCAATGATCTGTATGCCGGCAGTTCCCACTTCGACCTGTATGCGGCCGTGGATGAGCTGATCGACAAGCTGGACCGCAAGGTCGTCAAACACAAGACCCGCCTGCAGGAGCGGCGAGGGGAAGCGGCGAAACGTGACCTCAGTGCGCTTGCAACAGCCTGACACCGACCTTTTCACCACAGAGGAGCCGCCCCGCGCGGCTCTTTTTGCGCGACTGGGGGGCATGTGCCGTGATCGGGCCACCCGGTGCATAATTCTTCCTACATGAACCGTCTAGCCTCCATCCTGCCGTCCGCACAAGTCCTTGTGAGCGTGGACGCCACCAGCAAGAAGCGCGCTTTCGAAGAAGCAGGGCTTTTGTTTGAAAGCCTGCACGGTCTGTCCCGCGCGCTCATCACCGACAGCCTGTTCGCCCGCGAGCGCCTGGGCTCTACCGGTCTGGGCCATGGCGTGGCCATTCCCCATGGCCGCATCAAGGGTCTGAAGTCGCCGATGGCGGCCGTGTTCCAGATGGCGCGCGCCATCGGTTTCGATGCGCCCGACGAGCAACCTGTCAGCCTGCTGATCTTCCTGCTGGTGCCGGAAGCGGCCACGCAGCAGCATCTGGAAATCCTGTCCGAGATCGCCGAGCTGCTCAGCGATTCGGCCCTGCGCCAGCGCCTGGTGGCCTGCACCGACGCCGCAGAGCTGTACGGCCTGATTGCCGACTGGAAGTCGGCCGCCTCTTCCCCCGCCGCCTGAGCCTGTGAAGCCCACCGCCGTCAACGCCGACCGCCTGTTCGAGGCTTTCCGCGAAAGCCTGCGCTGGGAATGGCTGGCAGGCCTGGGAGCTTCCGAGCGCCGTTTCGATGAAATGGCCGTGCGCTCGGCCCGCTCCGGCGCCGATCTGGTCGGCTACCTGAATTACATCCATCCCTACCGCGTGCAGGTGATCGGTGAGCGCGAAGTCGCCTACCTGACCAATGCCACGCCCGAGGACTGTGCCCGGCGGGTGTCGCGCATCGTCACGCTGGAGCCGCCGGTGCTGGTGCTGGCCGATGGCCAGCAGGCCCCGCAGGCGCTGATCTCGATGTGCGAGCGCGCGCAGATCCCCATGTTCGCCACGCACGAGGCTGCGGCCTTTGTGATCGACGTGCTGCGCGCTTACCTGTCCAAGCACTTTGCCGACCGCACCACCATGCACGGCGTGTTCATGGACATTCTGGGCATGGGCGTGCTGATCACCGGCGAATCCGGCCTGGGCAAGAGCGAGCTGGGACTGGAACTGGTCACCCGTGGCAACGGGCTGGTGGCCGACGATGCGGTGGACCTGTTTCGCATCAACCAGACCACGATCGAAGGCAAGTGCCCCGATCTGCTGCAGAACCTGCTGGAAGTGCGCGGCATCGGCCTGCTGGACATCCGTGCCATCTTTGGCGAGACGGCGGTGCGGCGCAAGATGCGCCTCAAGCTGATCGTGCACCTGGTGCGCAAGGAAACCATGGAGCGCGACTACGAGCGCCTGCCCCAGGAGCCGCTGACACAGGATGTGCTGGGCGTGCCGGTGCTCAAGGTGATCATCCAGGTGGTGGCCGGTCGCAATATCGCCGTGCTGGTGGAAGCCGCCGTGCGCAACACCATCCTGCAGCTGCGGGGCATTGACACCTACCAGGAGTTCGTGGACCGCCACCGCCGTGCCATGGAGCGCGGCATCGAGTAAGCCGGGCCAGATCCGCAGGGTGTCTCAGCTCTGGGACACAAAAAAAGGCGCTCCGTGGAGCCCCTTTTTGCATCAGCAGGTAAAGATCGCGTCAGACCTCAGCGCTGTGCACCTTTCTTGGAGCAGTCGGCGCACTGGCCGTACAGCGACATGGAGTGGTCCTGGATGGACCAGCCCATCTGGTTGGCGATCAGCTGCTGGCGCTTTTCGATTTCGGGGTCATAGAACTCTTCGACCTTGCCGCAGCTGGTGCAGACAAAGTGGTCGTGGTGCTGGCCCTCGTTCAGCTCGTAGACGGCCTTGCCGCTTTCGAAGTTGCTGCGCAGCAGGATGCCGGCCTGTTCGAACTGGGTCAGCACGCGGTAGACCGTGGCCAGACCGATGTCCGAACGTTCGTCCAGCAGCACGCGGAACACGTCTTCGGCCGTCATGTGGCGCTGCTTGCCGGTTTGGAAGATCTCCAGAATCTTCAGGCGGGGCAGGGTGGCTTTCAGGCCCGTGCTTTTGAGCTCGTCGATGTTTTTCATGTCTGGGTCTCTGGTTGGCCTGGCGACCGTGGACGGACGGTGCGCCAGCGGCGGCAGGAATGGCCCTTGCAGCGGGGTGGCGGTGCACCTGGGGCTCCTCCCGGAACCTGCCGCTACAATGGTTCGGATCATATCCCGTAGCCATTACCCATGCATGCCAAAGCCCGCCGTTGTGTTTCTGTGCTCATGACCCTGTCGCTGGGCGGACTGCTTGCCGCTTGCGGCAGCTTCGACAGTGCCTCGCGCAGTGTTGCCAGCGTCATCACCCCCTACAAGGTGGACGTGGTGCAGGGCAACTTCGTTTCCAAGGAGCAGGTCGCTGCCCTGCAGCCCGGCATGAGCCGCCAGCAGGTGCGGGAAATCCTGGGTACGCCGCTGGTGACCAGCGTGTTCCACGCCGACCGCTGGGAATACGTGTTCACGCTCAAGCGCGCCAAGGTCGATCCCCAGACGCGCAAGCTGACCGTGTTCTTCAACGGTGACCAGTTTGACCGCGCCGAAGGCGATGAGATGCCCTCCGAAGACGAATTCGTGGCCTCGCTGGGCAAGAAGATGAGCAACATCAAGGTGCCCCAGCTCGAAGCCACCGAGGCCCAGCTGGCCCGCTACCCGGTCAAGAAGACGGCCGACACCGCGGTGGCCGATGCTGCGCCGGCAACGCCCGCCAGCACCACGGCCTACCCGCGCCTGGATGCGCCGGCCCGCTGATGCCCACGGGGCGGCCACCGGCTCACGCCGGCACTGCCGTGCCATGAATTGAAAAGGGTCGCCGCGCAGCCATGCGCACCAGCGGCCCTTTTGCCATAGGAACCCCGGGCCGTACGCGGCCCCGCCCTGAATCCCGCTGTTTCACCATGACCGCTTCTTCCCCTTCTTCGCTGCGCGTGGCCATTGCCGGCGCATCCGGCCGCATGGGCCATATGCTGATCGAGGCCGTGCTGGCCAGCGGTGACTGCCAGTTGGCCGCCGCACTCGACCTGCCCGGCAGCCCCGGCCTGGGCCAGGACGCAGCCGCCTTTCTGGGCAAGGCCACCGGCGTGCTGATCGAGAGCGATGTGCGCACCGCTCTGGCCAAGGCCGATGTGCTGATCGACTTCACCCGTCCCGAAGGCACGCTGGCCCACCTGGCCGTGGCCGCCGAGCTGGGGGTGAAGCTGGTGATCGGCACCACCGGCTTCAGCGATGCGCAGAAGGCCGAAATCGCCGTCCATGCCCAGAAGACGGCGGTCATCCTGTCGCCGAACATGAGCGTGGGCGTCAATGTCACGTTCAAGCTGCTGGAAATGGCGGCCAAGGCGCTGCAGGAAGGTGGCTATGACATCGAAATCATCGAAGCCCACCACAAGCACAAGGTGGATGCACCTTCCGGCACCGCGCTGAAAATGGGCGAGGTGATTGCCGAAGCCCAGGGTACCCAGCTGGCCGACCGCGCCGTGTACGAGCGCTTTGGCCACACCGGCGAGCGCAAGCCCGACACCATCGGCTTTGCCACCGTGCGCGGTGGCGACATCGTGGGTGACCATACCGTGCTGTTTGCCGGCACGGGCGAGCGCGTGGAAATCTCGCACAAGTCCAGTAGCCGCGCCGGCTATGCCCAGGGCAGCCTGCGTGCAGCACGTTTTCTGGCTGGCAAGACCAGCGGCCAGTTCGACATGTTCGACGTGCTCAGCCTGCGCTGAGCACCCAGGCCCCACCTTCACTCTTCCAGGAGCTGCTTATGGACGCACGTTGGCAATGGCTGGCGCAAGGTGACGCGGTCACCCGGGGCACGGCGGTGCTGCTGCTGGCCATGTCCGTGGCCAGCTGGGTGGTGATTCTGGTGCAGCTGGTGGGGCTGGTGCGCCGCCGTCGCCAGGCACCGCAGGCCATGGATGCGTTCTGGCAGGCTGCCGATCTGCCCTTTGCCCGGGGGCTGCTGGAAAAGCAGGGACCCTGGCTGCTGCCCCTGGTGCAGGCGGTGCAGACGGCACGGACCGAAGCATCGGCAGAGGCTACCCTGGCGGGCCAGTCCGCGCAGGGGGACCGACTGATGCGCCATCTGCGTGTCGCGTTGCAGCAGGTGGGCGCGCGTCTGCAATGGGGCCAGACCATGCTGGCTTCCATCAGCGCGCTGGCGCCCTTTGTGGGCCTGTTGGGCACGGTCTGGGGCATTCACCATGCGCTGGCGGCGCTGACCGGCGTGCAGCAGGTGTCGCTGGACCAGCTGGCCGGGCCGGTGGGCGAGGCCCTGGTGATGACCGCTGCCGGTCTGGCGGTGGCCATCCCTGCCGCGCTGGCCTACAACCTGTTTGGCCGCAGCATCGCCCTGCTGGACGAAGCACTGGACGGCTTTGCACACGATTTGCATGCGCATTTTGCGGACAGGCGATGAGCGCCTTTGTGAACGGCCTGCGGCACCTTTCCCCGGCCTGCGCAGCGTGGTGTGACGTGGGCAGGAGAACGACAGCCCGAACGGCGGGTGCCTGCGGGCAGCGCCGCCGGGCGCGCTGAAGGGCGGCCATGGCATTCGGACGCTTTGCTTCCCGGACCCAGGCACAGCCGGTGGCCGGCATCAATGTCACGCCGCTGGTGGATGTGATGCTGGTGCTGGTGGTGATCTTCATTCTGGCTGCCCCCATTCTGGCGGCCACGCTGCGGGTGCAACTGCCCCAGGCCGAGGGGGTGAAGGCCGCGCCACCGGCGCAGACCCCGTCGCTGGCGCTGGAGCTGGACGCGCAGGGCGCGCTGCATATCGGCACCGAGGCGGTGGACGAAGCGGCGGTGCGCCAGCGGCTGGCGGCACTGGCCGCGCAGGACCCGCAGGCCGAGCTGCAGCTGAAAGCCGACACTGCCGTGCCTTATGGCCGCGTGGTGCAGGTCATGGGCTGGGCCCACGCGGCAGGGCTGGGCCGCATCGGCTTTGTGGCGCAACCGGTACCGGCTGCGGCGCCGTAGACCGCCCGGAACGCAGCGTGCGCGGTGCTCTGGCTCCGCTCAGTGCGCGTTGAGCGCACTGGCCAGCTGGCGGCTGCCGAAGTCCGAAGAGCGCTGGTACAGCTGCAGGCCGAACTGCGGCAGCATGCCGATCAGGTGGTCGAAGATGGCGCCCTGGATGGTTTCGTACTCCAGCCACACGGTGGTGGCGGTGTAGCAGTACAGCTGCAGCGGCAGGCCGGTAGGGGTCGGCTCCAGCGTGCGGGCCAGCAGGAACATGCCCGGGCCTTTGGCAATGCCGGGATGGGCCACCAAGTAGGCATAGGCATAGGCTTTGAAGGCAGCCAGATTGGTCACCTGGTCGGGGGGCACCGGGGCCAGCGGCAGGCTGGTCTCCATGCCGCTGGGAATGGGCAACAGGCCGCGTTCGGCATGCCAGTAGTCCTGCAGCAGCGGGATGTGCTCCAGCTGGCTGCGCTCCGACGGGGTCAGCAGGTGCACGGTGCTGGCGTCAAGGGGCAGGGCGCGCATGATGCGGCGCGCCCCCGAATTGGCCATGCCGCGCCAGTTCTTGAAGCTGTCGCTCATCAGTTTCCAGGTGGGGATGGTGGTGATGGTCTTGTCGAAGTTCTGCACCTTGACGGTGTTCAGTGCAATGTCCACCACGAAGCCGTCGGCTCCCACCTGGGGCATCTCGATCCAGTCACCTACGCGCAGCATGTCGTTGGTGCCGATCTGCACGCCTGCCACAAAGGACATGATGGTGTCCTTGAACACCAGCATCAACACGGCCGACATGGCGCCCAGGCCGGACAGCAGCAGCAGCGGCGAGCGGTTCAGGATGGCGGCCGCAATCAGCAGCGCGCCGATGATGTAGGCCACCAGCTTGCCCAGCTGCACATAGCTTTTGATGGAGTGGGTGTGCGTGGCCTTGGGGCCGTCATGCCGGTCGTGGGCGGCATTGATCTCGTTGAGCAGCTCCGCCACGGCACGCACCAGGTGGTAGACCGTGAAGGCGGTGGCGAAGTTGCCGATGGTCTGGCTGAGCGGGGCGGGCAACTGCGCCACGGCGTCGATGCCGATCTGGATCACCACCGACGGGACGATCTTGGCCAGCCGGACCAGCACATGGTCGTGCAGCAGGATCTGGGTCCAGCTGGTGGCGGGCAGGGTCTTGCGCCACAGGCGCACAAAATGCAGCAGCACGCCCTGGATCACCAGGCGCAGGGCGAAGGCCAGCACGGCCAGCAGGCACAGGCCCACGACGGCCTGGTAGCGCGGTGCGAGCTCGGTGTAGAAGGAAAAATCGGTCAAGGTCACGAAAAGCCAGAATCGGCCCGGGGCCGGTGACGGCGGGGCCTGCAGGGTCAAAAACGGGGGGGAGGGGCGCGGTGCCGGGCAGTGCCGGCGGCAGGGCCTGTCGCCCAGTGCAGCAAGGGGGATGCGCCCACAGCCTAAAATCCGGGCGAAGGCAGTATTGTGACTGCAGCACCAACCCCCAGTTCCATGCAAGACAAATACAACCACATCGAGGTGGAGCGCGCCGCGCACGCCCATTGGACCGCACAGGACGCCTACCGCGTCACCGAAGACGACAGCAAGCCCAAGTACTACGCCTGCTCCATGCTGCCCTACCCCAGCGGCAAGCTGCACATGGGCCACGTGCGCAACTACACCATCAACGACATGCTCTCGCGCCAGCTGCGCATGAAGGGCTACAACGTTTTGATGCCCATGGGCTGGGATGCATTCGGTCTGCCTGCCGAGAACGCTGCGCTGAAGAACAAGGTGCCGCCTGCCAAGTGGACGTACGAGAACATCGCGTACATGAAAAAGCAGATGCAGGCCATGGGGCTGGCCATCGACTGGAGCCGCGAGATCGCCACCTGCGACCCCGACTACTACAAGTGGAACCAGTGGTTGTTCCTGAAGATGCTGGAAAAGGGCGTGGCCTACCGCAAGACCCAGACCGTGAACTGGGACCCGGTGGACCAGACCGTGCTGGCCAATGAGCAGGTGATCGACGGCCGCGGCTGGCGCACCGGCGCGCTGGTGGAAAAGCGCGAGATCCCGGGCTACTACCTGGCCATCACCAACTACGCGCAAGAGCTGCTGGACCATGTGCAGATGGGCAACGACAAGGCCACCCTGACCGGATGGCCCGACAAGGTGCGCCTGATGCAGGAAAACTGGATCGGCAAGTCGGCCGGTGTGCGCTTTGCGTTCACCCACACCATCCAGGGCGCGGACGGCCAGCTGATCCAGGACGGCAAGATGTTCGTCTTCACCACCCGTGCCGACACCGTCATGGGCGTGACCTTCTGCGCGGTGGCGCCCGAACACCCGCTGGCCCAGCATGCCGCGGCGTCCCAGCCCGAACTGGCTGCCTTCATTGAAGAATGCAAGAAGGGCGGCACGACCGAGGCGGAACTGGCCGTCAAGGAAAAGGAAGGCAAGCCCACCGGCCTGTTCGTCACCCACCCCATCACTGGCGCGCAAGTCGAGGTGTGGATCGGCAACTATGTGCTGATGAGCTATGGCGATGGTGCCGTGATGGGCGTGCCTGCCCATGACGAGCGGGATTTCGCCTTTGCCAACAAGTACAACCTGCCCATCCAGCAGGTGGTGACCGTGGCGGGCCAGGATGCGTACGACAGCAAGACCTGGCACGACTGGTACGGCGACAAGGAACGCGGCGTACTCATCCATTCCGGCGCGTTCGATGGCCTGAACCACCAGGACGGCGTGCAGGCCGTGGCCAAGGTGCTGGCCGACAAGGGCCTGGGCGAGCTCAAGACCACCTGGCGTCTGCGCGACTGGGGTATCAGCCGCCAGCGTTACTGGGGCACCCCCATCCCCATCATCCACTGCGAAGATTGCGGTGCCCAGCCGGTGCCGGAAAAAGACCTGCCTGTGGTGCTGCCGCAGGATCTGGTGCCCGACGGTTCCGGTAACCCGTTGGTCAAGAGCGAAGCCTTCCACGCCGGTGTGGTCTGCCCTTGCTGCGGCAAGCCTGCCCGCCGCGAAACCGACACCATGGACACCTTTGTGGACAGTTCGTGGTACTTCATGCGCTATTGCGATGCGAAGAACAGCGAGCAGATGGTGGCCGGCGGCGCCGACTACTGGATGCCCATGGACCAGTACATCGGTGGCGTGGAACACGCCATCCTGCACTTGCTGTACGCACGCTTCTGGACCAAGGTCATGCGCGATCTGGGCCTGCTCAAGATCGACGAGCCCTTCACCAAGCTGCTCACGCAAGGCATGGTGCTCAACCATATCTACAGCCGCCGCACCGCCAAGGGCGCCAAGGAATACTTCTGGCCCAAGGATGTGGAGCATGTGCTGGACGAAGGCGGCAAGGTCATCGGCGCCAAGCTCAAGAACGCGGTGGATAGTGCCGACGGCATGCTGCCTGTGGGTACGGCCATCGACTACGAGGGCGTGGGCACCATGTCCAAGTCCAAGAACAACGGTATCGATCCGCAGGAGCTGATCGAGAAGTACGGCGCCGACACGGCCCGCCTGTACACCATGTTCACGGCCCCGCCCGAGCTGACGCTGGAGTGGAACGATGCCGGTGTGGAAGGCAGCTACCGCTTCCTGCGCCGCGTCTACAACTTCGGCCACAAGCTGCTCGAGCTGGACTACGCGGCCGCGCAGGAGGCCACCAGCGGCCTGACGGATCTGTCGCAGGTGCAGTTCGGCAAGGATGCCAAGGCCCTGCGCCTGGAGATCCACACCGTGCTCAAGCAGGTGGAATACGACTACAGCCGCATGCAGTACAACACCGTGGTGTCGGGCGCGATGAAGATGATCAACGCGCTGGAAAGCTTCAAGGCCACGGACACGGCCGACGGCCAGGTCGCCGTGATTGAAAGCTTTGGCATCCTGCTGCGCGTGCTCTACCCCGCCACCCCGCACCTGACCCATGTGATGTGGAGCGAGCTGGGCTACGCCAACAAGCAGGGCGATCTGCTGGATGCCGCCTGGCCCCAGGTGGATGCATCGGCCCTGGTGCAGGATGAGCTGGAGCTGATGCTGCAGGTCAACGGCAAGCTGCGCGGCTCCATCCTGGTGCCGGCGGCAGCCGACAAGGCGCAGATCGAAGCGGTGGCCCTGGCCAACGAGGAGGCACAGAAATTCATCCTGGGTGCGACACCCAAGAAGGTGATCGTGGTGCCGGGCCGTCTGGTCAACGTCGTCGTCTGACGCGATACAAAGCGAGAAGGAGCCCCCATGCGCAAGCGCACGCTGCTTTCCCTGATGGCACTGGCACCGCTGGTGTCGGCCTGCGGCTTCCGCCTGCGCGGGGTGCCGGAATTCCAATTCACCTCCATCTATCTGCAGGCGGACGGCCGTTCCGCATTTGCACGCGAGCTGGAACGCAACCTGGCCACGGCCGGAGACAAGCTCAAGGTGCTGCGGGCACCGCGGCGCCCGGACGAGGCCCAGGTGGTCTGGAAGCTGCTGGGCGAGCGCAATGACCGCATCATCATCAGCAAGAACGCGGCCGGCCAGGTGCGCGAGCTGACGCTGCGCTACCGCATGACGTTCAGCCTGACCGGCGCAGATGGTGTGGAGTGGATTCCACCCACCGAGCTGGAGCTGGAGCGCGACCTGAGCTACGACGAGAACCTGGCGCTGGCCAAGGAGCAGGAAGCCGCCGTGCTGTACAAAACCATGCAGTCTGACCTGGTGCAGCAGGTGATGCGGCGTCTGTCCTCGGCCCAGCCGACGGCAGCATCCTGATCGGCGGTCCATGCAACTGGCGTTCAACCAGCTGGGGGCGCACCTGCAAAAAGGGCTGCGTCCGCTCTATACCCTGCACGGGGACGAGCCGCTGCAGCAGCAGGAGGCGGCCGATGCGATCCGGGCGGTTGCCCGCGCGCAGGGGCACACCGAACGCAGTGTCCACAACGTGGCGGGCGCGCATTTCGACTGGAGTGCGGTCCTGGCGGCAGGCGGTTCGCTGAGCCTGTTTGCCGACAAGCAGATGGTGGAAATCCGCATCCCGTCCGGCAAACCGGGCAAGGACGGCAGCGCTGCCATCCAGCAGTTGGCCGCCCAGGCGGCGCAGGACGACAACACCCTGACCATCGTCACCCTGCCGCGACTGGACAAGCAGACCAAGAGCGGCGCCTGGTTTGCCGCACTGGAAGCCCATGGGGTGACGGTGCAGATCGACACCATCGAACGGGGCACGCTGCCGCCGTGGATTGCCCAGCGCCTGGCCCAGCAGGGCCAGCGCGTGGTGTCGGGCGAGGAAGGGCAGCGCACGCTGCAGTTCTTTGCCGACCGGGTGGAAGGCAATCTGCTGGCGGCCCACCAGGAGATCCAGAAGCTGGGCCTGCTCTATCCCCAGGGGGAACTGAGCTTGGCCCAGGTCGAACAGGCGGTGCTGAATGTGGCGCGCTACGACGTCTTCAAACTGTCCGAAGCGGTGCTCTCCGGTCAGCTGGCGCGCGTGGTGCGCATGCTCGACGGTCTGCAGGCCGAAGGCGCGGCCGAGGTGCTGGTGCACTGGACGCTGGCCGAAGATATCCGGGCCCTCAAGCGCGTGCGCGATGCCATGGCAAACGGCCAGCCGCTGCCAATGGCACTGCGGGCGCAGCGCATCTGGGGCGTGAAGGAGCGCCTGTTCGAGCGCATCCTGCCGCGCCTGAGCGATGCTGCCGCTGCCCGGCTGCTGCATTCCGCCCATGTGGTGGACGGCATCATCAAAGGCCTGCCGGCACCCGGTTGGCCGCAGGACGGCTGGCAGGCGCTGCGCAGGCTGGCGATGGATCTGGTGCAGACCGCCCATGGACAGCGCCCGGCGGCCCGTTGACGGCGCGCCGCCTCCGGTGGGTGTAAGGCGGCACGGGCGGGGGGTGTCGGCGCAGAAGCCACAGGCCGTGGCTCAGGCCCCCGCTGCCAACTGTGCCTGGGCCTTGTCGGCCCATTGCTCCAGCGTGTCGAACAGATCTTTCTGGCTGAAGGAGCAGCTTTCCTCGGCAAACAGTGCGCTGGCCTCCAGCCGGTCCAGCAGGTTCAGCAGCACTTCGGCATAGCGCGGGGGCAGGGTGGTCAGCAGGGCTCCGCTGGCGCGGGCCTGGGCGCCCAATGCCGCGGCGGACAGCTGTTGCTGCGCCAGCTGGACAAAGCCGGTGCGCAGCTGCGCCAGTTGCTGGGCAGCCAGAAGGGTGTCGGGGGGAGCAGAGTGCATGGCAGGCGCCGCAAGGCGGGGTCAATGGTCGCAGCAGTGTAGGTCCTGCACTGCGCCCCCAGGGCATGGCCGTGCATTCCACCCCCTGGGCAGGCAACTCGGCGAGAATCGGGGCATGAACGCGCTGAATATTGCCGAAACCATGCAGACCCTGGGTCTGCAAGCAAAAGTGGCTTCCGCCCAGATGGCACGGGCGAACGCTGCTGTGAAAAACAAGGCCTTGCTGGCCCTGGCCCGTCTGCTGCGGGAGCAGGTGGAGCCGCTGCAGGTCGACAACGCCAAGGACCTGGAGCGTGCTGTGGCCAACGGCCTGTCGGCCCCGATGGTGGACCGCCTGCGCCTGACCCCCAAGGTGCTGGAGACCTGCGCCCAGGGCTGCGAACAGCTGGCAGCCATGCCGGATGTGATTGGCGAGATCCTCGGCATGAAGCAGATGCCCAGCGGCATCCGGGTGGGCCAGATGCGCGTGCCCATCGGCGTGTTCGGCATGATCTACGAAAGCCGCCCGAACGTGACCATTGAAGCGGCCAGCCTGTCGATCAAGAGCGGCAATGCCTGCATCTTGCGGGGCGGCTCGGAAGCGATCGAATCCAACAAGGCTTTGGCCCGGCTGGTGGCCCAGGCCCTGCTCGAAGCCGGCCTGCCGGAAAACGCCGTGCAACTGGTGCAGACCACCGACCGGGAGGCCGTGGGCCATCTGATCGCCATGCCCGCGTATGTGGACGTGATCATCCCGCGCGGCGGCAAGAGCCTGATCGAGCGCATCAGCCGCGAGGCCAAGGTGCCGGTCATCAAGCACCTGGACGGCAATTGCCACACCTACGTGGACGACCCTTGCGACATCGCCATGGCCGTGACCGTGGCCGACAATGCCAAGACCCAGAAGTACAGCCCCTGCAACGCCAGCGAAAGCCTGGTGGTGGCGCGTGGCGTGGCGGCGGACTTTCTGCCGCAGATCGGCGCCATCTACGCGGCCAAGGGGGTGGAGATGCGCGGCGATGCCGAAGCGCTGGCCATTTTGCAGCAGGTGCCCGGCGCCAAGCTGGTGGCGGCGACCGAGCAGGACTGGAGCGAGGAATACCTGGCTCCCATCATCAGCGTGAAGGTGGTGGCCGGTGTGGACGAGGCCATTGCCCACATCAACCGCTACTCCAGCGGTCATACCGAAGCCATTCTGACGCGGGACCATATGCACGCCCAGCAGTTCCTGCGCGAGGTGGATTCCGCCAGCGTGATGGTCAATGCCAGCACGCGCTTTGCCGACGGGTTCGAGTACGGGCTGGGTGCCGAAATCGGCATCAGCACCGACAAGTTCCATGCGCGTGGGCCGGTGGGCATCGAAGGCCTGACCTCGCTCAAATACATCGTGCTGGGCGAAGGCCAGGTGCGCGGCTAAAGTCGCCTCCCGTGCCGGGGCGGCCTGGCACACACCGTCACAACCATCAACAGCGCAGCATGAAAATCATCATCCTGGGAGCCGGCCGCGTGGGGTACAGCGTGGCCGAAAGCCTGGTCTCGGAGCGCAACGACATCACCGTGATCGACACGGATGCCACGCGGCTGCGCGATCTGGAAGGTCGGTTCGACCTGCGCGGTGTGGTGGGCAGCGGCATCGACCCGCAGGTGCTGGCCGAGGCCGGTGCGGCCGACACCGACCTGCTGATTGCCTGCGCGGCGCTGGATGAGACCAATCTGGTGTGCTGCAAGCTGGGGCAGTTGCTGTTCAACATCCCCACGCGCATTGCGCGGGTGCGCTCGTCCAGCTTTGGCGCCGACGATGTGGTGCTAGGCAAGGATGGCCTGGGCGCGGACGCCATCATCTGCCCCGAAGCCTCGCTGACCCGCTACATCGGCAAGCTCACCGAATACCCGGAGGCGCTGCAGGTGCGCGAATTTGCCGGCGGCCGTGCCTGTCTGGCATCGGTGCGGGCACGCATGGGGGCTGCGGCCGTGGGTCTGCGTATTGGTGAGCTGCGGCTGCACAACCCCGAAATGGGGCTGCGCATCGTGGCCATCTACCGGCGCTTTGCCGACGAACCCGATCGCTTTGTGCGCTGCGATGGCAGCACGCTGATCGAGCCGGGTGATGAAGTCTTCATACTGTCTGCCAGGGAAAACCTGCCGGAAATCCTGGCGGCCATGCACCGCCCCGCCGGCCAGCCGGCGCGGCCGGTGCGGCGCATCATGATGGCCGGCGGCGGGCGCGTGAGCCAGCGGCTGGCGGCGCAGCTGGCCCAGGAGCCAGGACGCTTTCACATCAAGATCCTCGAAATGAACCCCCAGCGCTGCATGGAGCTGGCCGCATCGCTGCCCGAGGACGTGCTGGTGCTGCAGGGGGATGCCACCGACGAGGATCTGCTCGACGATGAAAGCATCGAAGATGTGGACCTGTTCCTGGCGCTGACCAACGACGATGAAAACAACATCATGGCCTGTCTGCTGGCCAAGCGGTTGGGCGCCACGCGGGTGCTGGCGCTGATCAACCGCCGCACCTATGCGGATCTGATGCACGGCACGCAGATTGATATTGCACTGTCCCCCGCACAGGCCATGCTGGGCGAGCTGCTGGCCCATGTGCGCCGGGGCGATGTGCAGGCCGTGCACAGCCTGCGCCGGGGGGTGGCCGAGGCGCTGGAGATTGTGGCCCGCGGCGACCGCAAGAGCTCGCGCGTGGTGGGCCGCCGGGTGGAGGAGCTGAAGCTGCCGCCGGAGGTGCACATCGGCCTGATCGTGCGCGGCCTGCCGGAGCAGGGCGAACATGCCGCGGACCCGTCCGAGACCGTGGCAGGCGAGCCCCAGGTCATCATTCCGCGCAGCCACACGGTGATCGAGAGCAATGACCACGTGGTCTTCTTCCTGCCCAACAAGCGCCTGGTGCAAGACGTGGAGAAGTTGTTCCGCGTGAGTGCCACCTTCTTCTGATCGGACCGAGGCCGCCATGCGTGACCTGTTACCCGTTCTGCGCCTGCTGGGCGCTTTGATGGTGATGTTCGGCCTGTCCATGGGGCTGCCGCTGGCAGTGTCCTGGTTTCTGCGCGATGGCATGTGGCTGGTCTGGCTGTGGTCGCTGGGCGGCACGGTGCTGGCCGGCGCCCTGCTGTGGGCCTGCATGGAGCGTTACCGCAGAGAGCTGCAGCCACGCCATGGCGTGATTCTGGTGACTTTGGTCTGGGTCTTTCTACCACTGTGCGCCAGCGTGCCGCTGCAGCTGGCCTATGCGGAGCTGGGGCGGTCGCTGTCCTTCACCCATGCCTATTTCGAGGCCGTATCCGGGTTGACCACGTCGGGTGCCACCGTCCTGTCCGGGCTGGATGCGCTGCCCGTGTCCCTGAACATCTGGCGCACGTTTCTGCAATGGCTGGGCGGCATGGGGATTCTGATTCTGGCCGTGGCCATCTTGCCGCTGCTCGGCGTGGGGGGGAGCCAGCTGTTCCGTGCCGAGGCCGCGGGCCCGGTCAAGGACACCAAGCTCACGCCGCGCATCACAGGGACGGCCAAAGGGCTGTGGGGCGTGTATGCCGTGTTCTCTATCAGCTGCGCGTTGGCCTTCTGGCTGGCGGGCATGACACCGCTGGATGCGGTGATGCACATGTTCACCACGGTCAGCCTGGGCGGGCTGTCCTCGCACGATGCGAGCCTGGGTTTTTACAACTCGCCGGTGATCGAAGGCATTACGCTGGTGTTCATGCTGATGGCCAGCTGCAATTTCGCGCTGTACTTCGTGGCCCTGCGCAAAGGGCACTGGCGCGGCTTTTGGCAGGACCCGGAAATGCGTGCCACCCTCGGCGTGCTGCTGGGCAGCGGCCTGCTGGTGGCGCTGCTGCTGTGGGTCAAGGGCGTGTATGGCCCGGTGGATGCATTGCGCTACGGGGTGTTCAACACGATATCGGTGGCCACCACCACCGGCTTTGCCACGGCCGACTACCTGACCTGGCCGGTGTTCGCGCCGGTGTTCATGCTCTTCCTGTCCGGCGTGGCCACCAGCGCCGGGTCGACCGGCGGCGGCATCAAGATGGTGCGCATGCTGATCCTGGTGAAGCAGGCGCGGCTGGAGCTGACGCGCCTGGTGCACCCGCGTGCCGTCCAGCCGGTGTTGCTGGGGCGCAGCGTGGTGGACCACCGCATGATTTTTTCGGTGCTGGCCTTTATGCTGGTGTATGGCGGCACCATCATTGTGCTGAGCATGCTGCTGATGCTCAGCGATCTGGATCCAATCACCGCATTCTCTGCCGTGGTCGCCAGTGTGCACTGCACGGGCCCGGGACTCGGTAGCATTGGGCCCTCGTCCACCTATGCGGTGCTCAATGACTTCCAGGTCTGGGTCTGTACCCTGGGCATGCTGCTGGGGCGGCTGGAAATACTGAGTTTTCTGGCGCTGCTAACACCTTCTTTCTGGAGAAGGTGAGTACGTACTTGGTTGTGGCAAAGGTTGAGGGTTTACCCCTATTCGTTTCGCAAGTCCCTAAAATCTGGGTCACTACCGTCTCTTGAGGGTTTCATGGTTCCACATCTCATCACAGCTTTGACCGGCCCGATCAACGAGCTCGAGCAGCGCATCATCGACTCCATGCCAGCCATCGAGCGCTGGTTCCGCCTCGAGTGGATGGAGCACACGCCGCCGTTCTATTGCTCGGTGGACATCCGCAATGCGGGCTTCAAGCTGGCGCCGGTGGACACCAACCTGTTCCCCGGTGGCTGGAACAATCTGACCGACGAAATGCTGCCCTTGGCCGTGCAGGCAGCGATGGCCGCGATCGAGAAAATCTGTCCGGAAGCGCGCAATCTGTTGATCATTCCGGAAAATCAGCAGAAGAATCCGTCGTATCTGAGCAACATTCTGCAGTTGCAACGCATTTTCCGCATGGCGGGTCTGAATGTGCGCATCGGCTCGGTCAGTCCCGACATCAAGAAGCTCACCGAAATCAAGCTGCCGCATGGCGACACCATCACACTGGAGCCGGCGCTGCGCACCAAGCGCCGCCTGGGGCTGAAGAATTTCGACCCCTGCACCATCTTGCTGAACAACGACCTGTCGGCCGGCGCCCCAGGCATTCTGGAAGAGCTGTACGAGCAGTTCCTGCTGCCGCCGCTGCATGCGGGCTGGAGCGTGCGCCGCAAGAGCCGCCATTTCCAGAGCTACGAAGAAGTCTCCAAGCGCTTCGGCAAGCTGCTGGGGATCGACCCCTGGCTGATCAATCCGGTGTTCAGCAAATGCGAGAACATCGACTTTGTCGAAGGCACGGGCCTGGACCAGCTGGCGGTGCAGGTGGATGCCACCATCACCAAGGTGCGCCGCAAGTACAAGGAATACGGAATCAAGGAAAAGCCGTTCGTCGTGGTCAAGGCCGACAACGGCACCTACGGCATGGGCGTGATGACCGTGCGCGACGCCAAGGAGCTGGAAGCCCTGAAGGACAAGCGCACCCGCAACAAGATGGGCGTCATCAAGGACGGCCAGCCGGTGCACGATGTGCTGGTGCAGGAAGGCGTGCTGACCTACGAGCGCATGAACAATGCCGTGGCCGAGCCGGTGGTCTACATGATGGACCGCTACGTGGTGGGCGGCTTCTACCGCATGCACCCGGAGCGCGGCATCGACGAGAACCTGAATGCCCCCGGTTCGGGCTTTGTGCCGCTGGCTTTCCCGCCGCAGAGCACCCAGCTGCCGCAGATCGGTGCCCGCGCCGGCGCCAGCGCGCCCAACCGCTTCTACATGTACGGCGTGATCGCCCGCCTGGCCATGCTGGCTGCCAGCTACGAGCTGGAAGCCACCAACCCGGACGCCGAAATCTACGACTGACCGTCGGGGAGCGTTGGCGTTGTTCGCTGATCGAACGGCGCCATGGGGTGGCTGGCAGACTGCCAGCACCTCGCGCACAATGGCGGCATTTCCACAGATAGGACCGGGCCCGTGGGGCCCGGTTTGCATTGGATGCAGCACACCTCATCCCGATCTTCATTGGCCGCGCTGACGCTGGGGGCCATTGGGGTGGTTTATGGCGACATCGGCACCAGCGTGCTGTATGCCGTCAAAGAAGTCTTCCGCAGCGGCCATGTGGCCTACACCCCGGCCAATGTCTACGGCGTGCTGTCGCTGCTGTTCTGGACCCTGACCGTCATCGTCTCCCTCAAGTACGTGGTGCTGGTGCTGCGCGCCGACAACCGCGGCGAAGGCGGTCTGGTGGCCATGCTGGCCCTGGCGTCCGAGGCGGTGCAGGACAAGCCGCGGCTGCATGCGGTGCTGATGGCCGTGGGCCTGTTTGGCGCCAGCCTGTTCTATGGCGACGGGGTGATCACCCCCGCAATCTCGGTGCTGTCGGCCGTGGAAGGCCTGGAGGTGGTGGCGCCCGGTCTGCACCCGGTGGTGATTCCGCTGACACTGGCGGTGCTGCTGGTGCTGTTCACGCTGCAAAAGCGAGGCACGGCCAGCATCGGCCGCTGGTTCGGCCCCATCACGCTGCTGTGGTTTGGCGTGCTGGCGGCGCTGGGCCTGGGCCAGATCGTGCACCACCCCGAAATTCTGAGTGCCCTGTGGCCCACGCATGCGCTGCAGTTTGTGCGGGCGCAGCCGGGCACGGCCTTCATCCTGCTGGGGGCCGTGGTGCTGTGCGTGACCGGGGCCGAGGCGCTGTATGCCGACCTGGGCCACTTCGGCAAGAAACCGATCCGGCTGGCCTGGTTCTCGGTGGTGATGCCGGCGCTGACGCTGAACTACCTGGGCCAGGGCGCGCTGCTGCTGGACCAGCCGGAAGCCGTGCGCAATCCCTTCTTCCTGATGGCGCCGTCCTGGGCCACCCTGCCGCTGGTGGTGCTGGCCACCCTGGCCACGGTGATCGCCTCGCAGGCGCTGATCTCCGGCGCCTTCAGCATCACCAAGCAGGTGATGCAGCTGGGCTACCTGCCGCGCATGACGGTGCTGCACACCAGCACCAAGGACACTGGCCAGATCTACATGCCGTTCGTGAACTGGTCGCTGTTCATTGCCATCGCCATGGCCGTGATCATGTTCCGCTCCAGTGACAACCTGGCCGCCGCCTATGGCCTGGCCGTGACGCTGGACATGCTGATCACCACCACGCTGACCTTCTTCGTCATCCGCTACCTGTGGCGCTACCCGCTGTGGCTGTGTGTCGCGGCGACCAGCTGCTTCTTTGTGGTGGATGTGCTGTTCTTCGCTTCCAATGCGCTCAAGCTGGCGGCCGGCGGCTGGTTCCCGCTGCTGATCGCCGGCTGCGTCTTCCTGCTGATGCGCACCTGGCGCCTGGGCCGCACCTTGCTGTCCGAACAGCACCGCGCGGAAGCCGTGGACCTGGGAAGCTTTCTGGAGAGTCTGCAGCAAGGCAACCCGCTGCAGCGGGTGGATGGCACGGCCGTTTTCATCACCAGCGAGGAAGGGCTGGTACCCCCGGCGCTGCTGCACAACCTGAAGCACAACAAGGTGCTGCACACGCAAAACCTGTTTGTGGTGCTGCGCCACCACGAGGTGCCGTGGATCGGCCTGGAGCAGCGTGCCCAGGTGCAGGCGCTGGGCGCCGGCTGCTGGCAGGTGGTGCTGCACTTCGGTTTCAAGAACGACCCCAATGTGCCCGAGGCGCTGCGCTCGGCCGAGCTGCCGGGCTGGAAGCTGGATCCCATGCGCACCAGCTACTTCCTGTCGCGGGAAGTGGTGGTGCCCCGCATGGGGGGGCGCATGGCGCTGTGGCGCGAGAAGCTGTTCGCCCAGATGCACGCCGGGGCCAGTGGCGTAGCGGGCTTCTTCCACCTGCCGGCCAATGCGGTGGTGGAGCTGGGGACCAAGGTCCATATCTGAGGCCGAAAAAAAGCTGTCACAGGTCGGTTCGCTGCCCATGCAATCTGCAAGCGCATGAGCAGCTATGGATTTTGATGAATCGGTGATCGCCGGCCGCACAGGTGTCAGCCTGGCGTCCCGGCGGGTGCCAGAATCTGCGGCCATGCGCTTCTTTCGTGATCTGAGCTTGTCTGCCTTCACGGCAGGTTTCGTGGCCGTGCTGGTGGGCTTCACCAGCTCTGTGGCGCTGGTGTTCCAGGCGGCCCAGGCCTTTGGCGCCACACCGGCGCAAATCACCTCGTGGATGTGGGCACTGGGCCTGGGCGTGGGTCTGTGCTGCCTGGTGCCTTCGCTGTGGCTGCGCAAGCCGGTGATGGTGGCCTGGTCCACGCCGGGAGCAGCGGTGCTGGCCTCGGCGGGTATGGCCGGCAGCTTCACCATGCCCGAGGCCGTGGGTGCATTCCTGGTGTGCGCCGCGCTGATCACCCTGTGCGGCGTGACCGGCTGGTTCGAAAAGCTGATGGACCGCATTCCCATGGAAATTGCCTCCGCCCTGCTGGCGGGGGTGCTGGCCCGGTTCGGCCTGCAGGCCTTTGGTGCTGCACAAACCGCCCTGGGCATGGTGCTGGCCATGCTGGCAGCCTATCTGCTGGGGCGGCGCCTGCTGCCCCGTTATGCCGTGGTGCTGACACTGCTGGTGGGCGTGGCCTGGGCGGCTGCCAGCGGCAAGATGGAATGGTCCCGTGTGCAGTGGGAGCTGGCGCTGCCGGTGTTCACCGCACCGCAATTCACCTGGCAGGCCTTTGTCAGCCTGGCGCTGCCGCTGTTTGTTGTCACCATGGCCTCGCAGAACATGCCGGGCGTGGCGGTGATCCGTGCCACGGGCTATGAGCTGCCGGTCTCGCGCCTGGTCAGCATGACCGGCATCGCCAGCCTGCTGCTGGCGCCGTTCGGTGGCTATGCGCTGAATTTCTCGGCCATCACCGCGGCCATCTGCATGGGGCCGGAGGCGCACGAAGACAAGGACAAGCGCTACACCGCGGCCGTGGTCTGCGGCGCCATGTACATGGTCATCGGCATCTTTGGTGCCGTGGTCACCGGTCTGCTGATCGCCTTCCCGCAGGAGCTGGTGCTGGCCATCGCCGGGCTGGCGCTGCTGGGCAGCATCGGCGGCGGGCTGGCCGGTGCGCTGCGGGACGAAACCCACCGTGAAGCGGCACTGATCACCTTTCTCGTCACCCTCAGCGGCGTGGTGATAGCCGGAGTGGGCTCGGCGTTTTGGGGGGTGGCTGCCGGCGTGGTGGCGCTGTTTGTGCAAAAGTATGGGCGTCGTGGCAGCTGAGGCTGCTGCTTTTTTCATCGCTGACCACGGGCCGGCCAGGCCCGCATACCCATGAAACTGCTGTTCATCGCCGATCCGCTGGAATCCTTCAACATCAAGAAGGATTCCACCTTCGTCATGATGCGTGAGGCCCAGTCCCGCGGCCATGTGATTTATGCCTGCGAGCCACAGCATGTCTCCTGGCAAACCGGCGGCAAAGTGCAGGCCATGGTGCGCCAGATCCGCCTGACCGGCGAAAAGCCCGGCTGGTTCACCGTGGAGCAGGAGTCCGTGGTGGTGCTGGCCGACTTTGACGGCATTGTGATGCGCAAGGATCCGCCCTTCGACAGTGAGTTCTTCTACGCCACCCACATGCTCAGCCAGGCCGAGCGGGAAGGCGCCAAGGTCTTCAACAAGCCCTCCGCACTGCGGGACCACCCGGAAAAGCTCTCCATCATGGAGTTCCCGCAGCTGCTGGGCCCCACGCTGGTGACCCGCGATCCGGCCCAGATCCGCGCCTTCCATGCCGAGCATGGCGACATCATCCTGAAGCCGCTGGATGGCATGGGTGGCATGGGCATCTTCCGTGTCGGCAAGGACGGCATGAACCTGGGCAGCATCATCGAGACGCTGAACCACCAGGGCGCTACCAGCGTGATGGTGCAGCGCTTCCTGCCCGCCATTGCCGATGGGGACAAGCGGGTGCTGATCATCGGTGGCAAGCCGGTGCCGTACTGCCTGGCCCGCATTCCCCAGGGCAACGAGGTGCGTGGCAACCTGGCGGCTGGCGGCAAGGGCGTGGCCCGTCCGCTGACCGCACGGGACCGCCAGATCGCCGACATCCTGGGGCCGGTGCTGGTGGAGCGGGGCCTGCTGCTGGTGGGCGTCGACGTGATCGGCGACAGTGTCACCGAGATCAATGTCACCAGCCCCACCTGCTTCCAGGAGATCGCCGACCAGATGGGCTGTGATGTCGCTGCGCTCTTTGTGGATGCGCTGGAAGCGGCCATTGCGCAAAAAAGCTGAGCCTTTTGCCAGCAGGGCGATCAAAGCCTGCTACAGTTCGCTCCCTTGCTTAGCAGCACTGCCTTGCAGTGCTGCTAAGTGGAGTCTTCAGCGAGACGCCGGAAAGCTTCAAATTTCGGTGTACAATGCAAGGCTTCGCTGCTGAGAGCTACCGGCTCCGGCGGTCAGGAAGATCA
>JAEAMF010000478.1_pt1 | contig 49062 bp, 35 predicted proteins | sample 8958721 | NCBI WGS metagenome assembly JAEAMF01 (sample SAMN16933255, study PRJNA681124) | bioreactor sludge metagenome | isolation source: anaerobic bioreactor treating anionic surfactant - SDBS | place: India: Bengaluru | collected 2019-02-28
GTGCCCAGGGCGTTCATGCGCATGAAGTAGTCGTCGCCGTCCTCGGGCAGGGGGTGGACATGCTCCCAGTGGCGCTCCAGCAGGGCGGCGCACAGCTGCAGGCCCTGCAGCGTGCCGGGCAGGCCGTGCAGGATGGTCCAGGCACGGCACAGCAGCACGGCCACGCGCAGGTCCTTGGTGCGCTGCATCAGGGCCGAGGCCTGGCGCTCCACGTCGCGCCAGTCCGGTGGCTCGGCGGGGATGACGGTGTCGCCGAACTGCTGTTCGACCTTGCCCTGGGCAGCGCTTTCCATGGACTGGAAGTCGTTGTCATAGGTAAGGTCCGGGCCGCAGGGGGGCTCGGCGGATGTCTCGGTCAGCAGGTCCTGGATATTGGCCATGGGCGGGATTCGATGTGGCTTGGGGTTTGGTGTGCAGGGGCCGTGCGCTCTGTGCGGGTTCAGGCGCCCTTGAACAGCCGGGTGAACAGGCGGCGGTGCAGCACTTCGTGCTGGACCACTTCGTCAGGGGCGTGGCGCGGCGTGGCCGAGATCCACCAGACGGAGGTGGTGGAACCGGGGCGCATGCAGGCGCGCCAGTCCATGCGCGGCAGGCGCGCGGCGTTGCCTTGCGAGGCGCCCATGTCAAGGTCCGCCAGCAGGCTGTGGATGGAGGTGCTGTCCGGCGCGCTGCGCTCCTGCTGGAACGGCCATTGCAGGGTGGCCAGCCGCTCGTCGAGCTGCTGGGCCGACAGGGGCAGGCGTCGCGCGTCGATGAGCGCATCGCGTGCGCCGCTCAGAAAGCGTTCGATGTCCTGGTCCGACGCCGGCATGCCGGAGCTGCCGTCCACCGTGGCCATGATGGCCAGCGGAAAGAGCCGGCCGATGCGGTCGGAGCTGGGGCCAATCACGCCCACCATGGACTGGCCCAGGATGGAGGCAGGGCACAGGAAGAACCACAGCGGCGAGTGCACGAAGCGCGTGGACCAGCCGTCGGCCGCATCGCTGCGCAACTGGTCCATGCCGTTGCGCAGCCATTCGTCCCAGCGCATGGTCAGTGCGTGGGGCATGCGCCGGCCGACGAAATCGCCCTGGCTGGGCAGCTTGCCCCACCAGGCGGCGCATGGCCGCTGGACAGTCATGGCGTTCACAGCCGGTCCGGACATTCGAATTCCTCCATGGCCTTGAGCCGGAATGGGTTGAGAACGCTGCTGGTGGTGACTTCCATGCGCAGCTTGCGCCCGTCGATGGTGAAGATGGCCGTGAAGCGCTCGGGCGAGTTGCCCGGCAGGATCTGGGCGCGGTCGAACAGGCGGTGCAGGGCCCAGGGGCCTTCGGTCACGATGCCGGTGTTCTGCGCGCCGGCCGCCGTGATCTGCAGCCGGGCCTGGCCGGTGCCGCGCGTGCCGGGCCAGGAGACAGCCTTGGGGATTTGCGGGCCGTGCTGGTAGCGCACGATCTCGCCGTCCACGTCCAGCACCATCTGGGAGATGGAGGCGTCCATGTCCAGCGGCTTGATCTCCAGCCGGATGCCGGGCGTGTTGCCGCCTGCGCGGAAGAACACGTCGCGGATGGAGGCCGCGCGCTGGAAGGCGGCCAGCGAGGCAGAGCCCCCCACCGGCGTGCCGTCCACACCCTGCTTGAAGGTCCAGGGCACGGTGGAGATGTCCACCATGGTCTGCAGTTGGGTGCGGAAGAACTCGTCCATGGTGCCGCCGGTGGCGAACAGGCGGGCGAAGTCGTCCGTGGTCACGTCGCGCGTGGCGCTGCGCGTGAAGGGGTAGCGGCCCAGGATGGCACGGCGGCAGAAGTCGCCGATGGTGGCGTTGAGGTTGCCGCCCAGCGTGCTGCGCACGCTGCTTCCCACGAAGGACGAGGTGGAGGTGGCCAGGGCCTCGTACATGCTGTTGAGCGGAGGCGGCACGCGCTTGGCCTCCGAGCGCACCTTCTCCAGCGTGCCGCTCAGCGAGGGAGGCACGCCGCCGCCCTGGATCACCTGCTGGCGCGCCGAGGCGATGACGGCCGCCGCCTCGTTGAGCACCTGCAGGCTGGCGGTGATGGGCGCCGGGCCCGAGCCGTTGCTGGTGGCAAGGCGCCGGTATTCGCGGAAGCGGAAGTCCACGATGTCGGCCTCCAGCGTGCCGGTGGCCAGCATGCCGCCCACGTTCAGCGGCTTGCCGGTCAGGCGGCTGAGCTGGTGCTGTTCCTCGCGGATGCGCTGCAGTTTCTCGCCCAGCCAGCTGCTGGTGCTGCCCGAGCTGCCGCCTTCCTGCTGGTCCGGGCGGCGGGCCAGCGTGGTCTCGCGGGCCACGGCGCGGATGAACTGCTCCAGGCTGGAGTTGGCGGACGAGTACAGGCGGGCCTGCTCGCCGGCCTGCTCCAGCGAGGCCGTGCGTATGGGGCGGATGTCGGCCAGGAAGGTTTCCCACAGGCGCGCGTACTCCATCAGGTACAGGCGCTTGACCTCGTTGGCCAGTTGGCCCGTGAGCACTTCCTGGGCCACGCTGCGCCGGCCTTCGGCCTGGCCCAGCACCCAGGTTTCCTCCTTGGCCAGCAAGGTGGTGACCTTGGGCAGCTCATGCAGGAAGAGGCCGTGGTAGCCGTCATAGGTGAACAGGCCGCTGATGCCCTGGGTGAGCGGCTTGCCGCTGGCACGCGCAAAGACCTGGGGCGCCTCGGGACCGCTGGCACGCACCACGCTGAAGTCGGGCGGCAGCTTGTCGCCGGTGTTCAGCAGCTGCTTGAGGCGGCTGTAGGCACGCTGGGCGGGCGACATCTGGGCCAGGCGCTGGCGCACTTCGGCGACCAGGTTGGCGTCGATGGGCTGGGCGGAGACCACCACGCGGCCGTCGATGAGGCGGTCCAGGTGCTCGGACAGCTGGTCCACCAGGCCGGCCTGCACCAGATGCTGGGGCAGGGTGTTTTCCCAATCGCTGCGCAGCCAGGCCTTGACGAAGGTGGCGTCGAAGTGGTCGGGCTCGTAGAGCATGAGATAGGCCTTGAGCGTTTCGTAGCTGGCCTCGGGGCTGCCGGTGCTGACCTGGCGCAGCGAGCGCGCGACATGGCTGCTCAGGCGCGGCAGCCAGGCGTCTTCCAGCAGGCGCAGGTAGGTGGCGTGGGCGGCCGTCTGCACCTTGGGCACCTGCAGCAGGCCCCAGCGCCAGCCCAGCGGGGCCGATTCCTCGAAGCGGCTGCTCTGCGCCACGCGCGCCGCGTGGTTGAGCATGGGCACCAGGGCGACCACGTTGTCGGGATCGGTGGCCTTGGATTCCTCCACGGCCTGGCGCAGCGTGCCGGCGTTGTCGGCCACTTCGTTCAGGTAGCGCTGGTTGTTCTCGTAGCTCAGCGTCCAGGCCAGGGCCGCGCCGCCCAGGGCCAGCAGCAGGGCGCACAGGCCGGCGGCCTGCAGCAGGCGCAGCTGGCGCTCTTTCTTGGCGTTGCGCCCGGTCAGGCCGGACTCGTTGAACATCACGTCCTTGAACAGCGACTCCAGGAAGTAGCTGCGGCCCTGCTGGGGCACGGCATCGGCCGGCAGGCGGCCGCGCAGCGCAAAGCGGCGCGACAGGGCCGACATCACGCGGTCGAAGGGCATGCCCTCCTGCGTGCCGCTGGTGAAGTAGACGCCGCGCAGCAGCGGCTTTTCCTTGAAGCGCGAGGCGGAGAACGCCGCATCCAGCGTGTCGCGCACCACGTCCTTGAGGCCGGAAAACTGCTGGGGCAGGGCGTAGAGCAGGCTGCGGCGCGCAAGATCGGGCTCGGTCATCAGCCGCTGGGGCAGCAGGCGGTTGATCTGGGCGACCAGGGCGTCGAACTCCTGCATGTACAGGGCACTGGCCGCCTGCGGGTCGCTGGCGGGAGAGCGCTGGGTCTTTTCGTCATAGGGGTAGGTGAAGCCCCAGACCTGGGCGCGCTCCTCGCGGCTCATGGCCCCGAAGAACTCGTTGAAGCCCGCCAGCAGGTCGCTCTTGGTGACCAGCACGTAGACGGGAAAGCGGATGGTCAGCTCCTCGCACAGCTCGCTCAGGCGCAGGCCGATCAGCTGGGCCAGCTGGGCGCGCTCGGTATCGCTGCTGCTGAGCAGTTCCTGCACGCTGAGCGTGACGATGACGCCGTTGACGGGCTGGCGTCCGCGAAAGCGCCTGAGCAGCTGCATGAAGCCCTTCCAGGCTGCCTTGTCCTGCTCCGCATCGCTTTCCTGGGTGGTGTAGCGGCCGGCCGTGTCCAGCAGCACGGCCTGGTCGGTGAACCACCAGTCGCAGTTGCGCGTGCCGCCCATGCCGGGGATGGCGCGCTTGCCGAACTGGGCCGCCAGCGGGAAGTCCAGCCCCGAGTTGATCAGGGCCGTGGTCTTGCCCGAACCCGGCGAGCCGATGATCAGGTACCAGGGCAGCTGGTAGATGTAGCGCTTGTTCCAGCGCCCGAACAGGCCGCCTTCGGTCTGGCCGAAGCGGGTCTTGCTCAGCGTGTCCAGGGCTTCCTTGAAGCGGGACTCCAGCTCGGCCACTTCCTCGGAGCCGGCAGCGGGCGTGCCGTCCGCCTCGCGCGGCGAAGTCAGGCGGGACAGGCCGGTCATGAGGTGCTCGTTCATGCGCTGTGCGCGCCACCATTTCAGCAGCAGGCGCAGGAACCAGAGGATGAACAGGCCGGCGATCAACCACCAGCGCACGGTGGGGCTGCCCAGCGGCTGGTAGGGCTGGATGAAGACGAGGGGGCCGACGAACCAGATGAGCAGGCTCAGGGCCACCAGGCCCAGAAGCTCCAGCATGTAGCGGTTGAACAGCCATGAGGCGATGCGACGGATCATGGGGGTCAGTTCCTGGTCTCGGGTGCGGCAGGCAGGGCCTGCAGTTGCTGGTCACGCTGCTGGGGCGCGACCAGCAGGACGATTTCCACCCGCCGGTTCAGCGCCCGGCCTTCGGCCGTGTTGTTGGGGGCGACGGGGTCGCTGTCGGCACGGCCCTCGGCATGCAGGCGCTGGCGGTCGCGCAGCGAGCCGCCCAGCATCTGGGACACGGCCTGGGCGCGCTCCTGCGACAGGTTCCAGTTGGACGGGAAGCGCGCCGTGCGGATGGGCAGGTTGTCGGTGTAGCCATTGACGATGACCTTGCCCGGCACTTCGTCCAGCGCCGCGGCCACGCGGTGGATGACCTGCACGTAGCGGGGCTTGACGACGGTGGCAGCCGGGTCGAACAGGCCGTCGCCGCGCAGGATGACGGTGCTGCGGTCGGCTTCGTCGCGCACACTGACCAGGCCTTCGCGGATTTCGGGCTCCAGGAACTGCCGCAGCCGCGGCTTGATGGTGGCCACGGTGGCAGCCGCCGAGGTGCGCGGGAACCGGATCTCGTTGATGGCGGCGAACAGATCGTCCGAGCTGTTGGACAGCCGGTAGCTGAACCACAGGTAGATGAAGAACGCCAGCAGCAGCGTGATGGCTGCCGCCACCCACAGCGGCACCATGGCCCAGGGCGGCGAGGCCAGGCGCTGCACGCCGCGCCAGTGCACGGACAGCAGGCTGCTGCGGTCGCCGCGCGTCGATTCGATGAGCTGCAGCAGGCGCGCCTTGAGCGTCTCCAGCTGGGCGCGGCCGTTGTCGATCACGCGGTAGCGGCCTTCGAAGCCCAGCATCACGCAGTAGTACAGCAGCTCGATGAGGTCGATGTGCTGGTGCGGCGTCTGCACCAGCCGGGCCAGCAGCTGGAAGAACTTCTCGCCGCCCCAGGTTTCGTTGTGCAGGGCCACGAGCAGGCTGTAGTGAGGCCAGATACCTGCGCTGCCCCAGGGCGTCTGGGCGGCGGTTTCGTCGAGCACGGTGCAGATGCAGTAGCGCGCGCCGATGATGGTTTCCATGGGCACGCCGCTGGCGCCGGCACGCTGCTCGAACTCGCGTATGTGTTCGAGCAGAAGCTGCTGCAGCGCGCGCGGGTCTTCGTTGGTGACCATGGCGCGGATCTGGGGGATGAGGTTCAGCAGCTGGTTGGCGGCGGCCACCAGCGGGTTGCCGCCGCTGACCACGTCGGGCAGGTTGGAGCGCAGCGGCTCCTGGCCGGCAGGCGCGGTTGCGCCGCTGGCTGCGCCTTCGGCTCGGCCCGCGTCGCCGTCTCTCCCCCAGGGCATTTGGTGGCTGATGTTGGAACTGTTCATGTCGGAAGATGCGTCGCGCCGTCAGCGGCGGATGGCCCAGAACTCCAGCTGCAGGTCGGGGAATTCACCGGAGACGTGCATGGCAAGGCCGCCGGAGCTTTGCAGCTGGTTCCACAGGTCGTGCGTGGTGTCCACCTCGAAATAGTTGTAGCCCGCGTGGTAGGGGATCTCGCGCGGGGCGATGGGCAGCGGCCGCAGCGTGACGCCGGGCAGGTGCAGGTTCACCAGGTCGCGTATGCGCTCCACCGGGCCCAGCTTGGTCTGGGTGGGGAAGTGGGTGCGCAGGAATTCCGGCGTGGTCTGGGCATGGGCGGCCAGCACGAAGTCGCAGGTGGTCAGCAGCTCGGTGGACGGGATCAGCGCCACGCGCACGCCGTACTGGCGGTCGTGCAGCGGGATCTGGATGGCGTTTTGCTCCAGCACCGAGGACAGGCTGCGCCGCAGCTCCAGCATCAGCGGCGGGAAGCTGCGCCGCAGGTCGTCGTGGTCGTAGGCGGGCAGCACCTCGGGGCGGCGGCGCTCGTGGTCGAAGGTGGTCAGCTCGGCGGCCAGGCGCAGCAGTTCCTCGAACAGGCGCTCGGGATGGATGCTGCCGGTGCGCACCCAGTGCTGGGCGGCGCCCGTCCAGTGGTTGATGAGCTGCAGCAGCAGGAAGTCGCCGACCTCGCCGATGCCGCCGCGCTCGGGCTGGATCATGCGCTGGGCCAGAACCTCGCCGCGCTGGCGCAGCAGGCCGTGGATTTCCTTGCAGAAGGTATTGAGCACCGAGCTGGGCCCGTTGTTGACCACGGTGGGAATGAAGCCGGGCTCCAGCAGCACGCCTCCGCTGGCCTGGCGCTCGACCACATGGGCCACGGGCAGGCTGACCCAGCCTTCGGTCAGCTCGTGGGCGGGGCGCAGGCTCAGGCGCAGCCGGCCCAGCTGCACTTCGGCGGGCTGGGCGCCCACGTCGTTGCTGTCCGCCACTTCGGTCACGTCACTGAGATAGCGCGCGGGGCTTTGCGTGCCTTCGCCAAAGGTGACCTCGCTGCCCGACAGGCGGCGCAGCGGCAGGGCCAGGTGCACCACCACGTCCTTGAGGTCCTTGCCGATGTCCAGCGGGGTGGGCGCCTCGTCGTCGCCCGGCAGCTGGAACGGCGTGCCGTCGGGCAGCACGCCGTGTGCCGAGCGTATGCCCAGCTTGCCCATGCGCAGCAGATCGGTGTCCAGCTCCAGTTCCGAGAAGCCCCAGAAAAAGGGCTGTCCCGGCAGGCTGCGCGACTGCAGTTGCCGGAACAGGAAGCGCTCCTGCTGCTGGAAGTGCTGGGGCCGAAGGAACATGCCTTCGGCCCAGATGACTTTGCGTTGCCAGACCATGGTGGATAGATGTGCGTTTATTGGGATGCGGGTTGGATGCGCACGGTGACCTCCTCGCGGGTCAGGTGCACCTGGTAGCGCACGGGCTGCAGCTTTTCGGTGGAGCCCATGCCCCACCAGCGCCTGCGCAGCTCCACGGAGTTGGGCGCGGCGGCCGAGGCGCGCCAGGTGCTGCGCTCCAGATCGCGGTAGGCGGCGAACAGGCCGAAGGCGCGCACATCGGGGTTGCCCTTGCGCTCAATCACCTGGCGCTGGCCGGGCGCGATCAGGAATTCCTCGCGCCGCACGAAGTCGCTGCCCAGCTGGCCGTCGTCCTTGTCCTGCAGGTCGAAGAAGCCGGCGCGGTCGAAGGCGGCGGAGGCGCGCAGCTCGTAGATGCGCAGCAGCACGGGCTTGGGGATGCCTTCGCGGTCGGGGTTGATGTCCATGTCGGCCACCACCTCGAACACGGCGGCGGGCACGGCCGTGGGCGCCACTTCAGGCGCGCGGCTCAGGGGATTGAGGGAGCCGCAGCCGGCCAGGCCGGTCGCCATTGCCGTGCCCAGGCCCAAGGCGCCCAGCGTTTGCAGCGCCTGACGGCGCGCTTGCGGTACATGCGGTGCATGCGATTTCCACATGGCTTCTCCTGTCTCGATATCAGTCATTGGTGTCACGCGGGCAGATCCACACCGTCAGCGCGCTGAGGTTGTCCTGGTGCGGATTGCCGCTGGATACGACGCGGCCGACCATGCGCTGTATCCATTCGTCGGGGCGCTGGCTCGCGGCCAGCAGCTGCTCCATTTCCGACTCGTGCATGCCCTCCCAAAGGCCGTCCGAGCACAGCAAAAAGACATCGCCGGGCTCCAGGGCCACGGCGGCGGAGCGGATGCTGGGCGGCACCTGGCCTTCGGCACCGATGGCGCCGGCCAGGACGTTGCGGTTGGGCAGGCGGCGCGGGTCGTTCTCTTCGTACAGGCCGGCGTGCAGCAGCTGCTGCACCAGGCTGTGGTCTTCGGTGCGCAGGTGCATGCGGCCTGCGCGGAACCAGTACAGGCGCGAGTCGCCCCAGTGCGCCCACAGGGCGCGGCCCTGCCCGGGGTCGATGCACAGCACCACCACGGTGGCGCTCATGTGCATGCGCGAGGCCGAGGTGGACTGCTGGCCGCTGACGCGGTGCTCCGCCTGGGAAATCAGGGAGGCCAGGCTGGCAGGGGCGAACAGCGGGTTCTCCCGGAAGCCCTCCAGCACGGCCTGGACCGTGAGCTGGGCGGCAAGTTCGCCATGCCCGTGCCCGCCAGCCCCATCGGCCAGGGTGCAGCACAGGCCGCCAGCGCCCAGGTCCATCAGGCCCATGGCGTCTTCGTTGCTGGAACGCCTGCCGCTGTGGGATGCGCTGGCTACCTGAATGCTGTAGCGGTGGCCGTCTCCGTCGAGGTAGGCGATCACGGCTGGCCTTTCACGGACTGCTCGGCGTTTTCGTAGGCCTCGACGAAGGTGCGGCCCGAGAAGGCCATCAGATCGTCCTCGGCATGGCGGCGCAGCACGTCGAAGTTGTGCTTGTAGTCGTCCCACAGCGCAGCCTTGCGGCCATTGGTCAGCAGCTTGTCCAGCAGGCCGGGGTTGGTTTCGGTGCGGCGCTCCAGCTCGGTCGGATCGAACCGGGTCAGGGCCTCGGCATAGGCTGCGCGGATGCCGGCCATCAGGGCCAGCTGGTGCACGTGCAGATCCTGGAAGGCGTCCTGCATGGCGGGCAGCGGCTTCATGAAGCCCGGGAAGGTCTGGTGGACCATCTGCATGAGCACGCCCTCGGAATTGGGCAGGAACTTGAGCGGATTGTTGGCGCCCGTGGCAATGATGGTGACGCCGGCACGGAACTCGCGCTTGATCTCGGAGCGCGCCGCCAGCAGGTCGATGGTGCCCTGCACGGCAATGCGCAGGGCTTCGCCGAAGGTGCGCATGAATTCGGGCGTGACCTCGAAATGGGTCTTGGCCGGGTTCAGGCCCGCGCCTTCCATGAAGGCCGTGGCCAGGGCCTGCAGGTCGGCGTGGGCGGCGCTGGCGGCCGGCTGGGGCTGCACCGGAGCATCGACAGGCGCGGCGGTGCAGGGCAGGGTGCCGACGGGAATGGCGGCGGCGCCCTGGCCGAGGATGCTGGAGGCTGCGTTGAAGTGGGCGCTGGAGCTGGAGCTGGTGTTGGCGGGAGCGGCGGCAGCGCTTGCGGCAGAAACGATGGCTGGCGCAGCTTGGCCTGCGCCGGACTGGAAGATGTCCAGGTCCAGCCCGTTGGTGGGCAGCAGTCCGTCGAGCACGACGGGCTCGGCGGGGATTTCGGGGGCCGTCGCGGCAGCGGGGGCCGTGGCCATCGGTGCAGCAACTGGTGCAGCGGCAGGTAAGGGAGCTGGTACGGCAACTGGTACGGCAGTTGGTGCGGCCTGTACCTGTACAGGTTGCTGTGTCTGCGCTGCAGGCGCCAATGACTGCTCCAGGCCGGCCGGCTGGGCCGGCGCCGCTGGCTGCGCAGGCTGCGCAGGCGGCTGCATGCGCGGCAGGTTGAAGGCCTGGCCCAGCTCGGAGCCCCGGCCCGATGCCTGTTGCAGCGGCGCTGCGTCGGCGGGCAGGCCGCCCTGGTCGAACAGCGCGAGCGGATCGAGCTTTTGCGATGCCTCGAAGCACGAAGGCAGGCCGGTATGGGAGGCGTCATGCAGTGCCTCGGTGCTCAGGCCCTTGAGGGGAAGCGTTTGGACCATGCCGTCATGGCGCTGCTGAATCAGCTCGCCCTTGCCGTGCGAGGGCAGGCCGGCCCAGCCTTCTTCCTGCTGCCGAGCCTGCTCGGGCGGCGGTGCAAAGGGGTCGAAATCATTGGGAATCAGCAGCGGGCGATGCTGCGGCCTGGCCGGCTGCGGCATCGCCATGGCCGCTTGCTCGGGGGGGATTGCACTCTGGGCAGAAGGCGCAGGCGGGGTCTGGATGTCATCCAGGCTCAGCGCCGTCAGGCCTTCCCAGGGATCGGCGATGCCGGCGGCGGCTGGAGGCAGAACGTCTGCCAGTGGCGCAGCTTCTGCCGGCCCCGTTGCTTGCGGCTGCAGCGGGCTGTCAACTGCGAGGGGCTGCTGGATCGGTGGCTGTGGGATTGCCGTGACCGGCGAGGGAGCCGATGGCGTTGAGGGTGCTGAGGGCGCAGAAGGTGCTGAGGGCGTCACAGCCGCTGCAAATGCTGCGCTGGCAGGCGCCGGCACGGCTGCACCGGGCGAGGCCGGTGCCTCGAAAGGGGTGCCCGGCGCCACGGCGGCCAGGGTGTAGGCGCCTATGCGGATGCGCGCGCCCAGTGTCAGGGCCACTTCCTGGCCCGAGCGCACGGGCTGGTCTGCCACCCAGATGGGATCACGCTCGCTCAGGTTCGCAACAAAGGCTCCCTCGGAATCGAGCCTGACCATGGCGTGCACGCGCGCCACGGAAGCGTCCGGATCCGAGATGATGAGCTTGTTCTGGCCACTGCGTCCGATCGTGCCGCCTGCCATGCCGAATACGGCATGCCAGTGGCGGTCGACCGCAACGCCATCGTGGTCCACGACCCTGAGTTCGATTTTGTCCATGGAGTCTTAGGCTAGGCAGTTTTCAGGAAGCGGCGGGGGCCTCGGCAGGCCTCAGGAGGCCTTGCGCGCTGGCGCCGGGCGCTTGTTGCGCAGCGCGGCGCGGGCATTGTTGAATTCCCGGCCCCAGGTGGGATGGCCCTTTTCGGCCTCGGTCAGCTGGAAGGTGGGGTCCAGGGCCAGGGCCATGTCGAAGTGCTGCCGGCAGGGCTTGCGGCGGCCTTCCACGCAGTGGCTGAAGGCGATGTACTTGAGCGCCTTGACCTGGCTGCTCATCGGCAGCTCCTGCGCGGTGGACAGGGGCGTCAGGGCCGTGATGGCATCCTCGTAGCGGCCATCCACGTAGAGCTGGATGGCCTCGACCAGCTCCTGCTCCTTGATCACCACCGGGTCCACGGGCTTGACGGGCTCGACAGGCGCCTGCACCACGGGCGGTGCTGGCTCGGGCTCCACCGGCTTGGGTGCGGTTTCGCAGGCGGCCAGCCCGAAGGCAACGGCAAGGGCAAGGGTCAGGCGCTGGAGGGAGTGAGGGATATGCATGGACATGGTCATCGGGCATCAAAGTCATGGGAAAGGGTCACCGACTGGCCGTCGGTGATGCGGATCACCTGCCGATAGCTCTCGAAGCCGGGGTTGCGCAGTTCCACCGTGTGGGAGCCTGGCGCCAGCTTGAGCAGCACGACGGGAGGGGTGACGCCGGACGGCTTGCCGTTGATCAGCACGTTGGCCCAGGGGCTGACCCTCAGGCGCAGGTTGTGATCCGTCCGTGGCGTCTCAGGCCGTGCGGCCAGTGCGGCGGAGCGCACCGGGGCCGAGCCCGATGTCAGTGCGGTGATCGATGTGATCACGCGGCTGTTCAGTGCAAAGCCGCCGGCCGTGGGCGCTGCGGGTGCCACGCGCAGCCGTTGGGCGGCAGGGCAGCGCTGGGTCCAGCGTTCCTGGGCGCGGCTGTAGGCGTCCCGCCACGGCGTACCCGTGGTCTCGTAGGCCTGCAGCGCAAAGCCGGGGTGGGCGGCGAACGCGGCGTCGAAGGCGGCCTCGCAGCGCGCCCATTCCTTGTGCGTGCAATAGGTGTAGGCCAGGTACTTGTGGGCGGAGGCCCGCTCCATGGGATCCGCCAGCCCGCCAAACAGCGCAGCCTGCAGCGCACGCTCAGCTTGGGCCAGGTCGCGCGCCTCGAACAGCGCAATGCCCTGCGCCAGTTGCGGGCGTCCTGCCGAGCCGGTTTGGGCCGGCGCGGCCTCCTCGCATGCCGCCTGGGAATGCGCCAGGCAGGGCAGGCCGAGCACTGCAGTGCACAGCATCCATCGCCAGCGGTGGTTCATCAGTCGAGCCATGCGCCGCGCTCATTCGAAAAGATGGTTCACGGTCACCGACTCGCCCTTGGTGACCGTGATGGTCTTGGTCACCGTAGAGGCCGCCCCCGGGTTGCTGATGTCGATGCGGTACTCGCCCTCCGGCAACTCCATCTGGGTCAGCGGCGGGCTGGTCCGTGCCGGGGCGCGGTTCACGGAGACATAGCCCCAGGGCACGACCCTGAACACCACCTTGCCTGTGGCCGCTGCGGGCTTGGCGGGGCGGGCTTCGGTCTTGGGCGGCTCGGTGGGCAACGGCTCGGGCACCGCGGCCACCGTGACGGGGGCGACGGGCGCCCCTTGCTCGGGCTGGGAAGGGGGGAGTTCAGCCAGCGCGGCCTGCTCCGGCGGGGTCATCGGCTGCACCTGCTCCGTGGAGGCCAGCGAGGCCTCGTTGAGCAACTGCTTGAGCAGCGCCTGGGCCTCGGTGCGGTGCTGTCCTTCGGGGAAGCTGTCCAGGTAGTCCTGCAGGCGGGCCAGGCTGGACTGGCTTTGGGCCTGCTGCCAGGCCAGGTTGTCGCGCGCCGCCAGGGTCTTGGCACGGGCCTGGTCCTGGGAATGGTCGTACCACAGCACGCTGCCGCCCGCGATGGCCGCCAGCACCAGGGCGCCGATGGCCATCGGCACGGCCATGCTGCTGCGCCTGGCCTTGGGCACTGCCTGGACGGCAGCGGCCGGAGGCTGCACCCCTGCGGGCGCGCCCTGAACGGCGGGTGCGGAGGCGGGCTGTTGGGATGCAGGCGCCTGCGCCTGAACCGGGGGCTGCGCAGGCTGAGCGGGGGGCAGTGCCTGGTCGATGTCGATGTACGGACCGTTGTCCAGGTCCATGGGATCGGCGGCAGATGCCTGAGGCGTCATCTGGGGCGCGGCTGCGGCTGCAGATGGCTGGGCAGGGCCGCCTGTTGCCAAACCCCCAGGCGTGGTGGGAGCGGGCGGCACCGGTGCGACCGTGGCGACAGGAGGGACCGATGCAACAGATGCAACAGGCGGGACCGCAGGCACGGGCATGACCGTGGTCGCGGGCGCTGCCTGCGGCGCTGCTGCAGGAACGAAGATTTCCGTGATCGGCACGAAGCGCGGCGCCTGCACGGCTGCCGACTGGGTGGCCATGGCGGCCTGTACGGACGCAGGCGGCGTGATCGGGATGTAGATGGGGCTGGGTTCCCCCGGCGCAGGCGCTGCCCGGGCGTCGGTGGACAGGCCCAGCAGGCTGCGCAGCTCGGCAATGGACTGGGGGCGATCCTGGGGGCGCACCGCCAGCGCCCGTTGCATGCCCTGCAGAAAAGCGTCGGAGTAGCCCGGGACCTGTTCGGAGGTCAGCGGCTGCATGGGATCGGTGACCATGCGCGCGACCGAGGTGGCCGGGATGCGGCCCGTGGCGGCCTGGTGGATCAGTGCGCCGACCTGGTAGATGTCGGTCCACGCGCCCTGGGGCATGGCGCCGTCGTCCACGTATTGCTCGATGGGCGCAAAACCGGGCTTGAGCACCATGGTCAGCGCCTGGGTCATGTCGCCGATGATGCGGCGCGCGGCGCCGAAATCCAGCAGCACGGGGCTGCCATCGCGCTGCACGAAGATATTGTCCGGCGCGATGTCGCGGTGGAAGCAGTCTTGCGCATGCAGCACTTCCAGCACGTCCAGCAAGGGGATCAGCAGCGCGCTGAGCCCGGCCTGATCCATGCGGCCGGACGATGCCTTCAGCACCTGGCCCAGCGTCTGGCCCTCGTAGTGGCGCATCACCATGTAGGCCGTGCCGCCGGCTTCGAAGAAGCGGTAGACATGCACCAGGGTGGGGTGGGAGAAGCGCGCCAGCAGGCGGGCCTCGTTGATGAAGCTGCGCAGCCCGGCGTCGAAGGCGCCACGGTGCTGCGAGCGCACATGCACCTGATGGGAGCTTTGCCGTCCGGCCAGTGCCGAAGGCATGTACTCCTTGATCGCGACCTCGCGGTCCAGCGAGAGGTCGCGGGCCTTGTAGACGATGCCGAAACCGCCTTCGCCGATGACATCGAGCACGCGGTATTCGCCAATCTGGACACCTGCCGGAAGGCAGTTGGTCGAACATGCTGCTTCGCTATCCATGCAATCCCACCCAAGATGTTGTTTCACACGCTGGCGGGCGAGGTCTGTCGCAGTGCCAGGGTGCCGAATCTGTTCGAGGCCATTGGACAAGCACAAAGCCGGCATCGCACCGGCAATCTGTCTATGCAACCGCTGGTTTTCCTCGATCAGCCAATTGTCTGAAGCCGGGGGCCAAAGACGAACGTCATGGACTCGTCATGAATACAAGATCGTATTTCAATCGGACTCCGAATGCGGCGTGAGTGTAGCTTGAGTTCTGCAAAAAGCCATGACACGTATCGAATGGATAAGCGATGGATACATTTTTTTTCAGATGTATCGGCCGTAACAATTCAGTCGGGCCAATTGTTTGTATTTTTCCGATCTTATCCACTATCATCGCGGCTCCAACAAAGGAGGGCGGTTCACGACAGTGAGGATTGCAGGCGATTGTCAATACATTCCTTGACCATCCAGGGTATGCGCCGCACTGATCTGAATCACATGTTCAGTGAATCGGTTTCGTGCGCTCTGCCCGGGAGTGGTTTTCCCCTTTGTTCGCGTGTGAACCATCCGATGCAGTCGGTCTATTGGGTTGCATGCGAACGTTTAATCCATTAATTCGAGAGGTGTGCAATGTCCGTTGATATGTTCATGAAGGTCGAGGGCGCCAGTGGCGAATCCCAGGATTCCAACCACAAGGGCTGGACCGACATCGACTCCTTCACCTGGGGCGCGACCCAGCCCAACACCATGGCCAGCGGCGGCGGTGCCGGCGCCGGCAAGGTGAGCTTCCATGACCTGAACGTCATCGCCAAGGTGGACAAGTGCTACCCCGCCGTGCTCAAGCACTGCGCCACGGGCAAGCACCTGGGCCAGGTCGACATCTCGCTGTGCAAGGCCGGTGGCTCGCAGATCGAGTTCACCAAGATCACCCTGACCGACGTCATGGTGACGAACGTGACCGTCAGCGGCGCCAACTCCTCTGACACCGTGACTGTCAACTACTCGTTCCAGGCTGCCAAGGTCAAGACCCAGTACTGGGAACAGACCAACCAGGGCGGCAAGGGCGCCGAGAGCCAGATGGGCTTCAACATCAAGGAAAACCGCGAAGCCTGAGTCTTCTTGCGCGGGCTTGCTGCTGCGGCAAACCCGCGTCGGATGCATCCGGCGTGGGTTTGCCGTGGATGCGCGGGAATATGGCCTCCATCCATCGATGGAGGCTTTCCAGTATGGAAAGCTGGAATCGAGCGGTGGATGGAATATCGGGCAGGACGTGCCTTGTCTCTGCACGCACAAGGCCGCTGCTAGCAGATTCACATGTCAGTTCCTTGACAGAAGGCCGCCTTCCATTACTGTCAGAGGCTGAATGCCTCAATATCTTGCAATATTTAACAAATACAAAAACCCATGGCCGCAGGCATGGGGAATTGATGCGCTCGTTGCACCAGGTATGTGCAGAAACTCTCTGGAAAAAATGGATTGGCGCAAATATGCGCAGGATTACCGCGAGTGGGTTCCTGTTGGTGTTGGTCCAGTCACTTTGAATGCCTGGTGCCGGGGGCCGCCAAACGCTATGGTGTGTATGGCCTTTGCGGCGGCAAGTCGCGGAGCATACACGAAGATCGGCCGTTGTCGAGGATATTCTTGTAGGTCCAATTATTAAAACGCAATTCGTTTCTTTAATAAATCCCACTGCCAACTTGTGTACAAGAAAGAGTACTAAATGCGTGAATGGACCATTGCCCATTGCCTGATCGCAAATCAGGCAATGGTATTGCTGCTACGGTCGGCGTATACCCTGTCTTCGGCCATGCGCGAGTCCGGTGTCGAAGGCAAGGCCTGGCCCTTCTTCAGGGCTCCGGGCATGTCGTTGCCAGCCCCTGACGGCGGCCAGCGGCAAGGCCTGCGTGCTCCAGCAGGCGTGGCAGTCGCATGAGCATCGCGGTTGTTTCCTCGCCGGTGTGCGAGACGCGCCAGGGGCCTGCAAGCAGCGCGCATTCGCTGGCTGCGCAGATCTACGCCTGCCTGAAGAACGACATCTTCGATTTCCGCCTGCTGCCTGGCGACCGTTTCAGCGAAGGCGAGATCGCCACGCGCATGCAGGTCAGCCGCACGCCCGTGCGCCAGGCGCTGTTCTGGTTGCAGCGCGATGGCTATGTGGATGTGCACTTCAAGAGCGGATGGCAGATCAAGGCCTTCGACTTCAAGTACTTCGAGGATCTGTACGAGGTGCGCACCCTGATGGAGACCAGCGCCGTGGCCAGCCTGGTGGGCGAATCGCTGCAGTCATTGCAGCCGCTGCGCGAAGTCTGGTGCGTGCCCGAGGAGCAGCGCGAGACCGACCCCGCCGTCGTGGCCTCGCTGGACGAGGCCTTCCATACCGGCCTGGTGGCCGCGACCGGCAACCAGGAGATGGCGCGCATCCACCTGGACATTACAGAGCGCATCCGCATCATCCGCCGCCTGGATGTGATCAAGCTGCCGCGCGTCTCGGCAACCTATGACGACCATGCCGCCATTCTTGCCGCCATCGAGGCCGGCGATGCCGCGCTGGCCCAGTCCTGCCTGAAGCAGCACATCGCCGACAGCCGTGCCGAGGTCAAGCGCATCACCTTCTACATGCTGCAGACGGCGCGCGAGCGCTATGGAGCCCTGCAGCAGACGGCTTGATGGTCGGGATGTGTGGAACGGGCCTCTTCGGAGGCCCTTTTTCATGGGCGCACGGGCCGCTGGGCGAAGGCGGGCGTGCATCCGGCCCGGCAAAGGCTGCAAGTCGCGGGTAAGCGGCCCGCTTATCCCTGCATTGCGGCGGCGGCGTCCCGGTAGTCTCCCTGCCAAACCGTGGACGGGCCCTGCGCCCGCACCATCCGCAAACTTACAGGGAAGAGAACATGAGCATCAGAACCGACAACCTGAATGTGCAAAGCCTGTTGGCCCGAGCCCAGTCCAGGCTCAACAGCAGCACCACGGCGCAGACGGCTTCGGACTCGGCCATCAAGAAGAGCGATGCGCAGGCCGGCGCCACGAAGACGGACAGCACCCAGACGGAGACCACCGAAGCGGAGAAAGTCCGCAAGCTGGCGCCTTCGCTGTCCAAGGCACACGAGCGCATTGCGGCCCAGGCCCAGGCGGGCTCGACCTCGCTGTCGGCGCTGGGGCAGTTCAAGTCGTCCCTGGTGGATCTGGCCACGGCGGGCAAGGAGATGGCAGCCCTCACGGCGACCAGCACCACCCAGTCGGTCCAAGGTGCGCTGGAAAAGCTGGTGGCGCGCTACAACGCCAGCGCGGCCAAGGGCAATGCCAGCGCGGCCGCCGGCTCCACCACCGATGTGGGGGCCACCCGCGCGCTGCGCGAGCTGCGTGCGGCCATCATGAGTGTCACGGGCAGCGCGACTTCGCCCAGCCTGGGCAGGATCGGCATCGTCCAGCGCCAGGACGGCACGCTGGCGGTGGACGCCAAGGCCCTGGAAAAGTCCATGGCCACAGATCCCGCAGGCGTGACCTCGGCCCTGGCCGGCATTGGCAAGGCGGTGGAAAACAGCGCCAACGATGCACTGTCCACGGGCAGCCGCCTGAGTTCGTCCATGGCAAGCCTGGGCGACCGGGTCAAGGCGCTGCAGCAGCAGCAAAGCGCCGTGGTGGCGACGGCCGAGAAGCTCGGCGATTCCCTGGTCGGCTCGGCCAACTGGAATCGCATGGTGCTGGACGCCTACCTCAAGAACTAGTTTTCGCCGCGTTTCCGTCCCGCATCCTGTTTCCCCATCATGAAAAATCTGCGCATAGGCCTTCGTCTCGGAGGCGGTTTCACCATTCTTTTGCTGATCATGCTGCTCATCAGTGTCACCAGCATCGTCAGCATGGGGCACATGGCCCGCTCGACCACGGAAATCACCGAGGTAGCCCTGGCCAAGGAGCGGATGATCAGCGACTGGTTCCGCAACATCCACTCGGGTTCGCGCCGCACAACGGCCATTGCCAAGAGCAGCGATCCCTCGCTGGCCACCTTCTTCGCCGAAGACGCAGCCGAGTCCTCGCGCCAGTCCAGCAAGCTGCAGGACCGCATCGAGCCGCTGCTGCAGACCCAGGAGGAAAAGGACATCTGGGTCGAGATCAAGAAGGCGCGCGCCGGCTATCTGGCGGGCCGCGACGTGGTGACCAAGGCCAAGGCCGAGGGCCGCGCCGAAGACGCCGAGCGCCTGTTCACCCAGCAATACCAGCCCGCCACGCAGCGCTATATCGACATGGTCCAGCGCCTGCTGGACATGCAGCGCGCGGCCATCGACAGCTCCGCCGCCGATGTGCTGGTGCGCTTCTCGGCCAGTCGAGCTGCCATCATCACGGTGGTCTCGCTGGCCTTCGTGCTGGGCGCGCTGGCCGCCTGGTGGATCACGCGCGGCATCACCAGGCCGCTGGCCGAGGCCCTGCGCGTGGCGCGCACCGTGGCCAACAACGACCTGACCAGCCGCATCACCGTTGATTCGCGCGATGAAACGGGCCAGTTGCTGCAGGCGCTGCGCCAGATGAACGACAACCTGGCCCAGGTCGTGGGGCAGGTGCGCTCGGGTGCCGACAACATTGCCACGGCTTCGGGCGAGATCGACGCGGGCAACCAGGACCTGTCCTCGCGCACCGAGCAGCAGGCCAGCTCGCTGGAGCAGACGGCCGCTGCCATGGAGGAGCTGACCAGCACGGTCAAGCAGAACGCAGAGAACGCGCGCCAGGCCAATCAGCTGGCCGCTTCGGCGTCGCAGACAGCCGTGCAGGGCGGCAAGGTGGTGGCGGGCGTGGTGGACACCATGGGCGGCATCAGCGAGTCCAGCCGCAAGATTGCCGACATCATCGGCGTGATCGACTCCATTGCCTTCCAGACCAACATCCTGGCGCTGAACGCCGCCGTGGAAGCGGCGCGCGCCGGCGAGCAGGGCCGCGGCTTTGCCGTGGTGGCCGGTGAGGTGCGCGCGCTGGCGCAGCGCAGCGCCTCGGCGGCCAAGGACATCAAGGACCTGATTGCCGACTCGGTCTCCAAGGTGGAGGCGGGCACGCGCCAGGTGGCCGAGGCCGGACGCACCATGGATGGCATCGTGCAAAGCGTGCAGCAGGTCAGCGACCTAGTGGCCGAGATCACCGCCGCCAGCCAGGAGCAGAGCAGCGGCATCAACCAGGTGCACCAGGCGATTTCCCAGATGGACACGGTGACACAGCAGAATGCGGCGCTGGTCGAGGAGGCGGCCGCTGCAACCGGCTCGCTCAAATCCCAGGTGCACCAGCTGGCCGCTGCAGTGAGCGTATTCCGTATCGAGGGCGTGGCGTCCGCTCGTCCGGCGGTGGCCCCAGCCCCGGCCCCTGCCGGGCGTGCACAGCCTGCGGCAGCGCAGATGCGCGCTCCTGCCAAGCCGCTGGCCGCGCCTGCGGCGTCCCCGGGCGCACCCGCCGCCAAGCCTGCAGCTGCCAAGCTGCCGGCCTCCCGGCAGTCCGTGCCCGCCACTGGCAAGGATGATGGGGACTGGACCTCGTTCTGAGCCCGGCCAGGTTACTTGGGGGCGCCCAGCTCGTACTTGGAGCCCTCTCCCTGGCCGTCGGTGATGGCGGCGGCCTGGCCGGCGGCCGGATTCACGCCGCCTGCATCTTCCTTGTTGGTGGCACCTGACCCGCTTGCCGGTTCAGACGCCCGGGCGGGCAGCGGCGCGGCAGCCGGCAACGGCTCATGCGGGTCGCCCTTGGCATGGGGCATGACCTGCTCGGCCGTGATCACGGGCTGGCCCAGCAGGGGCTTGTCCGGTGGCGGCTGGTTGAAGCGCGGCACTTCGGCCATGGGAAATCCCGCGCGCTGCGACGAGGTCTCGCCCGAGCAGGCGGCCAGCGTCAGCAAAGAGCTTGCGGCGACGCCCAGGGCCAGCCGTCTGGCAAGTGTCGTGGCATGCACAAATTCATGGGGCATGGTTGTTCTCCGGTGGTCTATCTTCCGGCCGACATGCTCCCACGCGCCCAGGTCTGGTGGCGTAGGTCCATGCCGGATTCCCGGTCGCCGACCACCGCAATCCTTGCTCAGGGCTGGCTGCCGCTGGCCTTCCACGATCCGTCGGACTGCTTGCAGAACCAGAAGCGCCAGTTTTCCGAGGTCTTTTTCAGGCGCACATCGGCCGACAGCAGGCGGCAGCTTCCGGCCGTCCCGGTCTGCACGGTCTGCTGCGGCTGCAAGGCCAACGTCACGCGCTGGTTGGTTCGGTTCGGGCCGCTGGTCCATTCGGTCACGGAGCCGTCGGCGGCCTCGTTGAGCACCTTGGCCACGGCGGCCTTGGCATCGGGCAGGTCCCTGGCGGGAATGCGCGCGGCGATGGTGTCGTTGAGGAAGATCGAAGCCGCAGCGCTGGCGCTGGTGGACACCAGCGAAGCGGCAGCGGCCAGCGATGCGACGGTGATGGCAAAGGTTTTCATGCAATGGGTCCTGGAAAGTGGGCCGACGCCCGCAGCGGGGTGCCGGAAGGAGAGTATCGGGCCATGTTAACGGCTGCAATGGCGCCTGCGGGCGTCGCGCGCCGCCGAAACCAGCGCAAGCTGCGCCACAGTGCTGCCGAGGGCTGCGCAAAACGTTTACAGTCCTTGGCGGATTTCCCCGTCCCTTCCTGCCAGAAACTCCACTGCATGCCACGATCCTCCCGCAATCAGAGCACCCAGCGCTTTGCCATTCCATGGACACTTGTTGCCGGCTTTGGCGCGGCGGCACTGGCCACCCTGGTCATTGCCTTCGTCAATTTCAGGGCGTCTGAGACGCGAGGCCAGGCCGTGGTGGCCATGGACCGCACGACACTGGCCATGCGCCAGCTCAGCCAGCTCAATGCTTCGCTCAAGGACGCTGAGACCGGGCAGCGCGGTTTTCTGCTCACGGGCGACCCGGCCTACCTGCAACCCTACCAGCAGGCACGCGATGTGCTGATGCAGCAGCTGGAGGCGCTCAAGGCGCGCACTTCCAATGACTCCGACCAGCACCGGCTGCTGGCGCAGATCGAGGAGATATCGGCCCAGAAGCTGCGCGAGCTGCAGGAGACCATAGACCTGCGCAAGTCCGGCGATCTGGACGCCGCCATGGCCCTGGTGCGCCTGGACGTGGGCAAGAACGCCATGGACCGGCTGCGCGAGCTGATCGACGACCTCTACACGCACCAGACACGGGAGCTGGCCCAGCGTCGCCAGCTGTGGGTGGAGGCATCCACCACCTCGACCTACTATTCCTGGGGCGGCTCCCTCATCCTGCTGGGCCTGATCCTGGCATCGGCCGCGCTGACGGTGCGCGAGTACCGCGTCAAGGCCCGCCAGTCGTGGGTGACGTCCGGTCTTTCCGGCCTGGGGCAGCAGTTGCAGGGAGACCACCGGCTGGAAGACCTGGGCCAGAAGGCGCTGGAGTACCTGGCCAACTATTTGCGTGCCGATGTGGGCGCCGGCTATGTGGTGGACTGCGCCGATGGCGGGTTGCGCCTGTTCGGCGGCTATGCCCTGCCGCGCGAGCGACTGCAGCAAAAGCTGCTGCCCGGCGAGGGGCTGGCGGGCCAGGCGGCCGCGTCGCGCAAGCTGCTGCATGTCAGCGATGTGCCTGCCCAGCATTTGCAGATTTCCTCGGGCACCGGCCAGTCCAGCCCCTTGCAGCTGATGCTGGTGCCCGCCATGGAAAACGGCGAAGTGTTCGCCGTGATCGAACTGGGCTTTCTGCGCCCCGTGGGCGAAGCCGAGCGCAGCCTGCTGGAGCGCGCCTCCGAATCGCTGGCCGTGGCCATTCGCTCGGGCCTGGACCGTTCGCGCCTGGAGACCTTGCTGGAGGAAACGCGCCGCCAGTCGGAAGAGCTGCAAGCCCAGCAGGAAGAGCTGCGCGTGAGCAACGAGGAGCTGGAGCAGCAAAGCCGCATCCTGCAGGAGTCGCAGACCCAGATGGAGCACCAGCAGACCGAGCTGGAGCAGACCAATGCCCACCTGGAAGAGCAGACCCAGCAGCTGGAGTACCAGCGCGAGCAGTTGCTGCGCGCCCAGGGCGCGCTGACCGACAAGGCCCGCGAGCTGGAGCTGGCCAGCCAGTACAAGAGCGAGTTCCTGGCCAATATGAGCCACGAACTGCGCACGCCGCTGAACTCCACCCTGATCCTGGCCAAGCTGCTGGCCGACAACAGGCCGGGCAATCTGCAGGCCGAGCAGATCAAGTACGCGCAGACCATCCACGCCGCAGGCAGCGACCTGCTGGCGCTGATCAACGACATCCTGGACCTGTCCAAGATCGAGGCCGGCCAGGTCACCGTGGTCGCCGAGCCCGTGACCATTGCCACGGCGCTGCAGACGCTGATGGAGCCGCTGCGCCCGATTGCCCGCGAAAAGGGCCTGGAGCTGTCCTGGACCGTGGACCCGGGCGTGCCCGCCACCATGCAGACCGATCCCATGCGGCTGGCCCAGGTGCTCAAGAACCTGTTGTCCAACGCGCTCAAGTTCACGGCCAAGGGCTCGGTGGGCCTGCAGGTGTCCTGCGCGCCCCAGGGCATGCTGTCTTTCGCGGTGCGCGATACCGGCATCGGCATTGCCGAGCAGCAGCAGCAATTCATCTTCGATGCCTTCCGCCAGGCCGATGGCAGCACGCACCGCAAGTTCGGCGGCACGGGCCTGGGCCTGTCGATATCGCGTGATCTGGCGGGGCTGCTGGGCGGCACGCTGACCGTCTCCAGCACGCCTGGCCAGGGCAGCGTTTTCACACTGACCGTGCCCGTGAGCCTGGAGTCGGCCGAGTCCGGCCCGGCCACGGCCGCGACTGCCGCACCGCAGCCTCAGCCGCAGGGGCTGCGAGAGGCCTTGGCAGCGTCGTCCGTGCCCGTGCTCGCAACGGCCAACGTTGCGCCCGCTGCACCTGCGTTCGCGCCGCCCATGTCGCCTGCCATGGCACCTGCCGCGTCGGCGGCAACGGACGCCCTGCGCAAGAGGGGTCAGAGCGGGCGCCGCATCCTCGTGATCGAGGATGACCTGCGCTTCGCGGACATCCTGTCGGAGCTGGCACGCGAGATGGATTTCGAGTGCGACGTGGCCAATACGGCGTCCGACGGCCTGTCCATGGCGGCCGACAATCAGCCCAACGCCATCGTGCTCGATATCAACCTGCCCGATTTCTCGGGCCTGGGCGTGCTGGACCAGCTCAAGCGCAACCCGGCCACGCGCCACATTCCCGTGCACGTGGTCTCGGTCGCGGACTATTCGCAGGAAGCCATGGGGCGGGGTGCCGTCGGCTACGCGCTCAAGCCCGTCAAGCGCGAGGAACTGGTCCACGCCCTGCAGCGGCTGGAGGCCAAGTTCACCCAGGACCTGCGCCGCGTGCTGGTGGTGGAGGATGACGAGCGCCAGCGCGAGAGCGTGCGCCACCTGCTCAGCCGCAGCGATGTGGACATCGTCTGCGCGGGCACGGCGGCGGCCGCGCTGGATCATCTGCGCGGCTCCACATTCGACTGCATGGTGATGGACCTGAACCTGCCTGACATCAGCGGCTACGAGCTGCTGCAGCGCATGACGGACCAGGACGATGTTTCCTTCCCGCCTGTCATCGTCTACACGGGCCGGGCGCTGTCGCGCGATGAAGAGCAGCAGCTGCGGCGCTTTTCCAAGTCCATCATCATCAAGGACGCGCGCTCGCCCGAGCGCCTGCTCGACGAGGTCACGCTGTTCCTGCACCAGGTGGAGTCGGAGCTGTCGGCCGAGCACCGCCAGATGCTGCAGGTCGCGCGCAGCCGCGAGTCTGCGCTGGAAGGGCGCACGGTGCTGGTGGTGGAAGACGATGTGCGCAACGTGTTTGCGCTGTCCAGCATCCTGGAGCCCACGGGCATCCGCGTGGAGATCGCGCGCAACGGGCGCGAGGCGCTGGAGGCGCTGGAGTCTCGCGGCGCGGCGCAGGCCGGTATCGACCTGGTGCTGATGGACATCATGATGCCCGAGATGGATGGCTACACCGCCATGCGCGAGATCCGCAACCGGCCGCAATGGCGCCGCCTGCCCATCATCGCCCTGACCGCCAAGGCCATGAAGGACGACCAGGAGAAATGCCTGGCCGCCGGTGCCAACGACTACATCGCCAAACCGCTGGACGTGGAAAAGCTGCTGTCGCTGGTGCGGGTGTGGATGCCCAAGTAGCAAGGAGGACGCGATGCCTCAGCTGAAAAAAGCCCGCACCGCCGACATCGAGCAGCGCCTGCTGATCGACGCCATCTACCACCGCTACCACTACGACTTCCGGGGCTATGCCCAGGCCTCGCTCAAGCGGCGCCTGCAGACGGCCCTGGTGCAGTTCGGCTGCCAGACGCTGTCGCAGCTGCAGGACCGCGTATTGCACGATGCAAGCGTGTTCCCGGCGCTGCTGGAATACCTCACGGTCCAGGTCAGCGACATGTTCCGCGACCCGAGCTATTTCCGGGCGCTGCGCACCGAGGTGGTGCCGCTGCTGCGCACCTATCCCTCGCTCAAGGTCTGGGTGGCCGGCTGCAGCGCGGGCGAGGAGGTGTATTCGCTGGCCATCCTGCTGGAGGAAGAGGGCCTGCTGGACCGCACCCTGATCTATGCCACCGACATCAATCCGCATGCGCTGCGCGCGGCCGAGCAGGGCGTGTTCGACATGTCGCGCGTGGCGGCCTTCACCGACAACCATGCGCGCTCGGGCGGGCACAGCTCGCTGTCGCACTACTACACGGCGCGCTACGGCCGCGTGGTCTTCGACAAGGGGCTGCGCGAGCACATGGTGTTCTCCGACCACAGCCTGGCCACCGACAGCGTGTTCGCCGAAATGCACCTGGTGTCCTGCCGCAACGTGCTGATCTATTTCGAGCGCGAGCTGCAGGACCGGGCGCTGGGCCTGTTCCGCGATGCGCTGTGCCATCGCGGATTCCTGGGGCTGGGCTCCAAGGAGTCGCTGCGGTTTTCAGAGCATTCGGAGGCCTTCGAGGACTTCGTGCTCGAGGACCGCATCTACCGCAAGAAGGCCGGGCTGTGATGCCCGTGACCACGAACACACCCGCCTCCGACGCCGCCACAGCCTACGAGGCCATCGTGATCGGCGGCTCGGCCGGCGCGCTCGATGCGCTATCGGTGGTGCTGCCCGCGCTGCCGGCCAGCCTGCGCGCCTCGGTGCTGGTGGTGCTGCACCTGCCGCGCGATCGCCGCAGCCTGCTGGGCCAGCTCTTCGGCCCGCGCTGCGCTGTGCCGGTGCGCGAGGTGCAGGACCAGCAATGGATCGAGCCTGGGTGCCTGTACTTCGCCCCGGCCGACTATCACCTGCTGGTGGACAGCGGCCCCCGGCTGGCGCTGTCGCTGGATGCGCCCTGGCATTTTTCGCGGCCCTCCATCGACGTGCTGTTCGAGTCCGCTGCGGATTGCTATGGCGAGCGGCTGCTGGCGGTGCTGCTGTCCGGCGCCAATGACGACGGCGCGCAGGGCATGGCCAGCGTGCACGCCGCCGGTGGCCTGGCCGTGGTGCAGGCGCCCGAAGGCGCCCGCATGCCCACCATGCCGCTGGCGGCGCTGGCCCGCGTGCCGCAGGCCCAGGCGCTGGCGCCCGAAGGCATTGCCTCCCTCATTGCATCGCTGCACCGCCAGGGAAGGCTTTGAATGTCCAGCCGGCACGCCCCCACAAGACTAAATACCGAGAGAGAATCCATGCCCCATACAGATCGCGTCAAATGCTTGATCGTCGATGACATCGCCGAGAACCTGATCGCCATCGAGGCGCTGCTGCAACGCGACGGCATCGAATTCCTCAAGGCCCAGTCCGGCCCCGAGGCGCTGGAGCTGCTGCTCAACCACAGCGACGTGGCCCTGGCCCTGCTGGATGTGCAGATGCCCGAGATGAACGGTTTCGAGCTGGCCGAGCTGATCCGCGGCAGCGAGCGCACGCGCCATATCCCGCTCATCTTCATGACGGCCGGCTCGCGCGAGCACAACTGGCAGTTCCGTGGCTATGAGAGCGGCGCCGTGGACTTCCTGTACAAGCCCATCGATCCCCACATGCTGACCACCAAGGCCAATGTGTTCTTCGAGCTGCACCAGCGCAAGCAGGCACTGGCCCATCAACTGCAGGAACGCACCGAGGCGCTGCGCATCAACGAGATGTTCATGGCCGTGCTCAGCCACGACCTGCGCACGCCGCTGCAATCCATCAAGGCCGCCGCCACGTTGCTCACGCGCCAGCCCGATACGGGCAAGGTGGCCAGCATGGCCGAGCGCATGCTCAGCAGCAGCCAGCGCATGTCGCGCATGATCGAGGACCTGCTGGACGTCACCCGCATCCGCCAGGCGGAAGGCCTGCCGCTGTCACCGCGGCCTACCAGCTTGCAAGCGCTGCTGCAGCGCACGCTGCAGGAAGTGGAGACGGGTTTTCCGCAGCGGCGCCTGGACAGCGAGATGCTGGGCAATCTCGATGGCACCTGGGATGGCGAACGCCTGTGCCAGGTGCTCACCAATCTGGTGGGCAACGCCATGCACCATGGCGATCCGGCGCAGCCTGTGCAGGTGACGGCCGATGGCAGGCAGGACCATTGCGTGGTCATCACGGTGCGCAACGGCGGCACCATTCCTGCGGAGCTGATGCCCACCCTGTTCAACCCGTTTCGCGGAGGAGAGCGCAAGCCGGGCCAGCACCAGGGCCTGGGCCTGGGGCTTTTCATCGCGCACCAGATCGTGCGTTCGCACAACGGGCGCATCGATGTGCACTCCGCCGATGGCGTGACCAGCTTCAGGGTGGAGTTGCCGCGCGAGATGGCAGCGGGAGGCTCCAAGGCCGTGCTGTGACGGCGGGAGCCGATGGACCGGCAGGCCGGTCTCGGAAAAATGGGCTCAGTGGACGGGCCTGGTGTGCAGCGCTTCCTGTATGGAGTCCAGCAGCGTTTCCAGGTCCTCGATCTCGAAGGGCTTGAGCAAGGTCCGCACCTGGGGACCCCAGGCGGCCGGGTAGGGCCCCAGGTCGTAGCCGGAGCACAGGATGATCCAGCGCTGCGCATCGGCCTGCAGCAGCTGCCGCGCCAGATCGGTGCCGGACAGGCCCGGCAGACTGACATCGGAGACCACCACGTCGAAAGGCTGGCCCGCATCCAGTTCCAGTGCCTGTTCGGCAGTGGCGCAACTGGTCACGAAACGGGATTCGCTCTCCATCAGCAGGCCAATGGTTTCTCGCAGGTCGGCATTGTCTTCAACGTACAGGATTCGCATATCTCTTTGTTGCAGTGCGTCATGCTGCTATCAAAAAGGCAGCATGGACGAGGGCTGATCATCCACACCCGCCGCCCTCCATCACGTAGGACAGCATGCAAACTTGGTCGACGGTTGCCTTCTGTGCGTACCAGGCGATGGATTGTGCAATACAAAGGCAAGTCCCACGAACGGCCTGTGCGATCTCAAGTCCGGGCAGTGGGCAGGGGATCCAGCACATGCCTTTGCACGGGCAGGAATTCACCGGCCTGCCGCGAATAGTCCCAGCGCGTGAGCTGCCGGCGCCAGTCCTGGCCTGTGGCGCCATCCCGATGCTCCAGGGTGAACAGGCTGTTGGGCGCATGGGCGCGCAGCCGCACCGAGACCGCGGTGCCCGCCTGCGCTGCCCACAGCCCGGGCAGGGGCTGGACTAGGCCGGGGTCATGCCCATGGCCCGAGAGCACCAGTTGCGCTCCGGCATCGCGCCAGCGGGCCAGGGCCTGCGCGGCGCGGTGAGGACGGTGGCTGCGGTCCTCTTCGTGGGCCGCAGCCAGCGGGTGGTGGCTGACGACGATGCGCCAGTCGGCGGGGCTGGCCTGCTCCAGGCGCTGCGCCACGTGCAGGATCTGCCCGGCCGACAGGCTTCCGCGCTGGTGGCGCCACCAGCGTGTGGTGTCCACGCCGATCACGCAAAAGCCTGGCACGGCGCACCAGGGCTGCAGTTCGGAATCGATCCAGCGCACATAGCGGTCGTGGGCGTGGCCACCCAGCCGTTCCCACCAGGCGAGCAGCGGCAGATCGTGGTTGCCGGGCACCACCAGTCGCCGGGGCACGGAAAGGCTGTCGAGAAACTCCCGCGCCTGGGCAAATTGCGCGGCCGTGGCGCGCTGGGTCAGGTCGCCGGATACCACCAGCAGCGTTACCGGCAGCCGGGCCGCCAGCCTGGCCACGGCGGCGCACACGGCCTGATCGTGGGCGCCGAAATGCAGGTCCGACAAATGCATGAGCAAGGCCATGGGCGCTCCTTGTTCCTCACTCGGCGGTCAGGAGGAGGCGGGCTCTGCCGGGGCAGGCACCACCAGCCACAGCGGCTTCTCGCCCAGGCGAAAGCGGATGGGCGGCGCCATCCATTCGCGTTCGCCATCGAATGCCACCTTCATGCGGCGAGGACGCCGTCCTGCTGGCTCCGCCACCAGCTCGGTACAGGCCAGGCTGGCGACGGCATCGTCCTGGGCCAGCCGTCCCATCACCGCATTCCAGACCACGCGCGCCGGGGCCTCGCTGGCCTGGGGCAGCAGCAGCACGGCGGCCAGATGCCGGCCATCGGCCACGGCGCGGGCCTCGTCAATCCCCACGCGCTCCAGCTGCAGCGGGTTGTTGCCGACGAACAGGGTGGTGGCCAGGTGCTCCTGCTGCTGCAACGGCGCATCCCGGTCGGGGCGCAGGGCCACGCGCCAGCGGCGCACGCTGCCGCCGCGCAGGATGCTCCAGATGGAGGCGGCAATGGCCACCAGCCGGGTGCGGCCGAACCGGGTGGACGCGCGTTCGCGTTCGTCGAGCAGGCGGGGGTACAGGCCCAGGCTGGCGTTCACCAGGAAAAGCCGTTCGTTGACCAGGCCCACGTTCACGGCCCGCATCTGGCCGGCCTGCAGCGCCTGGAGAATGTCCTGCACGGCCTGGGCGGGCTCCAGTGACAGCGCCTGCTCGCGGGCGAAGTAGTTGAAGGTGCCCAGCGGCACCACGCCCATGGGCACGCCACGCGACCAGGCAGCCGAGGCCACGGCATTGATGGTGCCGTCACCGCCGGCGGCCACGACCAGGCCGCCGTCCCTGCGTGCACTGTCCACGGCGCTGGCGGCCAACTGCACGATGTCGGCCCTTGCGCCCGGCACATGCCAATGCACGCTGCGCTGCTGCAGCGCCGGCACGCCGGTCAGGCGGGCGCGCAGCTGCTCCAGGTCGGCGCCGGGGCGCAGCGGCACGATCAGGTGGATGGGGCCGGCGGGATCAAGCCTGGGCGGCTGGTTGTCGCAAGATGAGGGCGTCATGGAAGGAAGCGGGCTGGAACAGGCGCCGATTGTTCCGTGGATGGCACCTGCCGGTGCACCGGATCATGCAAGCGGTGCGCGTCAGCCAAAGCCGACAGTCTGCGGGCTGCTGACTGTACCGGCTCACTCGCGCCAGGGGGCGCGGTAGTCCAGCATCTGCGCCAGCGGCACGGGCCGCTCGAACAGATAGCCCTGCGCATGCTCGCAGCCGAGCTCGTGCAGCAGCTGCGCCTGGGCCTGTTCTTCCACACCTTCGGCGACCACCTTGACGCCAAAGCCCTGGGCAATGCGCAGCACGGCGGTCACGATGGCCTTGTCGGACTCGGAGGCCGGCAACTGGCCCACAAAGCTCTGGTCGATCTTGATGCAGTCAAAGCGCAGGCGGCTCAGGTAGGCCAGGGACGAGTAGCCGGTGCCGAAGTCGTCGATGGCGATCTTCACGCCCAGCGCGCGGATGGCGGCAATGCGCTGCAGCGTGGCGTCGCTGTCGTCCAGCAGCATGGACTCCGTCAGCTCCAGGGTCAGCACCCGGGCGGGCAGGCCGCTGGTGGCCAGCGCCTGCTCCAGCGTGCAGGCGAAGTCGGACTGGATCAGCTCGCGCGCCGACATGTTGACGTGCAGCTCGAAGTCGGCCGGCAGGTGCGCAAGGTGCAGGGCAATATCGTGCGCCGCCGTGCGCAGCACCCATTCGCCGACGCTCAGGATCAGGTCCGACTCCTCGGCCACCGGGATGAACACGCCCGGCGGCACCCTGCCGCGCGTCGGGCTTTCCCAGCGCACCAGGGCCTCGGCACCCACCATGCGGCCCGTGGCCAGATCCACCACGGGCTGGTAGAAAACGCGCAGTTCGTTGCGCTCCAGCGCCTGGCGCAATTCCATGGCCAATTGGGTGCGGCCCAGCATTTTCTGCGCCAGGCTGGGCTCGAACAGCAGGAAGGGATGCGAGCCGCGCTGCGCCTCACCCAGCGCAATGCTGGCGTTGCGCAGCCACTCGGGCAGCGCGCCCGGCAGCAGCTCGCCGCTGACGGCGCCCGCGCAGGCGCGCAGCACGATGTCGTCCTTGCCCACGGAAAAGGGCCGCGCGAAGATCTCCAGCAGATGGCGGCATTTGTCCTGTACCTGCAGCGGCGTGCAGTCGTGCAGCCACAGCACGGCGAATTCATTGCTGGCCGTGCGCGCCAGCAGGGCCGGAAATTGCAGATGGTGGTTGCGCAGCCGCTCGGCCACGGCCCGCAGCAACTGCTCGCCCGTGCCATGGCCCACATCGTCGCGCACGCTGCGGAAGTTCTGTAGCTCCAGCAGGCACAGCGCGGCAGGGACGGGCGCGCCGGCGTTGGCGGCCGCGTCGGCCAGCTCGATCAGGCCGGCGCGCGTGAGCAGCTGCGTCAGGCTGTCGTACTGCAGCAGGGTGCGCATGTGCTCGAAGGATTCCTGCAGCCGCTGCGCCATGTTGTGGAATGCCGAGACCAGGGACGAGGTTTCCACCACGGACGTGTCCGGCAGCGCCTTCACCGCGCTCCAGTCACCCTGGGCCAGGCGGTTGGCCGCGTCGGCCGCCACGGCCAGGGGGCGCAGCGCCCTGCGCAGGCACCACAGGCCCAGCGCCAGCCCCAGCAAGGCCAGGCCGACAGCCAGGAAAAGGGTCTGGCGGCTGTCCTCCCGCATGCTGCTGACCAGATCGGACTCGGGCTGCAGCACCAGGATCCGCCAGTCGATGCCGCGCACATCGTGGAAGGGGGTGACCTGCCCGTGGTAGATCTGGCCCTGCTCCGTGAAGCTCAGGTTGATGACACGGTCAGGGCCTGTCCGGGCTGGCGTCGAGCCCTCGCGCGCATGTCCGGGCAGGTGCTCGGGAAGCCGGGCTGCCAGCGAGCGCAGCGCCAGGTCGGGGCTTTCGGACAGGCGCAGGCGCACGGGCGGGTCGTAGGGGCCTTCGCGGCGTTTCAGCACCGACAGCTCGGAGGAGTGCGCCACCATGTAGCCCTGCGCATCGACCACGGCGATATGGCCATTGCCGCGCAGGGGCTCGTCGCGCAGAAAGCGGTTCATGCTGCTCAGCCGCACATCGGCGGCCAGCACGCCGGCCAACTGGCCGGACACACGCACCGCAGTGGCTGCGGAAATCGTGGCATCACCCCGGTCCCCCGTCACCGTGTAGATGGGCGACCAGTGCGGGCCGTCTTCGCGAATGGCGGGCTGGTACCAGGGACGCACGCGGGGGTCGTAGCCGGCAAGGCTAGACATGGGCGGGCCCGGCTGCAGTCCCTCGAAAATCTGCAAGGTTCCCTGAGTGCTGCGGTCCTGAAGAATCAGGCGGTAGTGGCCATCGGGCTCCAGCCGCACCCCCGTGTATTCGCCTTGCACGCCTCCAAAGCTCAACAGGCTGATCTGGTGGTGCTGGGCATAGAGCTCGGTGAATGAGCGTGTCAGATAGCCATAGATGGGCCGCAGGTCTCCGGGGGTGTAAAGCGCCTGCCGGGCCACGGTCTCGGCCAGGGCCTGCTGCACGCGCAGCGGAGTCTCCAGATAGTCGGCCAATTGGTGGCGCGTGGTGGTGGACAGGGAGTCGAGCAGCCGCAGGCTTTCGCGATTGATGAGCTGGTCCACCTGGCGCTGCTGCCAAGCCGCCAATAGCCCGGCCGTGACCACAAACACCGCAATGAAGGGGGCCGTGACTGCCGTGCGAAGTGAGAGCCGAAAGGCGGGCATGCAGAGGTTTCCGTAGCGTGCGCCGGGCAGCCAAGGGCCGGGTCTGCCTGCGACAGCGGCCATTGTGCAGTGCCTCGGCAGACTTTCGCGGCAGCGATCGCCCCCTGTGCAGGAGCTCTCCTGTGGGTGATAGGAAAAATTGTCGATAAATGATTTTCAGTAGAAAAAATGAATAATGAACGGTCATTTGCAGCAACGCAAAGGCATGGTCAGTGCGTCTGCAATGCCTTCCATTGCGGCACTCCTTTTACATATCCGTTTACAAATTGATCTTCATTACATGTAGACATCACATGTAATGGTCGCTATGGTATCCGCATGGAACAAAAGACATCAGCCCACTACCAGCGTCTGCACCGGCAACGGCTGCGCGAGCAGGGGCTGGTGAAAAAGGAGGTCTGGATTCTTCCAGAGTACGGTGCTGCATTGCAGCAATTGGAAAAGCAAATGCGCGTGTCCGGCTTGCAACCGGATTCAATGGTTCTCATCCACAAGGAGGGCAGCATGGACAACAGCAGACAGGCATATCGGGATATTCACGCCTTGGCGGGCGATCTGCAGCAATCAACGCTGGTGCAGGGCGGCCGGCTCCATATCGAGGTGCTTGAAGGCGCGGACGCCAGTCTGCTCATCAGCCTGCCCGAATTCGGCGATCTGCCGGTCCACGTGGCCCTGTCGGGCGACCAGCTCGTGGTGGAGGCCTTTCTCTGGCCCGCCGACCAGGTGCACGACCGCGCCGGCCTCAACGAGCAGATGCTGCGCCTGCAAAAGCTGTTTCCCTTCACCACCATGGCGCTGGAACCCCAGGCCCATGGCGGCGAGGGCTATGTGATGTTCGCCGCCCTGCATGCCAGCAGCAGCGAGGGCGACATCATTGCCGAAATCCTCACCCTGGCCGACAGCGTCATCCAGGCCACCGAGGCGCTGGCCCACTATCTGACCCCTGCGCCGGTGCCCGCGCCAGTGCAGGCCTGAAGCCTGCCCGTTGAAGACACTGAGCCCCAAGGAGATCATCATGACCATCTGGAACAAGCTGGTGACCGCGTTGCGCGGCGCAGCGCACGAGGCCGGCGAGGCGGTGACCGACAGCCAGGCCCTGCGCATCCTGGACCAGGAAATCCGCGATGCCGACAGCGACCTGAACAAGTCCAAGGAAGCGCTGGCCGACATCATGGCCAAGCAAAAGCTGGCGGCCGGCAAGCTCAAGCAGACCCAGGAACGCATTGCCGAGTACGAGGGCTATGCCGTCAAGGCGCTGGACACCAGTGACGAGGCGCTGGCGCTGGAAGTGGCCGGCAAGGTCTCCGTGCTGGAGACGCAGCGCGACGAGGAGCAATCCCAGCTGGATGCCTACACGCAAAGCGTCGAGCAGCTGCGCGTGGCCATACAGACGGCGCAGACGCATATCAAGCGTCTCAAGCAGCAGGCCGACACCGTCAAGGCCACGGAAAGCGTGCAGCGCGCCCAAGCCACGGTGGCCGGCCGCTACGCAGGCTCGCAGACGCGCGTGCAAAGCGCGCTGGATTCTCTGGAGCGCATCAAGCAAAAGCAGGCAGAGCGCGGTGCGCGCATGGAAAGCGCGGCCGAGCTGGCGCGCGACAGCAGCGAAGACGCGCTGGATGCCAAGCTGCGCGCCGCCGGCATCACGCCCCAGGCGGGCAATGCGCAATCGGTACTGGAACGCCTGAAGGCGCAGCGCGCAGCCGCTGGCGGAAAAAGCGCTTGATGCGCGGCCGTGGTCCGGGCAGGCCGCTTCGTGCCCGCCGTCCTGGCTGCCGGGTTTGAAGGGAGGAGATAAAACATGTCTGCATTCCTGCAATACGCGTTCGGCTTTCCGACCTTCATCTTCGGCGCCTTGCTGCTGTTCATGCTGCTGTACTGGCTGATCGCCATGCTGGGCCTGCTGGAGGTGGACTCGCTGGACCACTGGGTGCTGTTCGACGGCAGCGACCATGCGCACGGCGTGGAGCACTCGGCCAGCGCGCTGGCCGGGCTGCTGCTCAAGGTGGGCCTGGGCGGCATTCCGCTCACGGTCATCCTCACCGCGCTGTTCCTGCTGTCCTGGCTAGCCTCGTATGTGCTGTGCCATTTCGTGCCCATGCCCCAGGGCTGGACCCTGGTGAACCTGCTGACCGGCACCTTGGTGGCCGTGGCGGCTGCCGTGCTGGGCTTTGCCGCCACGGTGCTGCTGCTGCGCCCGCTGCGGGGCATCGTCAACAAGGTGGCGCCTGCAGAGGAGCCCAAGGTGCTGCTGGGCCGCACCGGCCTGGTGCGCAGCGCCGTGGTGGACGGCACGCAGGGCTACGGCAGCGTGGAGGACGGCGGCGCCGGCCTGAACGTGCAGATGCGCTCGCCCGAGCGCGCACTGGGCCGGGGCACCGAGATCGTGCTTATCGAGCACCTGCCCGAGCACAACGCCTGGCGCGTGGTCAGCAAGGCCGAGTTCGACGGCACCGAGCTGCCGCGCTAGCTCCAGGAATTTCCAGGAATTCCTTCCTATTCGTTCCCATTGATTCCCATTGGCCCGGGCGCCCGTGCGGCGGGCGCGGCCTTTGCGTTTTTCAGCGTTTTCACAGATAGCAATTCACAGGGGAGATTCGCATGAACATGAGCAATATGGAGTGGTACATCGTCGCCGGGGTGGTGATCGGTTCCGTCTTCGTCGTCATCCTCGGGCTGTTCGCCCTGGTCAAGGCCTTCTACATCAAGGTCCCGCAGGGCACGGCGCTGATCATCAACGACACCACCTCGCAGCCCAAGGTCAAGTTCACGGGCGGCCTGGTGCTGCCGGTGATCCACAAGAAGGAGTTCATGCAGATCTCGCTGCTGACGCTGGAGATCGACCGGCGCGGCAAGGAAGGCCTGATCTGCCGCGACAACATGCGCGCCGACATCACCGTGGCCTTCTACCTGCGTGTCAATGAAACGGCCGAGGACGTGCTCAAGGTGGCCAAGGCCATCGGCGTGGACCGGGCCTCGGACAAGACGGCCGTCAACGACCTGTTCAACGCCAAGTTCTCCGAGGCGCTCAAGACCGTGGGCAAGCAGATCGAGTTCGTGAAGCTGTTCGAGAACCGCCAGGATTTCCGCGACCAGATCATCCATGTCATCGGCAACGACCTCAACGGCTATGTGCTGGAGGACGTGGCCATCGACTATCTGGAGCAGACTCCCAAGTCCTCGCTGGACCCCAACAACATCCTGGATGCCGAAGGCATCCGCAAGATCACCGAGCTGACGGCCAACCAGAACATCGTCACCAACGAGCTCGAGCGCAACTCCGACCTGGCCATCACCAAGAAGAACGTGGAGACCAAGGAAGCCATGCTGGCGCTGGAGCGCCAGCAGGCCGACGCCGAGGCCCGCCAAAAGCGCGAGATCGCCACCATCCAGGCGCGCGAGCAGGCCGAGACCCAGAAGGTGCAGGAAGAAGAGCGCCTGAAGGCCGAGCAGGCCCGCATCCAGACCCAGGAGCAGCTGGACATCCGCGAGGAAAATCGCCAGCGCGAAGTGGCCGTGGCCCAGCAAAACCGTGAGCGTGCGGTGGTGATCGAGGTCGAGAAGGTCACGCGCGCCAAGGAGCTGGAGATCGTGGCCCGCCAGCGCGAGGTGGAGCTGCAGCGCATCGAGAAGGAAAAGGCCATCGAGGTCGAGAAGGCCAACATCGCCAATGTGGTGCGCGAGCGCGTGGTGGTGGAAAAGTCCGTGGCCCAGGAAGAGGAACGCATCAAGGAAGTGCGCGTGGTCTCCGAGGCCGAGCGCATGAAGCAGGTCACCGTGCTGACTGCCCAGGCCCAGGCCGAGGAAGACCTGGTGCGCCAGGTCAAGAAGGCGGAGGCCGAAGAGGCCGCCTCGCGCCACAAGGCCGTGGAAGTCACGACCATGGCCCAGGCCGAGCTGGAGGCGGCCAGCAAGACCGCCGAGGCCAAGAAGAAGCTGGCCGAGGCCATCGAGGTCGAGCGCGCCGCGCCCGGCCTGGCCGATGCCAAGGTGCGCGAAGTCACGGCCGCCGCCCTGGAAAAGGAAGGCCTGGCGCAGGCCAGGGTGATCGCCGAGAAGATGATGGCCGAAGCCAAGGGCCAGCAGGAAAAGGGCCTGGCCGAGGCGCGCGTCATCGAGGCCACGGCCGACGCCAACGAAAAGCAGGGCCTGGCCGATGCCAAGGTGCTGGAAGAGCGCCTGCTGGCCCAGGCGCGCGGCGAGGCCCAGGTGGGCGCGACCAAGGCCTTGGTCACCCGCGACGTGGGCACGTCCGAGGCCGATGTGCTGCGCGACAAGCTCTTCGCCGAGGCCAAGGGCCTGACCGAAAAGTTCACCGCGCTGGCCTCGCTGTCCGACCAGGCGCGCTCGCATGAGGAGTTCCGCATGCAGCTGGAGAAGAACTTCGAGCAGGCGCTGGCCGCCATCGAAGCCAACAAGAGCGTGGCCAAGGACCAGTCCGAGGTGCTGTCGGCCGCGCTCAGCAAGGCCAACATCGACATCGTGGGGGGCGAGGGCGCCTTCTTCGACAACTTCGCCAAGGCGCTGTCCGTGGGCAAGGCCGTGGAAGGCGTGGCGGGCAAGAGCCCCATCGTGCAGGACCTGATCGGCAAGTTCCTCAGCGGCAAGGGCGGCGCATCGCTGCTCAACGCGCTGGGCGACGGCAAGGGCCTGCCGCCCACGCAGAGGGTCGACTGAACGGTCGATTCAACGGCCGACTGAACGGGGCGGCCGCCCGGCCGCTCCCTCCGCCGGCTGCCCAGCCTCCCGCATCCGCCTTCGTCTTCGCCTGCCTGCCCGCCCGTCTGCCGGCCGGCGGGGAAAGGCGTGAATGGTCCCTGACACGCGAAAGCCCGTGACGCCCATGTCCCAACCGTCCCCATCGTCCACACCGTCCTCACCGCCACTCTCCCCCGACACTGCCGCCTCCGCCGTGGACCAGGCAGTCGCCAGCGGCGGCTCCTACGAAGTGCTGGCCAAGCGCCTGGACGGCCAGGGGCAGGCGCTGGAGGCGCTGGTGCGCCAGCTCAACGAGGAGCGGCTGGAGGAATTCGGCCGCAGCCAGATGGAAGTCATCGGGCGCATGCGCGTGCGCACCGAAAACAACTGCCTGGGCCGCGACATCGCCCAGGTCGGCGGCTACCTGCTGTTCGGCTACAACGTCTTCATGGGCCTGAAGCAGTCCACGCGCGTGGAAGACGTGTTCGGCCTGTACCGCCTGCACGAGGGAGAGCAGGGCTACGAGGTCACTCCCGTGGACCTCAAGGACAGTTTCCTGGGCATACAGAGCTTCGTGCAGGACTTCCAGGAGCTGTACGCCTACTACAAGAACACGCGGCTGATGCAGCTGGCCGTGCGCGACGGCAAGCTGCTGGCGAGCTTCCAGATCGGCGAGCGCCTGTCCGATGTGCGCGTGTTCCGCTGGTCCGTGCCCGTGGACGGCCAGCCCATACGCTACATAGACAACCGCGGCGAGCGCGACATCGAACTGCCTGCGCCCCATGACTTCGAATGGCAGCGCGCCGGGCGCGAGCAACTCGTGCAGGGGCGCCACCCGCACATCAACGTGCTGGACAAGGTCTTCGCCGAAACCCTGGGCGGCACGCTGACCATCAAGGTCGAGAACAACACCAACGACGGACTGGGCATCTACAGCGAGCCCGTGCAGGAGAAGAACCAGTCGCTGGACGACGCCGTGTTCGAGTACGCCGCCGTCGGCAGCCTGATCCTGCTGAAGATCCTGCCCTACCGCGAAGAGCAGTGGCGCTACCTGATCTTCAACACCGTCTCCCGCCAGGTGCTGCGCATGGATGCCATCGGCGCGGCCTGCATCCAGCTGCCGCAGGACCACGGCATCATCTTCCCGGGCGGCTACTACCTGCAAAGCGGGGAGAACCGCTCGTTCGAGCAGAATATGCAGGGCATGCGCTACCGGCGCAGCATCCGATCGCCCAACGGCGAGGACGTGCTCTACGTGTTCTACGAGCCCGAGAGCGGGCGCATGGCGCTGTTCAAGTACAACCTGATCGAGCGCGCCCTGCAGCCGCCCATCATCGGCCACGGCCATGCGCGCATGGACGACGGGCGCATCGTCATCTTCGCGGCCGAGAGCAACGAAGCCTCGCGCGTGCACCCCATGCAGGTCTGGCGCACGCCCTTCGCCTCGGACGACTACGCGGCGCGCCAGCCGCAGCGCGACAGCTTCCTGGGCCGCATAGGCAATGCCGAGCTGGTCAGCGGCATCTCGGACCTGTACAGCGTGCGCAAGGAAATCGCGGCCACCGAGGTCTCGCTGCCGCGCTACGAGCGCCTGATCGACGCCGCGCGCCGCCTGTTCGAGCGCTACCACTGGCTGGGCGCGCCGCAGCTCAAGGGGGTGCACGAGACCCTGCTGGGCATCGTCGCCACGGGTGATGCGGTCATCGACGAGTACGAAAAGGTCGAGAGCATCCGCAATGCCTCGGCCAAGGCCATGGGCGAGGTGTCCGGCCGCCATGGCCGGTTGCTCAAGCAGTTGCGCCTGGCGGACTGGAAGGGCATTGGCGAATACGTGGATGCGCTCACCCAGCTGGGCCAGCTGCGCGGCCAGCTCATGGCCACGCGCGACCTGCGCTATGTGGACCAGGCCGCCATCGACACCATGGTGCAGGGCGTCAACGAGGCCCAGGCCGATGTCTCCCAGCGCACGGCCGCCTTCATTGCCACCGACGAGGCCATGCAGCCCTATGCCGATCAGCTGCAGGCGCTGGACCAGGCTGCGCAGGCGGCAGCCACGGTGGCGCAGATCAACGAGCCGCTGGCGCGCATGGCCGACATGGCGGCCGCGCTGGACATGCTGTCCGAGCTGATGGGCAGCCTGTCCATCGACGACGCCACGCAGCGCACCCAGGTGGTGGACCGCATCTCGGCCGTCTACGCGCGCCTGAACCAGGTGCGTGCACGCGCCGAGCAGCGCAGGTCGGGCCTGGGTGGCGCCGAGAACGTGGCCCAGTTCGCGGCCCAGCTGGCGCTGTTCTCGCAAAGCATCGTCAGCGCCCTGGGCCTGGCGCAGACGCCCGAGAAATGCGACGAGCAGCTGGCGCGCCTGCTGGTGCAGCTGGAGGAAATCGAAAGCCGCTTCGGCGAGCACGAGCAGTTCCTCGACGACATCATGGCCAAGCGCGAGGAGGTGCTGGAGAGCTTCGAGGCGCGCCGCCAGTCGCTGCAGGACGAGCGCCAGCGCAAGGCGCAAGGCGTGCTGGACGCGGCCCTGCGCATCGTGCAGAGCCTGCCCAAGCGCACCGAGAAACTGGCCAGTGCCGACGCGCTGCATGCGTTCTTTGCAGGCGATCCGCTGATCGGCAAGCTCAAGGAGCTGTCCCAGCGCCTGCGAGAGCAGCTGCACGACCCGGTCAAGGCCGACGATATCGACGGCCGCGTCAAGAACCTGCGCGACCAGGCGTTTCGCGCGCTGCAGGACCGCAGCGAGCTGTACGAAGGCGGCGGCGCCATCATCCGCCTGGGCCGCCACCGCTTCAGCGTGGGCAACCAGGAACTGGATCTGACCCTGCTGCCGCGCAACGGCGCTTTGTTCCTGCACCTGGTCGGCACCGAGTATTTCGAGCCCGTGGACAACCCCGAGCTGGCCGCTTTGCAGGCCTACTGGGATGCCTCCACGCCGGCCGAATCGGCAGACTTCTATCGCGGTGAATACCTGGCCCTGGAAGTGGTGCAGGCCGCACGCCAGCGCCGCGACGGCTGGAGCGAGGCCCGGCTGGCCCAGTTGCTGCCCGACGAGGCGGCGCTGACCCAGGCCATCCGCGAATTCTCCGCGCCGCGCTACCGCGAAGGCTATGAGCGCGGTATCCACGACCATGATGCGGCCCGCATCCTGCAGGTGCTGCTGCCCCTGCGCGATGCCGCCGGCGTGCTGCGCTTTGCGCCCGACGCCCGTGCGCTGGCCCTGCTGTTCTGGAGCGCACAGGCCCAGGTGCAGCAGCCGCAGCTGGCTGCCGCCATGGCGCAGTGGCCGCTGCGCGCCCAGCAGGCCCAGGCCATGCAGCAGATGTTCGGCAGCGAGGCCGAGCAGTTGAGCCTGCGCGCCGACATTTCCGAGCGCCTGCGCGCCTATGCCGACGAGCGGGGCCTGCTGCGCGACCTGCTGCCAGGACAGGCGGCGTCCGCAGACAGCGATATCGACAGCCTCATCCACGGCGCCGCCGACTACCTGCAGGCCGAGCTGGCGCAAAAGGCCGTGCGCTTTTCCTTCTCCAGCTACAGCCAGTCGGCCATTGCCGCACTGCAGTCCGCCGTGCAGCAGCAGGCCCAGCCGCTGCAGCGCTGGGAGGAAATGCAGGCCTACTGGCAGGGCGAGGACCGGCACGACAAGCCTTTGGCGCCGCTGGACCAGCGCTGGCGCAGCGCGCTGCACTGGCTGCAGACCGCCTGCCGCGCGTTGGACGACGGGCAAGGGCAGGCCTGGCTGGCCTATTGCGGCGAAGCCGCCGCCTGGCTGTGCTGCGCCGGCCCACTGCCCTGCAAGGTCAGCAATGTGGACCTGCGCCATGAAGTGCCGGGCCTGCTGGGCCAGCATCCGCGCATTGCGGACGGCCGCATGTGGCTGCAGATCGACGACCTGGGCCAGCGCGCCGCGCGCCATTTCCGCAGCTTTGTCCCCGAATTCGGCCGCTACCAGGCGCTGCGCCAGCAGCTGCTGCAGGACTGGCGCTCGCGCGTGCGGGTGGACGAATTCAAGGCCCGGCCGCTGTCGTCCTTTGTGCGCAACCGGCTCATCAACGAGATCTACCTGCCCGTGATCGGCGACAACCTGGCCAAGCAGATCGGCGTGGCCGGCGAGAACAAGCGCACCGACCAGATGGGGCTGCTGATGATGATCTCGCCGCCCGGCTACGGCAAGACCACGCTGATGGAGTACGTGGCCAACCGCCTGGGCCTGATCTTCATGAAGATCAACGGCCCGGCGCTGGGCCACTCGGTGCGCTCGCTGGACCCGGCCCAGGCGCCGGACGCCACGGCGGCCAAGGAGCTGGAAAAGCTCAACCTGGCGCTGGAGATGGCCAACAACGTGATGCTGTACATCGACGACATACAGCACACGCACCCCGAGTTCCTGCAGAAATTCATCTCGCTGTCGGACGGCACGCGCCGCATCGAGGGCGTGTGGAAGGGCCAGACCCGCACCCACGACATGCGCGGCAAGCGCTTTTGCGTGGTCATGTCGGGCAATCCGTACACCGAGTCGGGCGAGGTCTTCAAGATCCCAGACATGCTGGCCAACCGTGCCGACATCTACAACCTGGGCGATGTGCTGGGCGGCATGCAGGAGGTGTTCAAGCTCAGCTATATCGAAAACAGCATGACCTCGAACGCCGTGCTGGCGCCGATGGCCACGCGCAGCCTGCAGGACCTGTACCTGCTGCTGGACAAGGCGCAGGGCAGGGATGTCTCGGGCAACGCGCTGTCGCACGACTATTCATCGGCCGAGCTGCGCGAGATCGAGGCCGTGCTGGCCCGCATGGTGCAGGTGCGCGAGCTGGTGTTCAAGGTCAACCAGCAGTACATCCAGAGCGCCGCGCAGGACGACGGCTACCGCACCGAACCCGCCTTCAGGCTGCAGGGCAGCTACCGCAACATGAACAAGCTGGCCGAAAAAATCACCCCGGTGATGAACGACCAGGAAATGCAGCAGATGCTGGCCGACCACTACCAGGGCGAAGCGCAGATGCTGACCACGGGCGCCGAGGAGAACCTGCTCAAGCTCGCCGAGCTGCGCGGGCAGATGAGCGACGAGGACAGCGCCCGCTGGCAGCAGATACGCCAGCAGTTCCTGCGCCGCCAGGCCGCAGGCGGCGCCAATGCCGACGCTGCCACGCGCGTGACGGCGCAGCTGGTCGACCTGGTCGCCGCCACGCGCGAGGTGGCCCAGTCGGTGGCCCAGCCCCAGCAGCAGGCGATGCAGGAAGGCGCCGCTGAACAGTCCCAGCTCCTGCAAGCGCTGCAGGCACTGCTGGCCCGGCTGCTGCAGACGCAAAGCGCCGCAGGCGACTCGCTGCACGGCATACGCGAGCTGATGGCGCAAAGGGCGGCCAGCGAGCCCGCCAGCACCCAGGCCGGCACCCCGTCGGAGGTGCAGGCCGCCCAGGACCGTCAGGCCCTGGTTCACATGCTGGGCCAACTGCTGACCCGGTCGCTGGCCCAGTCCCTGGAGCCCGTGGTCACGCACCTGGACCAGGCCCGCCGCCAGCAGCTGGGCCTGCACCGCGTGCTGATGCAGGTGGCCACGCGCATGCAGGAGCAGATCGATGCCCAGCGCGCGGGCCGCCCCGTGCCGGCTGCGGGCGCCATACGCTCCGAGGAAATCGACAAGGCCTTCGAGCGCATGCAGCGCGGCGACGTGCCGCCTGCGGCCTAGGCGCTACGCCGGGGCAAAGCCGGGGCAAAACCGGGGCAGGGCACATCGGCAAAGGCTGGGGCGCCTTGCTGGCGCTGCCTTTGCATGGGCCGGGGGCCCTCGCACGTCTGCATGCGCTGATCCGTCATCGGACAACCCGATGTCCCGGACGTTGGACCATCACCTACAACCCGGGGCGCGTCCCGAACCGATGCTTGGAGTGGCGTGTTCGCAGCAGTGCGCACGCCCCACGAAGAGCCAACACGATGGACGCCCCATGGAACACAACACCCAGCTTTCCGTTTCGCGTAGGGACCTGCTGATTGCAGGTGCCTCCACGGCTGCGGCAACGGCCGTGCCCCGATCGGCCGGCGCGCAAGTGCAGCCTCCCTCCATCCCCGAAGGGGTCCAGCTGCCCGTCACCCTGCAAGTCAACGGCAAGGAACACCGCCTGGACCTGGACACCCGCACCACGCTGCTCGACGCCCTGCGCGAGCACCTGCACCTGGCTGGCACCAAGAAAGGCTGCGACCATGGCCAGTGTGGGGCCTGCACGGTGCTGGTCAATGGCCGGCGGGTTGTGTCCTGCCTGAGCCTGGCCGTGATGAACCAGGGCGCCGCCGTGACCACCATCGAAGGCCTGGGCACGCCGCAATCCCCGCACGCCATGCAGGCCGCCTTCGTGCGGCATGACGGATTCCAGTGCGGCTACTGCACGCCGGGGCAGATCTGCTCTGCCGTGGGCGTGCTCGACGAGATCCGGCAAGGCATGCCCAGCCATGCCAGCGAAGACATCGTGGCCCAGCCCCTGGTGTCGGCCCATGAACTGCGTGAACGCATGAGCGGCAACCTGTGCCGCTGCGGGGCATATTCCAACATCGTCGATGCCATCACCGAAGTGGCAGGGGAGGGGCGGACATGATTGCCTTCACCTACGAACGCGCCCAGTCCCCCGCGCAGGCTGCCGCCGCTGTGGCGGCCCGGCCGGGCGCCCGCTTCATCGCCGGGGGCACGAATCTGCTGGACCTGATGAAGCTGCAGATAGAAACCCCCGTGCATCTGGTCGATGTCAACGGCACCGGCATGGATACCGTGGAGCCCACCGCGCAAGGCGGCTTGCGCATAGGCGCGCTGGTGCGCAACAGCGACCTGGCCGCCCATGCGCGCGTGCGGCGTGACTACGGCGTGCTGACCCGCGCCCTGGTGGCCGGCGCCTCGGGCCAATTGCGCAACATGGCGACCACGGGCGGCAATCTGCTGCAGCGCACCCGCTGCCCGTATTTCTACGACACCAATATGCCGTGCAACAAGCGTGTGCCGGGCAGCGGCTGTTCGGCCATTGCCGGCGTGAGCCGCCAGCATGCGGTGATCGGCGGCAGCGAGGCCTGCATTGCCACCCACCCCAGCGACATGGCCGTGGCGCTGCGCGCGCTGGACGCCACGGTGGAAACCATCCAGGCCGACGGCAAGGCCCGCGTCATCCCCATTGCCGACTTCCACCGGCTGCCCGGCAGCACGCCGCATGTAGAGACGGGCTTGCAGGCCGGCGAACTGATCACCTCCGTCACCCTGCCGCCGCCGCCAGGCGGCACGCACATCTATTACAAGGTGCGTGACCGCGCTTCCTATGCCTTTGCGCTGGTGTCGGTGGCCGCCATCGTGCAGCGCGACGGCAGCGGGCGCGTGGCCCTGGGCGGCGTGGCGCACAAGCCCTGGCGAGTGGAGGCGGCCGAAGCGTTGATGCCGCAGGGCGCCAAGGCCGTTGCCGACCGCCTGCTGGCGGGCGCCCGGCCCACGCAGGACAACGCCTTCAAACTCACGCTGGCCGAACGCACGCTCGCCGCCGTGCTGCATCAGGCAAGGAACTGACGCCATGAAATTCGACACCCCTGCAACCCTCAACCCCATTGACCAGCTCAAGACCATCGGCCAGCCGATGAACCGCATCGACGGCCTGCTCAAGACCACCGGCACGGCGCCGTATGCCTATGAACGGCATGACGTGGTCCAGCACCCGGCCTATGGCTACGTGGTGGGCTCGGCCATCGCCAAGGGCCGCATACGCAGCATCGGGCTGGCGCAGGCAAGCCGCGCGCCCGGCGTGCTGGCCATCGTCACCGCACAGACCGCTGGCAAGCTGGGCCAGGGCAAGATGAATACCGCGCCGTTGCTGGCAGGCCCCCAGGTGGCCCACTACCACCAGGCCGTGGCCCTGGTGGTGGCGGAAACCTTCGAGCAGGCGCGCGCTGCCGCGCAATTGGTCCGTGTGGACTACGAGCCCGTGGCTGGCGCCTATGACCTGGCCAAGGCCAAGGACTCCGCCGTGCCACCCGACAGCATCAATGGCGATGCGCCGGATACGGCCATTGGAGATTTCGAGGGCGCCTTCGCTTCGGCCCCCGTGAAGGTGGACGCCACATACACCACGCCCGACCAGTCGCACGCCATGATGGAGCCCCATGCCACGCTGGCCGCATGGAAGGGCGACCAGCTCACGGTATGGACCTCGAACCAGATGATTGCCTGGGGGCAGGGCGAGCTGGCAAAGACGCTGGGCATTCCCAAGGACAAGGTGCGCCTGGTCTCGCCATTCATCGGCGGCGGTTTTGGCGGCAAGCTGTTCCTGCGGGCCGATGCACTGCTGGCCGCATTGGGCGCCCGCGCGGCAGGCCGGCCCGTCAAGGTCGCACTGCAGCGCCCGCTGATGGCCAACAACACCACGCACCGCCCGGCCACCATCCAGCGTGTGCGCATCGCGGCAGGGCAGGACGGCAGGATCACCGCCATCGGCCACGAAAGCTGGTCGGGCGACCAGCCCGGAGGATCGGCGGACGGTGCCGTGGACCAGACCCGCCGCATGTATGCCGGCACCCATCGCATGACCGCCACGCGCCTGGCCGTGCTGGACTTGCCCGAGGCCAATGCCATGCGCGCCCCCGGCGAAGCCACGGGGCACATGGCCCTGGAAGTTGCCATGGACGAGCTGGCGGAAAAGCTCGGCATCGATCCCGTGGAGCTGCGCATCCGCAACGACACCCAGGTGGTGCCGGACAGCGGCAAGAAGCCGCAACCCGAGGCGAAGGAGGGCACCCCTGCCCAGGAGCACAAGCCGTTTTCCCGCCGTGAGTTCGTGCAGTGCCTGCGCACGGGCGCCGAGCGCTTCGGATGGAGCCAGCGCAATCCCCAGCCGGCCCAACGGCGCGAAGGGCGCTGGCTGATCGGCCTGGGCATGGCCGGCGCCTACCGTGGCGCGCCTGTCATGAAGTCCGCCGCCCGCGTGCGCCTGGACAGGCAGGGCATGCTCACCGTGGAAACCGACATGACCGACATCGGCACGGGCAGCTACACCATCATTGCCCAGACGGCGGCCGAGATGCTGGGCCTGCCGCTGCAGCAGGTGCGCGTGCGGCTGGGCGACTCCGGCTTTCCCGTGTCTGCCGGCTCGGGCGGGCAATGGGGCGCGGCCAGTGCCACCTCCGGCGTCTATGCCGCCTGCGTGAAGCTGCGCGAGGCCGTGGCGCGCAAGCTGGGCATGGACCCGGGGACGGCCGAATTCGCGGATGGGCATGTGCAGGCGGGCGGCAAGCGCCGGGCTCTGGCCAGCGCTGCCGGCGACGGCGACCTGACGGCCGAGGATGCCATCGAATTCGGCGTGCTCGACAAGAAGATGCAGCAGTCCACCTTTGGCGCGCACTTCGTGGAGGTCGCCGTGGACGCCTTCACTGCAGAGGTCCGCGTGCGGCGCATGCTGGCCGTTTGCGCGGCCGGCCGCATCCTCAATCCCAAGACGGCCCGCAGCCAGGTCATCGGCGCCATGACCATGGGCGTGGGCGCGGCCCTGATGGAGGAGCTGGCCGTGGACACGCGCCTGGGCTTGTTCGTCAACCACGACCTGGCGGGCTATGAGGTGCCCGTGCATGCCGACATCCCGCACCAGGAAGTGATCTTTCTGGACGAGGTCGATCCCATGGCCTCGCCCATGAAAGCCAAGGGTGTGGGCGAGCTGGGCATCTGCGGCGTGAGCGCGGCCATTGCCAACGCCATCCACAACGCCACCGGCGTGCGGGTGCGCGACTACCCGATCACGCTGGACAAGCTGCTGGCAGGACTGGGGAGGCTGGCATGAGAGGGCACTGCACCTGAGGCAGCCCGCTCAGGCCCTGGATTCTTGATGAACGAAGGCCGGTCACCTCTGGGTGGCCGGCCTTTTTGCATGTAGCCATCAATAGAACGCATAGCTTGCGCGTCCGTCGGCATTGGCCTGGAGAGGCTGGCGTGGAGATACTTTTTGCACTGGGAAATGTCGGCGCTGTGCGCTCCGAAAGCAGGCCACCCCCAGTTTCCCCACAACAGAACCTGGCCTGGGTGCAAAGCGCCTGCCAGGGCAAAGAGACAACCTGCTCCGACAAGGACTTGTATGAAAGATATCCGCAAGACGATGGACGAGGGCGCCATGGCGCCGTTCCAGTGGCTCGCCGTGGCCATCTGCATCCTGCTCATCATGCTGGACGGCTTCGATGTGCTGGTGATGGCCTTCACCGCCTCGGCCGTCGCTGCCGAGTGGAAGCTCAACGGGGCGCAGCTGGGCGTGCTGTTCAGTGCCGGGCTGATCGGCATGGCTATAGGCTCGCTGTTCCTGGCGCCCGTGGCCGACCGCCGTGGCCGGCAACCCGTCATCGTGCTGTGCCTGGTCGTGGTGTCCGTGGGCATGCTGCTTTCTGCCGCAGCGCGCAGCTATGTGGAACTGGCAGCCCTGCGCGCCATGACGGGCGTGGGCATTGGCGGCATGCTGGCCAGCGTGGGGGTGATCACCTCGGAGTATTCATCGAACAAATGGCGCAGCACGGCGATTGCGCTGCAGGCCACGGGCTATCCGATTGGCGCCACGCTGGGCGGGCTCATGGCCGCCTGGCTGCTGGCACACCATGGCTGGCGCTCGGTCTTTGTGTTCGGCGGCCTGGCCACGGCGCTGATGGTGCCCATCGTGCTGTGGCGGCTGCCGGAGTCGGTGGACTTTCTGTTGGGCCGCCGCCCGGCACGTGCGCTGGAAAAGCTCAACCGGCTGATGGCGCTGATGGGCCATCCTGCCTTGCTGCAGCTGCCTGCACAGGCCGGCGGCGAATTCCGGCAGGGCAACACCGTGGCTGCCCTGTTCAGGAACGGCCTGGCGCGCCCCACGCTGATGCTCTGGGCCGGCTTCTTCCTGCTGATGTTCAGCGTCTATTTTTCGCTGAGCTGGACGCCCAAGCTGCTGGTGCAGGCCGGCCTGTCGGCACAGCAGGGCGTGACGGGCGGCGTGCTGCTCAACCTGGGAGGCATTGCCGGCGGCAGCCTGTTCGGCCTGCTGGCGGTGAAGGCCAAGCTGCGGCATCTGGCCATGGGCAGCCTGCTGCTGAATGCCTTGTTCACTGCGCTGTTCGGCCTGGCCTCGGCCAGCCTGGGCTGGGCGTTCGCCGCAGCGGTAGGCGTGGGCGTGTTCCTGTTCGCCTCCATGGCCGGGCTGTACGGGCTGGTGCCGGCCACCTATCCGGCCCAGGTGCGCGCCACCGGCATGGGCTGGGCCATAGGCATTGGGCGCATAGGCGCCATCGTGGCGCCCACCATGGCCGGCCTGCTGCTGGACGGTGGCTGGCAGCCTGCCTCGCTGTACTACGTCTTTGCCTTGCCGCTGATTGCCGCTGCGCTGGCCGTGTGGGCCACGGGCGCCGGCCGCACCCTGGCGCCGGGGGATGGCGCGCTGCGAGCGGCTGGTGCTTGATCCTTGAATCCCTATCCGTGAGCACGCGCCCGAGCGCCCAAGCGCTCAAGCGCAGGAGAAACACTTCCATGGCATTGGACAAACCCTATCTCGACGTACCGGGAACCACGGTCTTCGACGCCGAGCAATCCCGCCAGGGCTACTGGCTCAACCAGTTCTGCATGTCGCTGATGAAGGCCGAGAACCGTGAGCGCTTTCGGGCTGACGAGCGCGCCTATCTGGGCGAATGGGCCATGACGGCCGAGCAAAGACAGGCCGTGCTGGACCGCGACCTGAACCGCTGCATTGCGCTGGGCGGAAACATCTACTTCCTCGTGAAGATCGGCGCCACCGACGGCGTCAGCGTGCAGAACATGGTCTCGACCATGAGTGGCATGAACGAGGAGGACTACCGCCAGATGATGCTGGGCGGCGGACGCAGCATCAATGGAAACCGCTACCTGCATGAGCAGGAACGACAGGAAAAAGGCATCTGATGGCACGCATCACCGCATCCGTCTACACCTCGCATGTGCCCGCCATCGGCGCGG
>JAEAMF010000479.1_pt1 | contig 48981 bp, 48 predicted proteins | sample 8958721 | NCBI WGS metagenome assembly JAEAMF01 (sample SAMN16933255, study PRJNA681124) | bioreactor sludge metagenome | isolation source: anaerobic bioreactor treating anionic surfactant - SDBS | place: India: Bengaluru | collected 2019-02-28
TGGTCCGCCGCATCTCCATTCATGGGGAAAGTCTTGCATTCCGTGCGGATCTCGCTCGGAATCGCGTAAACGGTGGCCGTGAGGATATTGGCAAGATCGAGGATGACCCGCGGGAAGAACCACGAGAAGTTCACGAGGATGATGGCGATGATGAACTTCTTGGCGTACGTCGAAACGATGTGGGAGTCCGCTGTGATGACGGTCACGATGGCTCCGGCGATGAGGAGGAAGGCGAGGAGGATGTTCGTGATATTGCGGGAGAGCTGCCAGATCTTATTGAGGACCTCTGCCATGGTGTGCGTCCCTTCGCCGGACATTTTCAAGTCAATGAAGTTGGGGTCGAGGAGAGTCCCGATAATGTCGATGCAGAGGTAGACGAGGAAGTGCGCGAACCCCACGAAGTAGGAGAAGATGAGCGCGAGCGTCGTAAAGACGCTGTCTTGCAGGGAGAGATCAGCTGCTCTTGCAGCGTGGATGCCGATGATTCCGTCAGCGTGCGCTCCCGTCTGGAGCCAGAGGAGGAGGGCGAGAGCAACGACGGCGGAAGTGAGTTTTCTCTTCGAAGGCATTCAGGTAATGATACCATTTTTTTCCATTTTGATCAATATTCCTTCATTGCTTTGCCTGTTTGTTCCATTTGCTCGCGAGTATAGTCAGAACACAAATTGACTACAAATATGAGTATAAATTGTGTTCATAGATATATAATTTTTTTGACGTAAAATAGCTATTTCATTGTATTTAAGCCAAAATATCCGATCAAAAAATGTATTCTTTTAATTGAGTACTTTTCTTGCACTTACTGTGTGTTCATGAGTACAGTTTGTGAACACATGTCATCGATCATCCTGAAAGCACTGTTCAGTTCGCAGACGCGCGTGAAGTTGCTCTCCACCTTTCTCCTCCATCCGGAAGAGGAGTATTTCATCCGCGAGCTCACGCGCCTCCTCCATGAGCAGATCAACTCCATCCGGCGCGAACTCGAGAATCTCCGACGGATCGGACTCGTGCGGGCGCGCCATCGGAACCGGAAGAAGTACTATCGGATTGATGAGGAGTTTCCCCTCTACAACGAGCTCAGGGGCATTTTCACAAAGGAGATTCAGGCAGAGAGTCCCATCGTGGCGAGCCTGAAGAAACTGCCGGACATCAAGCTCATCCTCCTTGCTGGGACCTTCGTCGGCTCGGAGAGCAAGGTGGATCTCCTCATTGTGGGGGATATCCGCAAGGAAATGCTCGAGGCGCTGCTCCTGCAGGACCCGGGTCTCAAGAATGTGAAATATTCCATCTTCTCCGAAGGGGACTTCCTCTATCGCCTGAGTCTCAAGGATCGCTTCGTCTCCGAGATCATCAACGATCCCCGGCATCTCATCGTCGTGAACCTCCTCCAGCGGCAGATTGAGGAGGCGCAGAAGAAGTAGGAAAGGCGGTTTTCTGCTTTACAGGGGCGGTTCTCGTCTGTAGGCTGCGTCCACTTTCATGGTTTCTCCGCTCCTCCATGAGCAGGCGGCCCGTTTCGTACGGAAGATCCCTGATATCCGGACGGGGTACACCGTGCGCGTGCATGAGCGCATTCAGGACGAGGAGGGCGGCAAGGGGCGCATCCAGGTCTTCGAGGGTCTGGTGATTTCCGTGCATCGCGGGCACGTGCTGACGGATCACTCCATCACGGTGCGGCGCATCGCGTCGGGTGTCGGTGTGGAACGTATCTTCCCGCTCGTCTCTCCGGTGATCGAAAAGATTGATGTGAAAAAAGTGGCGAAAGTACGTCGTGCGAAGCTGACCTTCCTCCGCGGTCGTCACGGGAAGTCTGCCCGCTTGAGCGAGCGCTTCACGAAGGCTGAGGAGTTCGCCATTGCGGCGGCGGTGCAGCCGGAGGCTGCGAAGCCGGCGGAGACGGCATCTGGGGAGGCTCCTGCGGAGGAGAAGAAGGAGTGAGAGAATTGCATCATTGGGCAACAGCGTGCCCGTGTATAGTGTGGAAGTGCGCCTCCTTCTCATTGGCAATTACGGCGTGGGGAATCTGGGCGATGAAGCCCTCAGGGAGTACTTCCTCAGGGCCTTTCCCGGGGAAGAATGGCACGTGGTTTCCGCTCGCCCTTCTGCCGGTGAGCTGCCACGTCTCCCCCTGGGTTTCCGTTCGCTCCTGCAGCCATGGTGGCGAACACTTGCCGCTCTTCGCGCGGCGGATGGCGTCCTCTTCGGCGGGGGGACGCTCTTCACAGATCTCGAGTCCCCGTTTGCCTGCGTGCTGTGGTGGTGGCATAGCGTGGTAACCCGACTCTTCGGGAAGCCTCTCTTCCTTGCTTTTCAGGGGGTCGGCCCCTTCCGGACGAGGGTGGGGGAGTGGTGCGCGCGATGGACACTCCGTCATGCCGTGTTCGTAAGTGTGCGTGATGCCGCATCCTCCTCGCGTGTGGAGTCGTGGGTATTGAATACAAAAATTATACAAACTTCAGATCCGATTATTTGGCTAGCTGCTCAGGAGAAAGTAGATGTGAGTTCACAAAATATGCTCGTCATTATTCCACGTCATAACTCCGATGCTGCGTTCGAGGGTCGTGCGATGGATCTCTTCAGGAGCAGGGCGTGGAGTGCCGTGAAAATTCTCTCGCTCAGTCCCAAGCAGGGCGGGGAGCAGGAGCTCTGTCTTCGCCTTCGGGATCGCATGGGGGCGGAGACATCGGTCATCCCCGTCCGCTCGCTTGGGGTTCTTCTCCGGGAATTGGCTGGAGCCGATCTCGTGCTCGCACAGCGCTATCACGGGGCACTGGCGGCACGCGCGCTCGGAAAGAATCTGGAAGTCGTGCCGCAGGGGGTGGGGGACAAGCTCTCCGGGCTCGCTTCGACCGCCGTGGGAGATCTACTCTCCCGGGCGCGTGCCGGGGAGGCCGCTCTGCGGGAAACCCTCCAGCGGCTTCGGGGATGAGAGAAGTGATCCCGGATTCCCTGTGATTCGATTCGCATTCGGCGCGGGGATTCCTTACTCTGTGCACACATGGACATTCGGAATTTCTGCATCATCGCCCATATCGATCATGGTAAATCCACTCTTGCCGATCGTATGATCGAGGCGACGGGGACGCTCCAGAAGCGCGAGATGAAGGAGCAGCTCCTCGACATGATGGATCTGGAGCGGGAGCGGGGGATCACCATCAAGCTCACGCCGGTGCGCATGCAGTGGAACCCTTCGACGCACTCAGGGCAGGGAGGGGTGCAGCTCAACCTCATCGACACCCCCGGTCACACGGATTTCCGCTACGAGGTGAGCCGCTCGCTCGCGGCATGTGAAGGGGCGATCCTCCGCGTCGATGCATCGCAGGGGATTCAGGCGCAGACGCTCGCGGTGCTCACCATGGCTCTCGAGCATGACCTCGTGATCATTCCTGTCCTGAACAAGATAGATCTCCCTGCGGCCGACACCGAGCGCGTCTCGGACGAGGTGGTGAAGCTCCTCGGGTGCGGGCGGGAGGAAATCTTCCGGATCTCGGCCAAGGAGGGAAGGGGAGTGAGCGAAGTGTTGGATGCTGTGATTGCGCGTATCCCGGAGCCCAGGAAAGTGGCAAGCGCTTCGGCTTCATCTTCATCTGCGCGGGCACTCATCTTCGATGCGGTCATGGACACGTATCGCGGGGCGGTGGCGTACGTGCGGGTGGTGGAGGGGGAGTTTCGCAAGGGCGACAGGGTGCACCTCCTCGGGACGAAGACGCCGGTGGAGGTCCTCGACCTCGGTCACTTCGCGCCGAAGTACGTCTCCGATCCAGTCCTCCATGAGGGGGAAATCGGTTACATCGTGACGGGTTCCAAGGACGTCACTTCCGTGCGGACAGGAGATACGGCGGCTTCCTCTCCCACCATGATGCCCCTCCCCGGATACAAGGAGGTGCAGCCGATGGTCTTCGCGGGTCTCTACCCTTCCGCTGCGGACGATTACCCGCAGCTCCGCGAGGCGCTCGAGAAGCTCGCGCTCAACGATGCGGCCCTCTCCTTCGAGCCGGAGCGGAATGCGGCGCTGGGGAACGGCTTCCGCTGCGGATTCCTTGGTCTCCTCCATATGGATATCGTGCAGGAGAGACTGGAGCGCGAACACAACTGTGACCTCGTGATCACGGCGCCGAGCGTGCTCTACGAAGTGCAGCTCGCCGTGAAGCGTCCTGCTGAAGTGGTGCGTTCCAGTCTGTTGAAAATCGATGAGCCCGATACTGCGCGCATCAGCAATCCCGCGGATTTCCCCGACCCCTCGTGCATCAGGGAAGTGCGAGAGCCGTGGGTGAGGCTGGAGGTGGTGTGCCGTGCGCAGGACATCGGAGCGGTCATGACACTCGTGGGGGACCGGCGGGGCATCTATCTGTCGCTCGAGTATCTCGACGCCGATCGTGCGCTCCTCCACTTCGAAGTCCCGCTGCAGGCGATCGTCCTCGATTTCTTCGATCTCCTCAAATCCGCCACCTCCGGCTACGGCTCCATGAGCTATGAAACCATCGGGTATCGGGCGGGGGAGCTCGTGAAGTTGCAGATCCTCCTCCTCGGCGAGAGCGCCGATGCCCTCTCGACCATCGTGCACAGCAGCGAGGCGCACTCCGTGGGTGCCATCATCTGCAGGAAGCTCAAGGAGGTGATCCCCAAGGAGCAGTTCCAGATTCCCATCCAGGCCGCCATCGGCGCGAAGATCGTCGCGCGCGAAACGGTGCCCGCCTACCGCAAGGACGTGACGGGCTACCTCTACGGGGGCGACGTCACGCGGAAGCGCAAGCTCCTCGAGAAGCAGAAGAAGGGGAAGAAGCGGATGAAGAAAATGGGGAGAGTGACTCTCACGCAGGAAGCGTTCCTCAGCGTGCTGAAGCGGTGATTACTCCTGCTGCGCAGGGGGGATCACTGTAGTCACCCAGCAATGCTGTCGCAAAAACTTCCTTCAAGTTCGGATCATCGCTCACTGTGACTGCAGCATTGATCACTTTCTGCATTTCGCCTCGGAATGTGACAATAACTTGGTTGTCTTCTGCCCTGACATACTCTGGCACGTTGACGCTGTGCTGAGTTGCGATGTCTTGCAGCACCTTTACCTTTCCCGGAGTTTCCGGGTCTGCCTGCGGGAGAACAAAAAATTTCTGTGCCCGGCCCAGGGCGTCGGTGGAGGGAGAGGGTGCTGCGCTCGTGTGAGCACGGTAAACCATTATTAAATTAATGGCAAGTATTGGAAATATTTGCGTGAATTGGCGATTATCGTTGAATTTGTGCTTATGAGAGTTGCGCCAAAGCAGATGCAAACTCCTCATCACTCGCCACGGCGCCTTTCAGGCAGGGGCAGGGATTATTGTTCCAGTGGGGCAGGCCACGCATGTTCTTGCACACAAGCCTTTCAGCGAGTGATCGGTCTTGTGATTTCGTTGCTGACAGGAAGAAGGCCACGCCGCCCTCAAAAACTTCCTCGCAACTTTTGACGCCTCCTCCGGGTTGCGTGCAGTGGATGCAGACGGGGCCATCCTTTACTTCGCAACCTATTTCTTTCGGATCCGAGAGAGGCATGCTGCAGGCGATGCATGTTTTCATGGTGGTCGTGGGGAACTTTCTGACTCTAACGTACCTGGCACAACTGTCCAATCATTCTTTAGAATAGGTTGGTGGATTTGCATTTCCCCCTCCGTTCCACCTTCCTCGCACTCCCGCTCGAAGGGCAGCCCAAGTGGCAGTTCCAGGCGCTTGTGGAGGAGCTCCAGCCTTTTGCGAATATTCTTCACTTCCAGAATCCGCGCTCGCCGCACCTGACGCTCTATTTTTGGAAGGAAGTTTTGGAATTGGAGTATCAGGGGATCGTCGCGCAGGCGGAGAAGATCGCGGCGGCGCACCGGCCGTTTGTTCTGCAGGTGACGGGGGCGGAGACGTTCGGGAGCCGCGGAGAAGATCGTGTCCTCTTCCTCACCATTGCGTTCAGCGAGAAACTCGCGCGTCTGAAGAAAGCCTGTCCGTGGCCGGAGGGACGCCCTTTCTCTCCGCACATCACCCTCGCGCGCGTCGATCATCCGCAGCGGTTCCATGTCGTGAAGAAGAAAGTCATGAAGGCACTCGAGGGCAGCACGTTCGCCGTGCCCGTGGATTGCCTGCGCCTGTATGCCGAAGTCAACGGCATAAAGCAGACGGCGCTGAGAGACTTTCCTCTTCAGTCCTAATTTGTCGGTGGTCCGTGTTTCATCCTTCCTTGGACTCTGCGAGCTCCCGGAAGTGCTTGCGCACTGCGGGGATGAAGGGCTCGAAGACAGTTTGGAGGATGCTCGCGGTGAGCGGCTGGAGCTTGGCGAAAGGCACCTCCTTCTTCTGTGATGCGAAGAACTCCTGCAGCACGAATGTGGTGAGCTGCAGCACGGTGCCGTCGATGTTCCGCTCGTCGAGCATGAGCCGGAGAAGGATGCCCTTGGGGTCGAGCGAGAGGACGAGTTGCATGCGCCCGATCCAGGTCACGAGCCTGCGGTTTCCCTCCTCGTTGAGCTCCCGCGAGCGCATCACGGTCATGGAGGTGTCGAGCTCCTCCTCTGCCGTCTTGCCCGCCGCCTCCTTCAGGTACTCCTGTACCGTCGTGAGGCTGTTCTCGTGGATGAGGGAAAGAATGGCGAGGATGAAGATGCTGGGGCAGTCGCGCGCGACGAGGCGGGAGACGAGCACGAAGAGGTGCGTGTGCCGGTCATCGCTGAGGAACTGGATGATGGCCTGTGCGACCTGGTCATCGCGGCGCTTGCTCTTCTTCTCCTCGCGCCGGATCTGCTGCATGGCCGCCGCTGCGGCGGCGAAGCGCTGCTTCGCCTCCTCGCTCAGCTCCTCCATGCCGCCCGCAGCACCTTCGCTGGGGGCACCCTGTGAGAAACCTTCCATGTCGGACATCGACGGTATGGTACAGAGGAGGGGCAGGGTCGCACAGAGATTTTTTTGAGAATGCCCTGCCGCACTCGTCACCTGTGAGCGCTGTGGGGTACACTACCGCGGCGCATGGCGTACCAGCACTTCGAACCCATCAGCAAGCAGCTCACGATTATCGTGGGACTGACGGTCGTCGGGTTCATGGCTTTCGGGCTCGCGCTCTCCTTCTATCGCAATGTGCTCTTCGAGCAGACGCTCGACGAGATCCGCACGCAGAACAACGCGCTCAAGGGCAAGATCGCACAAGGTTACCGGGACCTCGAGTACTACCGGTCCGCGCAGTACAAGGACAAGTATGCGAAGGAGAACCTCGGCATGGTGAAGCCTGACGAGAAAGTGCTCATCATTACGGATAAGCCGCAGACTGATCCTCTCGTCGCCGAGCCGAATGATTCTCTCTCCGACCAGCGCGAAGCGGCCTACCTGGAGCTCCTCCGTCAGATGCCGGTCATCGAGCACTGGAAACTCTACTTCTTCTACCGTGACAAAATAGAGGAGCTGAAGAAGTCGCTCTGAGAATGTTGCCTTATGCCGCCTTCAGCGGATCCACGTGCACGAAGGTGCAGCGATCCCGGTTGCGGTCGAACTTCACGACGCGCTTCTGGCTGAAGCGCACCAAGCCGTCCACATTTGCATGGATGGTCCAATCCTTTCCCACGTGCGTGTTGCAGCCCGGCCGGTACCAGTACCCCTTCTGGCGGATGAGGATCTCCCCCGCATGCACGGACTGCCCGCCGAAGCGCTTTACGCCGCGGCGCTTCGCTTCGCTATCTCTGCCGTTTGAGGTGGAACCTCCTGCCTTTTTATGGGCCATAGTGGGCAGATTCTACGCATTTTCCCCTTCCGCGCAAGGAAAAACTGGTGCAGAATAGTGCTGTTCGACGCGGGGTGGAGCAGCCCGGTAGCTCGCGAGGCTCATAACCTCGAGGTCGCTGGTTCAAATCCAGCCCCCGCAACCACTCGACTCCCCCGCATGCGCGGGGTCGCTCGTGGTCTTCGTCCCGCATGCGCGGGACTACGACCACTCTTTACGTACAAGTAGAGTGTCCCGAGCGAAAGAGCAGAGCGAGTGAGCCGAGGGACAATTTTCTTATGACGGGGGGAACGTTCTCCGCGAGGCCGGACAGCGAAGAAATAATGTTTCCCTTCCGCGTTTTCCCACTCCTCCCTGTCTCCTACAATAGAGGCATGGTGATCTACTGCGCCGGAATCGGGGGGATGGGGCTGAGCGCCTATGCCGCGTACCGTCGCGCACAGGGGCACACAGTCCTCGGAAGTGATCGCACCGCTTCCTCCATGACGGAGGATTTGCAGAAGCAGGGGATCGACGTGTTCTTTGAACAGGACGGGTCGCATGTCCCGGCCAAGGCGGATCTCTTCATCTCCTCCGAGGCGTTGCCTGACGGGAGTCCGGAGCGGGAGCGAGCCCGCGCTCTCCGGCTCCCGCAGCAGACCTACTTCCAGGCGCTCGGCGAACTCTCGCGGGAACATCGCGTCCTCGCGGTCTGCGGCACGCACGGCAAATCCTCGACGGTCGCGATGGCGGCGCGCGTCCTCCTCGCTGCCGACCTCGATCCAAGCGTGATTGTGGGGACGAAGGTGCGGGAGCTCGACGGGCGTAACTGGCGAAAGGGGGAGAGCGATCTCTTCCTCCTCGAGGCTTGCGAGTACCGTCGCTCCTTTCACTTCCTCTCTCCGTCCGTCCTCCTCCTCACGAATGTCGATGGGGATCACTTCGATTACTTTCACTCGCAGGAGGACTACGATCAGGCGTTCGTGGACTTCCTCAAGAAGCTTCCTCCGGATGGCATCGTCGTGACGCACGGGAGTGATCCGCAGTGTGCCTCCGTCGCGGAGCGGAGTGGGAGGGAAATCTTCGACGTCGATACTCTGCCTCTCCCCACCCTTCAGACACCCGGCGAGCACATGCGCAGGAATGCCCAGCTGGTGCTCGGGCTCGGGGATGTCCTCGGGATTGATCGGACGCAGGTCCTCGCTTCCCTTGCGGGCTACGCGGGGTGCTGGCGCCGCATGGAGGTGCGGGGGGTCATGGGAGGGGACATCTGCGTCATCGATGACTACGGGCACCATCCGAGCGAGATCCGGGCGACGCTCTCTGCCCTGCGGGAGGCCTATCCGGGACGGCGCCTCGTGGTCGTCTTCCAGCCGCACACGCACGATCGCACGCTCAAGCTCTACGACAGCTTCGTCACCGCGTTCTCCGCCGCGGACACAGTGATCATCCCCGGCATCTACGACGCGCGCGGCCATTTGGAAACGAAGAAGGTGGATGTCCCCGCATTCGTGGTGGATATCGCGAAGGGGAGTCACACGCAGGTGCTCGCTGCTTCTTCCCTTCAGGAAGCGGAGGAGCTCCTCCGGACACGCGTTCTCCGCCCGCACGACGTCCTCGTGACCATGGGGGCCGGGACCATTACGGAGCTCGCGGGGAGGATGGTGGGGGCTTAGCCCTCCGGCTGGAAGCTCTCGGACGTATTGATATAGATATCCGCTGCGGACTTCAGGATCTTCGTGAGTTCCGCGCGGTTCACCGGATTCTCCGGGCCGAAGGTGCCGGTCGCGTCGCCCTTCTCGTTCGTGTACCCCGTCACGAGGCCCTGTGCAGCCGCCGTCTCGATGGTGCCTGCGTAGGGAGTGAAGCGGGTGACATCCGAGAAGAGCTTCCCCGTGGGCCAGTTGACGGGGATGTTCAGGGCCTGCAGGAGTGTGGCGATCACCTCCCCGCGCGTGGCAGGCCGCTCGGGGTCGACGGAGCGGTTCTGGAAGACGAGCCAGTTGAGCTGCTCTGCGGAGATGAAGAACGGGGCTGCCCACGACTCCCGCGCGCGGCGGTTCTCGGGCGTACCCGTCACTTCACTCACATCGATATTGGCGAGCGTGTGCGCGACTTTCGCCAGCTGGTCGATCGTGACGTTGTCTCCGGGGCCGAAGGAGCCCGTGGGGTTACCATCCGCCGCGCGGTATCCCGTCATGACTCCCGCCTTCACGGCGTTGGCGACGAAGGGGGCGTACCACGTATCCATGGGGACATCGAGGAAGGTGACTTGCTGCCCGAACATCTCGACGGTCACGTACTTGAATGTCCGATCCTCCGTTTTTTGGATGAGGGTGTGCTCCAGCGCTTCGCAGGCCACGGTCAGGGAGAGGCTGACGCGGCTCTTGTCGACGAGGCGGCCGGATTGCGGCTTCGGGGTGATACATCCTGGGATTTCGTCGAAGATGACGGAGTAGAGCCCCTCGGGCATGGCGTCGTAGGCGGCGGGTGTGGTGCCCTGGTACTGCGCGTTATCCGGACCCTTCAGGAGGAAGCCGAGGGAAGGGGGGTCACTCTCCACGGAGACTTTCCCGTAGCGCGAGAGCCGGTAGAGCACCGCGGCCGTCACACGGTCTCCGTTATGCAGGACGAACGAGGTCTGTGGCTGGTCGATGATCGTCTCCGTGCCGTTCACGTTGAGCGCAATTTGTCCGGCCATGCCGGAGGGGCTCTGAAAGGTGATGAGGTAGTTGCCGGCGGGAGCGGTCTCGAAGGTCATCGTCGAGACGGCCCACTCCTCGCGGGTGTGATCGGGCTTGAGGAGTGTCCAGGAGCCAAAGATGGTATCGAATCCCTCGGCCGGTCGCTGTTCGATGATGATCGTACCCTGCCCCTCGAGCGTCACCGTGTCCCCCGTCGCCGCATGGAGCGGGAGGGGACCCAAAAGGGAGAGGAACATCGTGAAGAGGAGGGGGCGGGCATGCAACATGGGAGAGGGGGTGAGCATGCTAGTGTTGCGTACGGGGACTTCCGAGAGCAATTGACAAGGAGGCTCCGCGCCTGCGGAGCCTCCTCATGTCCAATTGTTATCCTTCTTTCTCAGGCTCTCACTGCCACTCTCTGAGCCCTCTTCATCAGGAGGCCAGTTGCGAGTGCGATCATGCCGCTCAGAGCGAGGAAGAGCGCATCGAAGCCGATTCCTGTTTGCGGGAGGGCAACGATGCCGACACTCGTCGTCGCGACGAGGTGTTCTTCATCAGGGACGAGACCTCCACCGGACAGGCGTGCTGCCATGGTCACTGTCTCTCCCTTCTGTGCATTGGCATCGATTTTCATGGGCAGGGTGACGGACCAGTACTTTCCTGCGTAGAGTTGTGGGATGTTCCAGAGAATGACTTCACCAGTCAGGGCACCCCCCTGCGGGAGGACTCCCGTCGTTTCCATCTTGCTGTGATCGTACTGGGCGGAGAGGACGAGATCCTGGAGTGTCCGCTTGCCGGTATTGCGCACGGTGAGCGTGAAGCGCAAGCCGTTTCCGGGCAGGACTTCTGCCTGGTGCGCGGAGACCCAGACACGCGCGGAGAACTGGTCGTCCTCCGATGCGATAGAGGAACTCGAGGAGCTGCTGCTCGACTGGCTGCAGTCAAATTTCCCGAAGAAGCTGAGGGAACCATTCGGGGTGAGCTCGCGGTGCTGCTGGGGAAGGACAGCGCAACCATCAACGCGCTGGTAGGTGACGCGGTAGGAGAGGGGGGACATATTCGTGTAGATCTGTGGGGTGACACCGACGTAGCGTTGGCTACCGTAGCCGAGGAGCTCGAAGGAGACGCCCTGCGGATCACTGTCAACGGTGATCATGCCGCTGTAGGTGTAGGTGACCGTGATCAAGACGGACTGATTGTCGGCGAGTGTGAAGGAGACATGATTGGTCGATGTTTCTGCGATGGTGCCACTCCCACTCGTCGCCTTGATGGACACATGCGCATCCGCGGGAGGGGAGAGGAGGAAGGAGTAGGTGCCTGCATCGGTGGAGAGGGTGCGAAGAGGTTCCTGCACTCCATTGACTTTGGAGTTGTCGGGCTTGGTGAGCTCCCAGTTGCCGTACGAGCCGATGGCACTCTCCTGCTTGATAGTGATGGTTCCCGCTGCAGAAGCATGTGAGACGAGGGAGAAGGCGGTGAGTGTGACTGCACTCAGCAGCACTGCCTTCCAGGAATGGATGAGGGACATGTGCAGGGGGGGTAAGAAAAAAAGGAATGAATTTAATCAATTCTTGGGCAGTTTGTCAATGCATGATTTTTCCTTTTCTTCTACTTCCAAGCGCTCAAAAGGCCGTTTTGCCACAGTTCCCGGAGACCTTTCAGTTCCTCAGAAAGGAGGGTGGTCCCTCCCCGCGCAACGACGAGAGAAGGGGCGGTGCGCGTCTCCCCCAGTCGCGTGAGCTTGGTGCCGATGCTGCGGGCCATCTCACGCATGCGCTGCTCCTGTGCCGGAGCAATCTCCACGATGAACCCGCCGGTTTGGGAGAAGAGGAGCACATCGCTCCGGAGAGGAGATTTGAGTGAGTCGAGATCGACACTGCATCCGATATCCCTCCCCATCTTTCGTTGCGGGAGCGTCATCTCAAAGAGAGCCATGAGGAGGCCTCCGTCGCTGATGTCATGGCAGGAGAGGATGGCCCCCTCGCGGATCATGTGCGTGACGAAGGTGATCTCCCTCTGCACCGCGGCGAAGTCGGGCTGGGGGACATTCGTGCCGAGCAGGCTATCACGCGGGGCACTCGTGAGCTCTTCGAGCACTTCGTAATAGGCAGATCCTCCGCACTCATCCGCGCGCTCTCCGACGAAGAGGAGGAGCGAGTCGGGGCGCTTAAGCTGCATCGAGACGGCGCGGTGCGCATCCGGGAGGACGCCGATGCAACAGACGACCGCCGTCGGATCGATGGCCGAGCCGTCGGGCTTGCCGTTGTAGAGGGAGACATTGCCCGAGATCACCGGGACAATTTCCCGGTCCACGGTCACGCCGGCGGCTGCGTCGGCGATGCCACGGACTCCCTCTTCGAGCGCTCCGAGTTGCTCAGGGATTTCGGGGTTACCGTAGTTGAGGCAGTCGGTGAGGGCGCGCGGGGAGGCGCCGACGGCTGCGACATTCCGCATTGCCTCGATGGCGGCGTTCGCTCCCTGCCAGTAGGGGGAGATGCGTCCATACCGTCCGTTCCCGTCTGCCGCGACAGCGACGCCGACGTTCCGTGCCTCCTCCGGCAGGTCCCATCCGGGGTGTTCTCCGGCGTGCACGAAGCTCGCGAGATCCTGCAGGGGGGCGATGACGGCGGCATCAGCTTCCCCGGGTTCGAGGAGGCTCAGGCCGATGACGTTCTTGTCGTAGTGACGGATGAGCGGCGCCTTGCTCGCGCCGTTCGGGTGCGCGAGGAGCGCGCGCGTGATCTCCGGGAGCGTCATCTGCTTTCCGGCAATCGAGGTGGTCGCGCCCTCGCAGGTGATCGCAGGTTCACGGAGGTGCATCTTTGCGGGTTGCGTGGGGCGCTGGTAGAGGAGACCGCAGGTGATATCGAGAGCCTTCGCCTCGCAAACGACCGTTCCTCGGTAGTGGAGGCGGTACACGCTCTCCGTCGTCACCTTGCCGATGGCACTGGCACGTGCCCCTTCCGCGACGGAGGGCAGATCCCAGGCCTCGTTGTAGTGCCGGAGAATGTGCTCCGTAAGGGTGGGGTGGCAGATCCAGCAGAAGCGCTCCTGCGTCTCCGCGCAGGCGATCACCTCCGGCGGGAGATCCTTGAGGGAAACATGCACACGCTCCAGATCGACCTCTGCCCCGAGGTTCCTGCCTGTCACCTGCTCCACGCTCGCGCAGACCACGCCGCCCGCCCCGAGATCCTTGAAGCTCACCTTGTTGAGCTTCCCCTCGCGTGCCAGCCAGTCGAAGAGCGCGTACGTGGAGGCGAGCAGGTGACGCTCGAGGAAGGGGTTCGGCTCCTGCACGGCGCCGCTCGTCTGTTCCTTCTTCTCCTCCTCCATGGAGGCGCTCGCGAAGGAGGCGCCGCCGAAGCCGCTCCTGTCCGTGGGCTTTCCCACAATGATGATGTCGTAGCCCACTGTGCCCGCCTCCTCCGGCACTTCGCTGTGGATCACCTCGTCCTCGCGCACGATGCCGAGCGCGATGGCATTCACGAGGCAGTTGCTGTTGTAGGAGGCATCGAAGACGGTATCGCCTCCGAGATTCGGGAGGCCGAGCGGATTGCCGTAGCCCGCGATGCCGCGTGCCACCTCCTTCGCGATGGCGCGGCTCTCCTCCGTCTTCAGGTCACCGAGACGCAGCATATCCATGCAGCCGATGACGCGCGCCCCCATGCAGACGACGTCGCGCACCACGCCACCGATGCCCGTCGCCGCCCCCTCGAAGGGGACGATCTGCGAGGGGTGGTTGTGCGACTCGTGGCTCACGACGAGTCCCCAGCGCTTGCCGAGGGGCTGATCGGTGATCGCCACGATGCCGCTGTCCTCCTTCGGTCCGAGGATGACGTGCGTGCCCGTCGTGGGGAAGTTCTTGAGGAAGCGCTTCGAGGATTTGTAGCTGCAGTGCTCGCTCCCCTGGATGCCCCAGATGGTCGCCTCGACGAGCGTGGGGTCCCGCCCGAGCATCTCCGTGATCTTCCGCGCCTCCGTCACCGTGAGGCCGATGCGGTGCTCCCGGAGGAGGGAGAGCAACCCCGCGTCGGAGAGGCTTCCGAAGGGGAGGAGAGGGGCGAGGGCGGGGGAATCCTGCGTCATGCGAGGTGCGTAGTATGCACGAGGTGCAGCCTGAGCGAAATGACTCTCCGCTCTTTCCGAAAAAGCCCCGGGGAAGTGGACCGGAGACAGCAGGTTTTTTTCTGTGCTGTCTCGGCTGGTTTGCAGGGCCTTGGCCAGTTTCCTGCTTCCGGCTCCACGATGGAGCCGACCACTTCCCCGGGTGGGGATCGAGGAGAGGGGGCTAGAGCGAGAGGGATCCTCCCTCCATCAGGTCCGCGGTGCCGCGGATCCACCCGGTGAGGTGGGCTGAGCTCTGCATCCTCGTCTTCCCTCGCTGTTCCATGACGGGAAGCTCTCTCCTCAGAGATTGTGGCAGTCACGGGGTGACTGCCTCGGATGTATTTTTAGCAGGAAGAGCAATGATGTCAAACGTTCCCTCTTCTTCATCGTGATGCTATTCTTGGCCTCCGTGCGTGTCTCCCTCCCTTCCTCCCTCGCCCAGCACCGGATCCTCGGCGGGGCGGCGGTTCTGGCGGTGACCCAGTTCACTGCGTCAGCCGCGGGCCTCCTCCGGGACCGTCTCCTCAGCCAGACGTTCCCGGGGCTCGATACGGTGGACGTGTACATCGCGGCGTTCCGCCCGAGCGACCTCCTCTTCCAGATTTTCATCATGGCGGGGTTCTCGGTGGCGCTCGTGCCGCTCCTCGCGCGCTACCATGCGGAAGGCGACACGCGGCAGATGTCGGGTCTCCTCAATGGCGTCGTCGCTGTCGCGGCTGTGCTCTTCGGAGTCATCGCGCTGCTCCTCTGCCTTTCGTTCCGGGTCATCGCCCCCGCCTTCACGCAGTTTCAGGGGGAGAGCCTGGAGCTCTACATCCGGTTTGCGCGCATCGCGCTCCTCACGAACTTCCTCTTCGTCTTCGGCAACGCGTACGGCCAGTACCTGAATACCATCCAGCGCTTCTGGATGTACGGGCTCACGCCGGTGCTCTACACGGTGGGCACCATCCTCGGAACGGCATTCCTCACACCTCTCATCGGTCCCTACGGTCCCATCATCGGGACGCTCGCGGGAGCGGTGGTCTACGTGCTCCTCCGGCTCTTCGCCATCCTGCGGTCGGGGTATCGCCTCGCGTGGCGATGGTGGCATCCGGACCTCAAGGACATGGGGCTCCTCATGATCCCGCGAATGCTCGCGCTCGGCGCGCTGCAGCTCGAGCTCCTCGTCTTCGATCGCGTGGCCTCGGGTCTCCCTGCGGGCTCGGTCACCGTGAACGCGTTCGCGCGGAACTTCCAGGCGGTCGTCGTGGGCGTCACGGGCATGGCGCTCGCGCTCTCCCTCTTCTCGCCCCTGAGTCAGGCGGCGGCACAGCAGGATTGGAAGCGCTTCCGGCTGTATGTGAAGAGAGGGATTCTCTTCATGCTCACCTTCACCATCCCCGCGAGCATCGCGCTTGTCCTCCTGACGCCCGTCGCGGTCTGGCTCATCCACCTCGCTTCCGCGTATGTCGCGCTCTTCTTCACCTGCCTGTGCCTGTATGCAGTGAGCATCCCGTTCGAGAGCATGAACCATCTCTTCACGCGGGCCTACTTCGCCGCGAAGCACACGACCATCCCGGCCATCCTGACCGTCATCAACGGCGCCCTCGCCATCGCGCTCTCGTGGCTCCTCGCGCCGCGCTTCGGCGTCTTCAGCCTCGCCTTCGGCTACTCCATCGGGCACATCGCGGAGATGGTAGGGCTCCTCTTCTTCCTCCCGGGTGGGACGAGGGTACGGAAGACGGAGTTCTAGCAGTCGTTCTGCGGACCGTTTCGTCGATGGCTCTGGAGGGAGATTTTGGCTATAATGAGCACGTACAGACACCACACGATGACTGATCCGATTCCCCACGGGCCTGAGCGTGTTCCGGACGAACCTCTTTCTGCGGAAGTGGGGGGAGGCACCGTCTCCGATGACGCGCAGCAGGTGCGGCATGAGGTGGGAGAGACGCTCTCTCTCACGGCGGACCAGCAGAAGCTCGCGCGGCTCCGCAAGGAGGGGGAGATCAGTCCGCACGATTTTGATTTAAATTTCATCTATCAGCTCAATGATTGCGATCCCGATGACGAGGGCTTCACTCCTCCGCTCACGCGGAGCGATGTGGGGAATCAGGCGGTGGTGCTGACGCGGGATGATTTAGAATATCTGCGATACCTCCGCTACGTGAGTGCCTCAGGAGAGATCATTGTGAACGAGCCGGATGACATGCGAGACCCGGTGCTCATCCTCTTCCCGGACGAGCTCGGCGATCTCCCGAAGAAGTAGCAGGTTTCACCGCTCAATCTCGAAGGACGGGCGGTGCTCCTCCGGCATGTCCGTCACTTCCACCTTCTCCACCTGGGCGTCCGGCGGCCCGCGGTGGCACCACGATTCGAATGTGTGAAGTTGCTCCTCCGTCCCTTCGGCGAAGATTTCCACGGCGTCATCGGGCGTGTTGCGCACCCATCCGGTGAGCTTGAGGGAGCGTGCGTATTCCTGCGCGCGTGCGCGGAAGAAGACTCCCTGGACGCGGCCGGAAACGCGGAGGAGGCGGGCAGGCATGGCTACTTCTTCTTCACCTGGGTGAAGTCGAGTTCGACCGGCGTCTCACGGTCGAAGATGAGGACCATCACGGTGATCTTTCCCTTGTTCACGTCGACGCTGCTCACGGAGCCCTCGTAGTTTTTGAAGGGGCCGTCGATGATCACCACGAGGTCGCCGATCTGGAAGTCACTCTTGAACTTCGCCTCCTGCTCGCCGACACGGCGCTCGATGACGCCGAATTCCTCCGGCGTGACGGGGACCGGGATGTTGCCTGATCCCACGAAGCCGGTAACGTTCGGCGTATTGCGCACGAGGTACCAGCTCTCGTCCGTCACAATCATGTCCACGAGCACGTAGCCCGGGAAGAGTTTCTTCTCCTCCTCCGTGGCCTCTCCCTTCTTGAAGGTGAGCTGCTTCTCCTTGGGGACGCGCACATCGAAGATGTAATCCTGCATGCCGAAGGATTCCACGCGCTGCCTGATGGCCTGCCGCACGGCATCTTCGTAGCCGGCGTACGTGTGCACCACATACCAGTTGCGTCCGGCGCGAGGGTCCTGTTTCGCCATGGGTGATCAGGAGAAGGAAAGGAGAGTCTTAACGACGACGGAGAGGAGGAAGTCCACAACGCCGAAGACGAGCGCTGCGCCGATGGTGAAGGCGAGCACGATGGCCGAGAGGCGGATGGCCTGCTGGCGCGTGGGCCAGCGGACGTGGTGGAGTTCCTCGAGGGCCTCGGTGATGTAGCGGGTGATGATGCTCATGTGCGGTTCTTCAAAAAACCCCTGAGGGGCGTTGGGTGCATTCTACCGTCGGATAGCTCTGAAGCAAGCCATTTTTTTGATCAAATTCCATATTTGGGAGTTTCCAGCACATGGATTTTGCTGAGGGGGAGAGCGATGAACCAGACGCGTCCGGTGATGTCCTCCTCCGGGACGAAGGGGGTGAACTCGTTCTTCGTGTTGCGGAAGGAGCGCGAATCGAGGCTGCCCTGTCGGTTATCGCCGAGGAGGAAGTAGTGGTCCTCCGGTACCTCGTAGCGCTTCTCCTCCTCATTCCCGACGGTGCCGGCATATGTGTGATCCTTGTTGCGGTCATTGAGGTAGTCCTCCTGAAGCCTGGTTTCCTCGGATGTGCCCTTCTTGCGCACGAGGACGTCGCCATCGCGGATGATCACTTCGTCGCCCGGTTCTCCGATGATCCGCTTCACGTAGTGCTTGCTATGGTCGTTGTTCGGGGGGCGGAAGACCACGATCTCACCGCGCTTCGGGGAGCCGAGGTAGTAGGCGAGCTTATTGATGATGATGTACTGGCGGTTCTCCAGCGTGTCGATCATGGAGCTGCCTTCCACCTGGAAGGGGGAGACGAGGAAGGTCCGGATGACCGCCACGATCGCCACGATGATGACGATGTTCAGGAGGACATCGAAGACGTGGTACCAGATGGTGACTGGCTTCTGTAGCATCCCGTGCAGTATAGGGAAGGGGACGGGGGGACGGAAGGGGGACATTAAGAGGAAAATCGACGGGAAGTGGAGGGCAGAGCGGACGACTTACTTCTCCTGCTTTCCCTGCTACACTGTTTCCGTGCTCAATGAGCTCTTCTTCAAGCGGCACCTGGAGGATGACGAGGTTGTGCGGGTGTACGTGCACAGACACTGGCTCCTCGGTATGAAAACGCTCTTCTGGCCTTCGGTCTCCTTCCTGGCGTCTTGGTTCGTCCTCTATGCCGCGCCGTTCCGCACGGTGTTTTACGCCGTGGTGCTCTGGAGCGTCCTGTCCGTCGTGTGGTGGTGCCGCAATTTCCTCGATTACTACCTCGATGCGTGGCTCATCACGAATCACGGCATTATCGATGTGAAGTGGTACGGCTGGTTCCACCGGCAGTCCAAGCGCCTCCTCTATAGCGATGTGCAGGGTGTGAGTTATGAGATCAAGGGAGTCGGCGGCACGATCTTGCGCTATGGGGATGTCTCGGTGGAGAAGGTTTCGACGGGCGGGATCATCGCGCTCGACGCCGTTCCCTCCCCGCGTCTCGTGGAGACGGCCATTCTCCAGAACATGGAGGAGTATCTGCACATGAAGAACCTGAGCGACGCCAAGCACGTGCAGGAAGTGCTTTCGAATGTGATTTCGCGGGAACTGCACTTGAAGCAGCTCGAAGGGATGAAGCCCGTTCCTGCCCGCAAGCAGAAATGAGCAGCGGGATGATTGTCCTCATCGTCCTCGTGACGCTGGCAGTTCTGGCCAGTGCTTTCGTCCTCGTCTCCCTCCGCTTCCGCCGCCGTCTCCCGCCCGGAGCGCAGGCACGCCTCCGGGGACAGTGGGAGCACGTCTTCGCTGTGGCAGATCCTCGCCTGAGAATCCTGGAAGCGGAGAAGGTGCTCGATGAGCTCCTGCGACTCCTCGGGTTCCAGGGGTCCTTCGCCGACAAGCTCCGTGCTGCCGGGCCACTCCTGCGGGATCGGGAGGCGGTCTGGCAGGCGCACAAGCTCCGCAATCGCATCGCGCACGAGACGGGGTTCTCGGTGAGTGAGGGGGAGGCGCGTCACGCCGTTCACGTGTTCGAACAGGCCCTCAAGCAGTTTGTGAAGTGAGGGTCTAGTGAGTAGTGGGTAGTTGGTAGTGGATAGTGTGATTCTGTACTATTGCGCGAGTGAAGCCGGACATCGTCATCGTGGGGCTGGGGAATCCGGGCACGCAGTATGCCGGGACGCGTCACAATGCGGGCTTCCGGGCTGTCTCCCTCCTCGCGCGGCACTGCGGGGCGGGGGAGTGGCAACCGAAGCAGAAGTTCCTCGCGGAAGTGGCGGAGGGGTCCATGGGGGGGAAGTCCGCTCTCTTCGTACGGCCGCAGACATTCATGAATCGCTCGGGCGAGGCGGTGGGGAAGATCATTCCCTTCTACAAGCTCGATGCTTCGCGTGCTCTCCTGATCCTCTCCGATGACATCGATCTCCCGCTCGGGGCACTCCGCTTCCGGGAGAGCGGCGGACCCGGGACGCACAACGGCCTCAAGTCAGTGGTGGATGCGCTCGGCGAGGGATTCCCGCGACTGCGGATTGGGCTCGGTGCTCCTCCTGCAGGGGCAGACCTTGCGGCATGGGTGCTGAGTGTTCCGCCCCCTGCGGAGGCGAAGCTCCTCGAAGAGGCGATTGCGAAGACCCCGGAGATGGTGGAACAACGGGTGGCTTCCTCCGCGTGATCATTCTCCTCTCTTGGCTTTTCCGAAAAAGGAGGACGGGGCGGACCCATCCTCCTCTTTCGTGATGACAATTCTCAGACGAAGAAGAAACGCTTGCCGAGGAGTCCGCCCGTGCCCATGCCGAGGGCAGTGAGCGTGATCCAGAGGATCATCGAGTAATCACTCGTGGAGCTCTTCGGGCTCACCGGCTGCAGGAAGGCCACGGTGGTCGGTTGCGTGGGCTTCGTGAAGCGGCTCAGGAATCCTGTCTGCGGGAGTCTCTTGATGATCTGCACTTCCGCCGTATCCGAGGCGCTGCGGCCGTTCCCCTGCGTGACGCGCGCGGTGTTCATCACTGACTGGCCGTGCTGGAGGCCGGAGCTCAGGCGCATGCGGTAGGTGAGGATGCGCGTGGCGCTGCCGCCGAGGGTCGGGATGTCCCAGCGGATCATGCCGCCGCTCACACTGCCTCCGTCGGCGTACTCCACGGTCATGTCACTCGAGGAGAAGGTGTCTTCCACGAGGAGGTTATTCAGGGCGCCGTTGCCCGAGTTCTTGAGGACGATGGTGTAGGAGACGATGCTCCCCGGCTGTGCCTCCGTGCGATCCGACTGCTTGTCGACGGTGACGATGGCGTTGCCGGAAGGCGGGGGAGGGGGCGCGATATCGTCGTCGCCGCCGTCATCGTAGTAACCATCTCCTTCGATGCGCGTCTGAGTCGAGGTGGACTGGCTGCACACGTAGCCGCTCGTCGAGACGGTTGCCCCGTCGTGCAGGTGATCATGCACACGGACGGTCGTGGTGAAGGAGGTTGTGCTATTCGCTCCGACGCTCACGTTCTCCCACTTCACGGTGTTGCCCGAGAAGGTGCCGTTACTGCTCGCGGAGAGGTAGGTCGTGTCGTTGTCGAGCACCTGCGTCACGGTGAGCGCGGAGAGGCTCGAAGTGGTCGAGTTCGTCACGCGCACGGTGTAGGTGAGGATTTCATCCTGCGCGACGGGATCCGGCGAGTCCGAGATATCGATGGTTGCGGCGCACGTCGTGGGAGAGGTCCCGACGGTCGTCGTATCCACCGCCGAGATGCCGTTTGTGTAGGCGATGTTCGAGAGGACCGTGCCGTTGGAGAGGCTGGTGGGCACGAGGACCTGGACGGTCAACTGCTTCTGCGTGTTCGCGGCCAGGCTCGCGAGCGTCCACGTCACGGTGGAACCGTTGAGAGTGCCGCTATCCGAGGAGGTCACGTAGGTGATGCCACTCGGGAGGATATCGGTCACTGCCACGTTCGTCGCTGCCACCGCGGAGGTGTTCTGCACGGTGATGGTGTAAGTCAGGACCTCACCGACCTGCACTGTGGTGCGGTTGTCCGTCTTGCTGATGGTGAAGGTGGGCGTCTGGCACTGCGCCACCGTGGTCACGGACTTTTGGTTGTTGGTGGTGTCCGGGTCCGTGTTGCCGGTCGCGGCGATGGAGGCCGTGTCCGTGAGGGTCGTGTTGCACGTCACGGATTCCGGAATAGTGAAGACGACGGTGAAGGAGCGGGTGGCACCGCCTGCGAGACTGAAGCTCCCGCAGAGGATTGAGCCACCGCTCTGGATGCAGCCTGCATCCGAGGCGCTCGGGTTGAAGATGAGGCCGGAGGGGATGACATCCGTCACCGTCACGTTCGATACGGTTTCACTCGCATTGTTGCGGGCGGTGAGGATGTAGGTCACCGTTCCACCGCGGTTGGCGGTGGAGGGGCCTGTCTTGTCGACGGAGAGGTCCGCCTGCAGCGTGCCGCACTGCACGGTGGTGGAGACGGTCTGGCTCGTGTTATTGGCGGAGTTTGGATCCGTTGTGGAAGTCGAGACGGTGGCGGCGTTCTGGATGGTGGAGTTGCATGTCGCGCTCGTCGGTACCGTGAAGGCGACCGTGAAGCTCCTGGACTCCCCATTCACGAGGGAGAAGTTGTTGCAGAGGATATTCGTGCCATTCTGTGCGCAGTTCGTGGACGAGGCTCCCGCGTTGAACGTGAGTCCCGCGGGGATCGGATCGCTCATCACGACATTGGTCGCGGTCGCCGGTCCGCCATTCGTCGCCGTGAGCGTGTAGCTCACCACGCCGCCCGGCGCGACTGTGGTCTGAGTGGCTGTTTTCGTGATGGAGAGGTCCGCGTTCTGCGTTCCGCCGCACGTGACGGTGGAGATCACGGACTGGCTCTGGTTGTTGTTCGGGTTCGGGTCCGTGACGCTCGAGACAATCGTGGCGTAGTTCAGGACTGTGCCGTTGCAGGTCGTCGACGTCGTGACATTGAAGGCGAGTGCGAAGCTGCGGAGATTTCCGCTGTTGAGCGTTCCTGCGGTGCAGAGAATTTCATTCCCGCTCTGCACGCAGGCTGTATCCGAGTTCGCCGCGTTGAAGGTGAGTCCGCTCGGGATCGGATCGTGGATGACGACGCTCGTTGCCGTGTCCGGTCCCGCGTTCCTCGCGGTGAGGACGTACTGGGCCAGTCCGCCCTGAGGCACGCTGCTCGAGCCGGTCTTCTCCACGAAGACGTCTGCTCCCTGCACCGGGCACGTCACCGTGGTCGTCACCGTCTGGCTCTGGTTATCGCTCGGGTCCGGATCCGTCGCGGAAGTCGAGACGGAGGCTGCGTTCTGGATCGTGCCATTGCAGGTGTACGTCGTGGGGACGTCGAAGGCGATGGTGTACGTCTGCGACTGTCCGCTCGGGAGCGTGATGTTGTCGCAGAGCACGTTCGTGCCGTTCTGGATGCAGTTCGGATCGGAGTGCATGGCATTGAAGATCAGGCCGGCGGGAATCGGGTCACTGATGACCACATTCGTCGCAGTGGCGGGACCGGCATTGGAAATGGTGAGGTAGTAGGAGGTGATGCTGCCGCGGGTCACCTGCTGGGAGCCCAGCTTGCTGATGGAGAGGTCGGCCTCCACGACCGGGCAGGACACGAGCGTGGAGTGCTGGCTCACATTGTTTGCCGTATTCGTGTCGTTCCAAACGAAGACGGATGCCGTGTTCACCAAGGACTGGTCACATGCGAGTGTTGAAGACGAAGTGAATGCGACAGCGAGAGTGACGGTCTGCCCGGGCGCCATGGTTCCCACGTTGCAGCTGACGCGCGGAGGATTGAAGCTCGTGCTCAAGGTGCACGAAGCATCGGAGTGTGCGGGGTCGAAGGTCAGCCCTGTCAGCACGTCATCCGACGTGTGGACGAGCGTCGCATAGTCTGTGCCGTTGTTGTGGATCGTGAAGGTGTAATCGATGCGCTGGCCTGCTGTAATGCTCGTCGGGCCGGTCTTGACGATGCTCACATCCGCTCCTGCATCCTCGTCATCGTCGTCTCCGTTGGTGCATCCCGGATCGGCGGGGAAGTCGATGCGTCCATCGCCGTCATTATCGATGCCGTCGCTGCACTCGTGAACCGTCGGGCACGTCACCGTGGTCGCCGTGGTCTGGCTCTGGTTGTTCCCCGTGTTCGGGTCGGTCGCGGAGGTCGAGACGGAAGCCGTGTTCTGGATGGTGGAGTTGCACGTCGCAGTCGACGGCACCGTGAAGGCGACCGTGAACGAGCGTGACTCACCGCTCGTGAGGCTGAAGTTGTTGCAGGACACGCTCGTGCCGTTCTGCACGCAGTTCGTGGAAGAGGCTCCACTATTGAACGTCAGGCCGGAGGGGATCACGTCTGTGATCACGACGTTCGTCGCAGTGGCGGGACCGGCGTTCGTCGCCGTGAGCGTGTAGGTCACCACGCCGCCCGGCGCGACTGTGGTCTGAGTGGCTGTCTTCGTGATGGAGAGGTCCGCCCCCTGCGTCGGGCACGTCACCGTGGTCGTCACCGTCTGGCTCGTATTGTTCCCGGTGCTCGGATCACTGGAAGAGGAGGAGATCGTCGCCGTGTTGCTCACCGTCCTCTGGGTGCACGTTCCTGTCATGGGAGTGACCGTGAAGGCGACCGTGAACGAGCGTGACTCACCGCTCGTGAGGCTGAAGTTGTTGCAGGACACGCTCGTGCCGTTCTGCACGCAGTTCGTGGAAGAGGCTCCACTATTGAACGTCAGGCCGGAGGGGATCACGTCTGTGATCACGACGTTCGTCGCAGTGGCGGGACCGGCGTTCGTCGCCGTGAGCGTGTAGGAGAGGGTTCCCCCCTCGACGACGCTGCCTTGGGTTGTCGTCTTCGTGATGGAGAGGTCCGCCCCCTGCACCGGGCACGTCACCGTGGTCGCCGTGGTCTGGCTCTGGTTGTTCCCCGTGTTCGGGTCGGTCGCGGAGGTCGAGACGGAAGCCGTGTTCTGGATGGTGGAGTTGCACGTCGCAGTCGACGGCACCGTGAAGGCGACCGTGAACGAGCGTGACTCACCGCTCGTGAGGCTGAAGTTGTTGCAGGACACGCTCGTGCCGTTCTGCACGCAGTTCGTGGAAGAGGCTCCACTATTGAACGTCAGGCCGGAGGGGATCACGTCTGTGATCACGACGTTCGTCGCAGTGGCGGGACCGGCGTTCGTCGCCGTGAGCGTGTAGGTCACCACGCCGCCCGGCGCGACTGTGGTCTGATTCGCCGTCTTCACGAGGGAGAGATCGCTATTCTGCGGCTGCGCTCCCACGCAGGTGGCTCCTGCGATGGCCTTCCAGCCGGCTGCGCCGTAGTCGAAGGCGATGTCAGCGTAACCGGAAGTATTCGTGTTGCGCAGGTAGTAGACGGCGGAGGAAGGATCGTAGACGCCGATCGTGTCGATTCCGTCGTAGTTCCAGTCTCCCGCGAGCGGCTTCTCGCCGCTGCCGGGCGTCCCGTAGCCGAAGGCGCTGTCCGCGAAGCCGCCGGCGTTCGTGTTCGCGAGGTAGAACACGGATGTCGCCGGATCGTAGAGACCGATGGAATCATAATTCTTCTGCGTCCAGTCACCAGCGATGGGCAGCCAGCCCCCTCCCGCTGCGCCGTAGGCGGCGATGATGTCCGGTTTCCCGGCGCTGTTCGTGTTGCGCAGGTAGAAGGCGGAGGTTGCGGGATTGTAGAGGCCGATGGTGGTCGTTCCGTCTCCGTCCCAGTCACCCACGACCGGGAGGTATGTGACATTTTCCGGGCGGAAGGCGACGGTCACATCTGCTGTTCCGGAGGCGTTGCTGTTCTTCAGGAAGAAGATGGACGTCGACGGTTCATACGCACCCACCGTGTCCTTCCCGTCTCCGTTCCAGTCGCCGAGGAGGGGGATCCAGTTCATGCCTGCCGTGCCGAAGACGAAGGCCAGATCGGCATTCCCCGACGTGTTCAGGCTGTGGAGGAAGAACATGGCGGTCGCGGGCTCGTAGGCCGAAGCGATATCCGGTCCGCACATGGTGTGCGGGACGGGCGTGGGACCGCAGAAGGGGAGACTCGACGTCACGCCGGCGTCCAGAATGTGGGGCACGTACCCCGGATTGCCGTAGGGTCCGTCATCCTCGAGTGTGTGCGGAGCATCCCCATACCACAGGTCGTACTGCGCGCGGCAGTCCGGGAGGTCGACGGAAAACTCCGTATTCCCGTTCGCGGCAATGGTGGTCGTGGGGGTGTCGTCGAAGAGGATCTGCGTCGAGATGTAGGGGAAGTCGTTCACCATCTTGTACGAGGACAGGCTCAGCGGAGCCGTGCAGTTCGTGTTGTTCGTGATGTGCGCCACCACACTCGTGCCATTCACGACTTCCAGATGCTCGGTGACGGCTCCCGCGGAGCGGGCTGCGAGAAATTCGTCCACTGTCATCGAGGTCCCGTTCGCGCAGTACTGGGGCGTGCAGAGCGGGTCATTCGGGATGATGCCGTCGATGAAGTGCGGCACGTATCCGGGCTGCTGGGAATAGGGGTCGGAGTCGAGGAGGGACTGAGGGGCCTCGCCGTACCAGAGGTCTGCCTGCACCTTGCAGTCCGGGATGGCGATGACGAACGTCTCTGACGCGCTGATGTTCCGCACAGGTGTGCCGGAGTAGTAGACCTGCGTGGACAGGTGCGTCGTATCGAACATTTTGTAAGCCGAGAAGCTCATGGGAGCCGTGCATCCCGTCCTGTTTGTGACAGTCGCCGTGACGGTGTTTGCCACCTGATCGGCGGTGACGGTTGTCGTGATCGCCCCCTGATTTTTTGCGGCGATGAATTCGTCCAGAGTGAGGGTACTGCCGTCCGCGCAGTACTGCGGGCCTTCTTCACTATCGTCCTGCGGATTATCGCACTCCGGGTCATGCGTAACTTCACTCATGTCATTGGGACTTACACAGCCTGAGTCCTGCATGTCGATGAGTCCGTCGTTGTCGTTGTCGCTCCCGTCGCTGCAGTCGGGGAGGGAAATGTTGCCGTTGAAGCGGAAGTGCTCGTTATTGTAGGGGGTATCGAAGTTGCACTTCCCGTTGGGATATTTGCCACTGCGCTCATTGTCGCGGCAGGTCGAGGAGACGTAACTGTCGTAACCGAGGATTTCGCAGACCGCTTCGAGGGTGGGCAGATGGGGTGTTCCGTCATACCACGTGCTGCCATCGCCGCTCCCGTTGTCGGTGCGCACGAGTGGCTGGGTCGGGGGCGTGAAGGGCAGGTGTCTCTGGGCGATGGCGTCGGCGACAGCAGCCGGCACCGAGAGGGCGTTCGTGTTGCCGATCATGTGCGTGCTCCCGTCGCTCGCGCGGCAGGTGATCGTGGCGATCCACGTCTTGCCGTACTTCGGTTCGGCGTTCTCGATGGCAAAATCGCCCCCACCGATGCTGCCCTCCACGAGGGCGTCGATCTTCTGGTCACCGTCGTTATCCACGCCGTCGGAACACTCGGTTGCCCCCGGATTTTGCTCGTCGGTGTCCTGGGGACTCGTGCATCCCGGATCGTTCGGATAATCGATGAGATGATCCCCGTCATTGTCGATGCCGTCGGAGCACTGCGGGGCGGCCTGGGTCTGGTAGCAGACTTCCATCCTGTAGAGGAGTCCGGCGGGGTTCGTCTCTACCGATCCGTTTTCCTGCGGGTAGTTCGTCACTTCAAACTCGAGCGTGTTCGTGCCCTGTACCAAGTTTCCTGCGGGAGAAGCGCTGATTTCTCCCAGGAACGTATTGGGCACTTCGACGGAGTTCAGGCGTTCGCCGTTCACGTTCATGATGAGATCGTTGTCCACGGCGATGGTCAGCTGCGACGCCGTTACGGGGCCCGGCACATCAAAGGTGCGGCGGAAGGTATTGCTCTCGCCTGCCACCGGCTGCGTCACGTAGTACGAGGACCATACCCAGGTGGCGCCCCGAATATTTGCATGCCAGAGTTCGTTGCCGGTCCACGTCGGCACAGAGGGTGCTCCATTTCCAAGGAGCGTATTCGTATCGCTATAGATGATGACTTTCGAGGAACCATTCGGGCAGGTGAGAGTTCCCTCGCCGCATCCGCCGCCCCCGCATGCCGTGGCCTCCGGTGCGAACGTACGGGTGATGCTGGTCATCCCTGGTTGCGCGATCAGGAGACCAAGCAGGCTGAACGTAGCGAAGAGCTTCTTCGCCTTCTCGAGCGTTGCCATAGGGATTGGGGGAGGGGACAAGGGAAAAGTGGCGATAAGTGGACAGAAAGTAAAAGGGAGTTATTTTAATTATCATTTAAGAAATGTCAATAATTATGTATATTATGTCAAATTGACTAAAATCGTTGATTTTAAGCCAAGAACAGCATGCTCAAATCACCGATATGTCTTTATTCGGACATTTATTAATAACTCTTAAAAAATGCAATTTTCCGATGGGATATTTGTATTTCTTGATCATGACGACGCTCCTCATCAGCGGGACATGTGAGTCTCCTTCCTTTGAGGTAAGATGAGCGAAGTACTGGGGAGTCGCCAAGTGGTAAGGCAGCGGCCTTTGAAGCCGCCATTCGAAGGTTCGAATCCTTCCTCCCCAGCCATCCGGCTCCGTTCCGCGTGTGCGCGGAACTTTGCCGTGATTTCTCTGTAAAGAAAAGATTGATCAGAATTTTGTCTCTCTCTTTAAGTTTCAATCCATTGGTCATTTCTCTTCTTTTCTGTACTTGTAGACGAATCCATCCCCATGACGCAGGAGGACGAGCTTGCCGTCTTTGATGGAGAGGATGAGCGGTCCGTACTCCTTGGTTTTGATCGTTCCTTTCGGATCGATCCTCGCCATGAGGCCTCTCTCGAGCAGGATGACCATGTCCTCCTGTGGCATGATCATGGTGGTGGAGAGGTTGATGAAGTAGCCGCCGGGAGACATTTGCTGATGCGCCCACCTCCCCGTGTCGATGTCGACGTTCCATGTTTCTTTGTCGATCCGCTCAACGGAAATGCCTTCCAAAAGCTTCATTTTCCCCTTTTCGGGCAATTGGCGGGCCATTTGGAAATTTCGTCCCAGTATCTCCCCCGCGATTTCCGGATGCTGCAGAGCGACGGCCGTCTCCAGCTTCGTGATGAAGGCTTCCGCGTAGCTGTCCGTGTAGGGGATTTCCCCCGTGAGGTCCTTCTTCTGGTCGTCCACTGCCACGATGAAGCGCTTGTCGTTCCTCTCCCGTAGTTCCCAAGTTGTGCCTTTCGGCAAATGCTCGCTTGCCTTCGTGAAGCGCTTCGCGAAGCGCGGGTCCACCCACAGCTTCTTTCCGAGAAACTCGATCAGTTCGGGTTCCTGCGGAGTTGTCTCCACCTTCTTTTCCTGCGGTTGCTCTTTGGGCTGGAAGACTTCAGGCATGCAAGTGTGTGTTGTTGTAATTATAACATAATTATTACTATATTGCAATCTTCTTCATTCACGGCATGTGACGGCAAGTTTCTTCTTGCTCCCCGTTCCTGCTTTCCCTACACTCGCGCGGCAACGATCCGTTTTTCGCATGTTCGCGCTCGTCGACATCGCCGGCTTTCAGGAGAAGGTGGAGGAGGGGATGAAGCTCCGGGTGCCGCTCCTCCCGGCGGCGGGTGGCGCGAAGGTGACCTTTGATAAAGTGTTGCTCCTCGCGAAGAGTGCGGACGATGTGACGGTGGGCAAGCCCTACGTGTCCGGCGCTGCCGTGGAGGTGGAGGTTCTCTCCCATGGGAAGGGGGAGAAGATTCGCGTCTACAAGATGCGCCGCCGCAAACGGTACCGCAGGCTGAAGGGGCACCGGCAGGACTACACGGAGATCGAAGTGACGAAGATCAAGGCGTAGCGCGCGCGACGATCTCCGCGCGGAGATCTCGCATCATCTTCAGCGTCACGCCGAGGTTTTGCTTGCAGGCGATCGTTTCCGCGAGTCGTTCATTGGTCTTGAAGAGATGATGGAGGTAGCTCCTCGCGTGCGATTGGCTGAAGTCGGAAGGGGAGAGGGGGTCGATGGGTTCGTGGGCCTCCTTATAGGGGGCATTCGTGATCTTCAATTCCTCTCCGCTCGTGAGGAGGATCGTCCCATGACGGGCGATACGCATTGGAAGAACGCAATCGAACATATCAATTCCAAGGGAAACACATTTTATGAGTTGATGAAGAACGCCGACGCCCATGAGGTAGCGCGGTTTGTCCGCGGGGAGGAGCGGGCAGACCCACTGCAGGACTTCGAACATCGCTTCTTCGCTCTCCCCCACGGCGAGCCCGCCGATCGCGTAGCCGTCGAAGCCGATGGCGAGGAGCTCCCGCGCGCACTTCTCGCGGAGGTCGCGCTCCAGTCCGCCCTGGACGATGCCGAAGAGGAGGGGGGGCGCGGAAGTCTTCTGTGCCAGTCGTACGTGCGTTTCCTTGCAGATTTTCGCCCACTTCAAGGTCCGATCCACGGCAGCTTCGATGTCCTTCCGTGAGGCGGTCGAAGGCGGGCACTCATCGAAGCACATGATGATGTCGGCGCCGAGCTTGTGCTGGATTTCCGTGGCGCTCTCCGGTCCGAGGAAGAGGGGATCGCCGTTCACGTGGGAGCGGAAGTGGACGCCTTCCTCCGTGATCTTCCGCATGCTCTTGAGGGAGAAGACCTGGAAGCCGCCCGAGTCCGTGAGGATCGGTTTCTCCCAATGGATGAAGCGATGGAGGCCGCCTGCCCGCGCGATGGTGTCCTCCCCGGGGTGGAGGTGCAGGTGGTAGGTATTGCAGAGGAGGATCTGCGCTTCGAGGTCGAGGAGGTCCTTGTGGGTGATGCCGCGCATGGCGCCTCCCGTCCCCACCGGCATGAAGAAAGGTGTTTCAATGACGCCGTGGGCCGTGTGCAGCCGGCCGCGGCGACCGAGGGGTGTGGTGTGGAGGAGTTCAAACACGGCAGGTAGAGTAGAGGAAATAGAAGAAAGAGATGAAAGAAAAGAAAGAGAGGATGATCGCGTTGCGATTTTTCGTAGCTCATTCCTTTGTCTCTTTTTCATCCTTTGTTTCTTCTATTTCCTTCAAAACATTGCCTTGCACAAATCACCGTTTGTGAACAAATAACTTGTACAAGCTGTGGGCTCGATGCAAGATGCAGGACGACGTACTTCTTTCCCCCTCTTTCCATGGAACTGAAGATTCCGGTGCACTCGAAGTGCATCGCGGCGGCGATCGTCCGCGTGAGCTTCGGGCTCTCCCTCCTCTTCGTGGGCCTCGTCCACTACATGACCTTCACGGCGTTCCGGGGCATGGTGAGCGAGGATCTGGCTGCCCTGAGCGTGCTCGGCACGATCTGGGCGTTCATCCTCCCTGCGCTGATGATCGTCGGAGGCGCCCTCCTGGTCATCGGCATGTTCCCGGAAATCGCCGCATGGACGGCAGGCATCGCCCTCGGCTCCCTTCCCGCGGGCATGCTCCTCAAGTCCGTCCTCGCGGGCTTGTCCCTCTCGCGCACGATGCCGGCAGCCATCAATGCGATGATCTTCCTCCTCGTGTATCTCGTCGTGGTGAAGTCCTCCTCCTGCTGCTCCGGCAAGGACGGTTGCTGCTCGTCGAAATAGCATATCTTTGATTCTCCACAGCTGGGATGCATGCATCCCAGCTGTTTTCGTCAGATAGGCGCATTCATTCCTTGGCAGATGCCCCCTTCACGATGATCCGGTCGATCAGTCCGTACTTCAGGGCCTCCTTCGCCGAGAGGAACTTGTCGCGCTCGGTATCGGCGCTCACTTCCTCCGCGGGCTTGCCCGTGTGCTTCGCAATGAGCTCGTTGAGGAGCTTCTTCGTCTGAATGATGTGATCCGCGTGGATCGCGATGTCCGTCGCCTGCCCCTCCGTGCCACCGAGCGGTTGGTGGATCATGATCTCCGCATGTTCGAGGGCGAAGCGCTTCCCCTTGGCGCCCCCCATCAGGATGATGGCGCCGCCGCTCGCCGCCATGCCGAGACAGACAGTGGAGATGTCCGGCTGGACGTACTGCATCGTGTCGTACATCGCGAGCGTGGAGGTCACCTGCCCGCCGGGGGAATTCACGTAGAGGGTGATGTCCTTCTTCTGGTTCTCCTTCTCGAGGAAGAGGAGCTGCGCGATGATGGAATTCGATACATCATCGTTAATCGCCGTTCCGAGGAAGACGAGGCGGTCTTCCAGAAGGCGGGAGTAGATGTCGTAGGCGCGTTCGCCGAACTGCGTCTTCTCGATGACGGTGGGGATCAGGAAATTCTGCGGGGTCAGGTGCCCGCGGGAGATCTTCTCGGCGATGGACTGGAGAGCGGGATGCATGAGAGGAGGGCGTAGGGGATAGGGCGCGTAGGATGAGAATTGATTGATTGTTCACGAATATTTTAGCGGATTCCGTGATTTTCCGGCACTGGCGCCGCGCATCTGAATATTGTTGTCCAGCACAATGTTAATGTTCGATGACATTCCAACTTTTTCCCTTCCCCTGCGATAGAATGCGCTCCGTGCACCGCGTCATGGAAGACTTGCAGGCATTTCTCAGGAGTTCCGCCCATCCCCTCGTTGTGATCTTGGGGCTCCACATCTGCATCCCGCACACGCTCACGCCCGCGCTCGCGCTCGCGCTCAGGGACGCGGGCTTCTCCCCCGAGGTGGTGAATGCCGATTCGCGTCAGCTCTACCGGCACCTCGACATCGGCACGGCGAAGATCACGTCGGAGGAGATGCGGGGGATCCCGCACCACCTGCTCAGCGTCCGCGATCCGAAGGAGGAGGTGACGGCGGCGTGGTACAAGCGGGAGGCGGAGCGCATGATCCGGGAGATCCAGGGGCGGGGGCATGTGCCGTTGCTCGTGGGGGGATCCATGCTGTACCTGAGTGCCGTCATCGACGACTTGCAGTTTGCGGGGGAGGCGAGCCCTGCCCTGCGCCGGACGCTCGGTGAGGAGTACGACTGCGACGGTGGCGCCGCACTCTTCCGGAAGCTTCAGGAACTCGATCCCGAGACGGCGCTCTCCCTCGAGCCGCGGAACAAGGTCTACCTCATCCGTGCACTGGAGATCTGCATGCTCGCGGGGGGAAAGGCATCAGCGGCGAAGAAGAAGTCTTCTTGTCCGTTCGCTCTCTTCATCATCGGCGTGACGCGTTCACGGGAGGAGCTCCACCGCCGCATCGCGGAGCGCACGCGGCAGATGTTCGCTTCGGGGTGGGTGGAGGAGGTGCGCTCCCTCCTTGCGCGAGGCTCTACGACGAATGATCCGGCATTGCAGAGCCACGGGTACCGCGAGATCGCGCGCGGGATCACGGAGGGGGGCGGAACAAACCTTGCGGGGTTGGTGGAGATCATTGCCGCGAAAACGCGCCAGTACGCGAAGCGACAGGAAACATGGTGGCGTCGCGACCCGCGCATCCGGTGGATCACGCCCTGATTCAGGCGAGGTTCTGCTGGAGCTCGACGCGCCGGTGGAGCCCGGCGATCTTCCGTGCCGTCGCCTCTTCGAGGTCGAGGCGTTCCCGGACATAGCCCTCCACGCGCCGCTCCTCCTGCGGACGGTCGCGCAGGCGCTCATTCGGGATCTCGGGGGTGCGGGGGCGGTTCATGGGAGGGGGATTAGAATTTGAAAACATCGTAGTGCTCCTCGATGCGCTGCTTCATCTGCCAGAGGTGGTCGATCATCGACTGGAGCTCGGGAGACTCGTCGGGCGTGTGCGTGGACACGCGGAAATCGATGATGTGGGAAAGGAGATTCACGATGTTCACGAGGGCGAGGTCCACTTTACTCTTCCACTCCTCGCTGAGGGTGTCGTAGGTCTCCTTCTTGAGGAGCGACTCAGGATGCAGGACGTCGATCTCCTTCGTGTCGATGAGGTGCAGGATCACTTTCAGGAATTGCTCGTGCTCGTTGTCCATCTTCGCCGCCGTGGACTGCCCGAGGTGCTTCTGCTGCTCGGGGGAGAGCTCCTTCTGGCTGGCGATGGTCTGGGAGAAGTCGACCATGGGGAAACTTCCTTTCATTGTACCACGATGCGGTGTTTTCCGCCATTTCCTTTTGCGCTTGCGGAGGCCGAGGAAGCCCTCCCCTGAGGCGGAGGTGCTATCATGTCTTCCCCATGAAGCGTGAACCCGACGCGCCGTTGGCCTTCCGTCTCCGCCCGCTCACCCTCGACGAGTTCGTGGGGCAGGGGAAGATCGTGGGCCCGGGAACGATGCTGCGGAAAGCGATCGAGGAGGATGCCCTCTCTTCGGTGATCCTCGCCGGACCGCCCGGGACGGGGAAGACCACGCTCGCGAAGATCATCGCGGAGCGGACGAAGGCGCACTTCGTGCAGATCAACGCGGTGCTGAGCGGCGTGAAGGAACTGAAGGAGGTCTGCGCGGAGGCCGAGCGCATGAAGACGGCGCTCCGCCAGCGCACCGTCCTCTTCATCGACGAGATCCACCGCTTCAACAAGGCGCAGCAGGATGCGCTCCTGCCGTACGTGGAGAGCGGCGTCGTGATCCTCATCGGCGCGACCACGCAGAATCCCTACTTCGAGGTGAATCAGGCGCTCGTGTCGCGCTCGCAAGTCTCCCTCCTGGAGCCCCTCGCTCCCGATGATCTCCTCGTGATCCTCCAGCGTGCCCTCACGGACGCGCGCGGGTATGACGGCAAGGTGAAGGTGGCGGAGGAGGCCCTCCGGCACATCGCGACGATCGCGAACGGCGACGCGCGCATCGCCCTGAATTGTCTCGAGATGGCGGTGATGACGGTAGGGAGGAAGATGAGTCTCAAGGAAGTGGAACAGCTCTTCACGCAGCGGAGCCAGCGCTACGACAAGTCGGGCGAGGACCACTACAATACGGTTTCCGCCTTCATCAAGAGCATGCGTGGGAGCGATCCGGATGCCGCGCTCCTCTGGATGTTCAAGATGCTCGAGAGCGGGGAGGAGCCGCGCTTCCTCTTCCGGCGGATGGCGATCTTCGCGTGCGAGGACGTCGGCAACGCGGACCCGCGCGCTCTCCCGCTCGTCGTGGCGGCATGGCAGGCTTTCGAGTTCGTCGGGCTCCCCGAGGGGGAGTTCTTCCTCGCGCATGCCTGCGTCTACCTGAGTCAGGCTCCGAAGAGCAACGCGGTGACGCGCGCGAAGGACAGTGCGAAGCACGTGGTGCGGAGTGCACCCTCGCTCGAGGTGCCGCTGCATCTGAGGAATGCGCCGGTGAAGGGCATGCGGGAACAGGGGTACCACGTCGGCTATCAGTATCCTCACGAGGATCGGGAGGGGGTCGTCGCCGAGCACTACTTCCCGATCGGCATGGCGCCCCGCATCTTCTACGAGCCGACGGACCGCGGGTTCGAGGGGGAGGTGACTGAGCGGCTCCAGCGCATCAGGAAGATCGTCCGTTCTGCCCGATAGATGCATCTGCGCGCGCTTTGATAGCTAATTGCTAATTATTTATTAATATTGTATAATATCAAAAACACTCATTCCATGCTTGCACTCAACGGACTCCGGCACTTCTGCCATGAGCATGACGATCTCCCGGCCTTCCACGCGGGCTACCTCGTGCTGACAGTCATCGTGGCGGCCCTCCTCAACATGGGGGCGTTCGCAGTCCTCATTCTCGCGCACATGTCCCTCGATTTCGTGAAGTACCGCGACTTCCACGGGTACACATGGCGGGAGACGCTGAGTGGCATCTTCCATGAGAACATCGTGGACATCGCGCTCCTCTCCATTGGCGTCGTCTTCGGCGTGTACCTCGGGCACGGGGTCGGCATCGCCGGCGTGAGCGGACTCCTCCGCGCGGAGGGCACCATCCTCGAGGGGCTCGGCACCCTCATTCCGAAGGTGGAGATCCTGCACCGCTTCCTCATGGATGTCTGTCATCTCTCCTCCTACCTGCGCTCGCCGCACCCGGGTATCGGCAAGGGGTGGTCCGCGGCGGAGAAGTTCTGCATCTTCCTCACGGTTGCCTGTGTCATTCTCCTCGTCTTCGCGGGGCCGTTCCTCGCGGTCAACGGACAGGAGTTCTCGCCCCATCTCGCGGAGCAGATGCTCCCGTGGCGGATGTAGTTCAGACGTTCACCAGCTTCAGCGAGGCCATGACGGCGATGCCCGCGCAGATGGTGAAGAGCTGGAGGAGGGCGTGGGGCAGCCGCGCTTCTTTGTGGAGCTCGGGGATGAGGTCGGAGCCGGCGAGGTAGAGGAAGTTTCCGGCGGCGATGGGGAGGAGGAGGGTGCCGGCGAGCGGGACCACGCGGGTGGAGAGGAGGACGGCAACGGCGCCGAGGAGGGCGACGCCCCCCGAGAGTGCATTGAAGAAGAGCGCCTTGCTGCGGGAGAAGCCGCTGAAGAGGAGGATGGCGAAGTCGCCGATCTCCTGCGGGATCTCGTGGAGGATGACGGCCACGGTCGTCGCGATGCCGATGGATGGTGCGACGAGGAAGCTCCCGGCGATGAGCGCGCCGTCGATGAAGTTGTGGATGCCATCCCCGATGAGATTCATGATGCCGACGGGGTGGAGGTGCTCATCCTCGTCCCCGTGCGGGAGCGCGGAGCAGTGGCAGTGCCGCCAGTGGATGAACTTCTCGATGACGAAGGAGAGGAGGATACCCCCGAGAACGAGGAGGAGCTGTCCTCCAAATTGCGGCTTCTCCGCCATTTCCGGGAGCATGTGGAGGAAGACGTCGCCGAGGAGCGCGCCGGTGGAGAAGCCGATGAGAGGCAGCAGGCAGGCGCGCACCAGCCGTTCCTGCAGCGCGAACGTGAAAATCCCGATGAGCGAGATGGCGCTCACGACGAGGACGCCGGCGAGGCTGAGGAGGGCGGGGGAGGGGGGCATGGAGGGGTCTTTAGAAAGGAGGGCCGTCCGGGAAGAGGTCCGATTCTAGCGCGCGCGCCTCGCCGTACCAAATTTTCGCATGCTCCGCGTGCGCTGATCCCGCGTAGCGGCGGGTGAAATCCTCGAGACGCCCCTCCAGGCTCACCACTTCGTCCATCTTCAGGCGCTTGTCTGCGTAGAAGAGGATCTTCTGCTCGATGGTGCTGCGCTCGCGCGCGGGGAGCGTGAGGCCGTGGACGTGGACGATCTCCCCGAGTGCAGCGAATCCCTGCTCCCGGAGGAAGTTCGCGCAGGCCTCCTCATGGCGGAGCCCTGAGAAGTACTCACTCCAGCGCTGCCAGAGGGCGCGGTGCTCCGGCGTCTCCTCCCGCTGCACATGGGAGGTGCCAATGTGGAAGTCAATGAAGCGCAGGAGGTCGTGGAGCTCCGCGGCCCGTCGGAGGGTGAGTGGCCGGAGGATCGTGCCGCGTCCGGAGAAGTATTCCCCCAGCTTCTGTGCCAGCAGAGCCACCGCCCGCTCGTGGAGGACAACATTCTCCGGAAGGAGGAATTCCCGATGCCACCGCTGTACCTGCTCCTCGGTGGGGAGGGGGAGATCGCGGAAGGCGACGGTAAGCGAGCGGCCCTTCCTGCCCGCTTCTTCCTCCAGCGTGATCACGATGGCGTTGTGCTCCGGGAGTGCGGGGAGTCGGTCCGCCCACTCGATGCAGCGGATACCCGGGTGCGCGTCGGAGGAGGCGACGAGCGCCTGCGCCTGCTGCTGCGTGAGCCGGTAGAGATCGAGGTGGAGGAGCTCGCCGTGGTGGGTCGTCGGGTGGCGTTGCTCGAGGGCGAAGGTGGGACTCACGACGTGGCTCTGCACGCCGAGTTTCTGGGCGAAGGCCTGGAGGAAGGTGGTCTTCCCGGCACCGAGCTCCCCGACGAGGCAGATCGTGAGCGGAAATTCGTAGAGGGTCTGCGCCAGGGACGCGCCCGCAATTTGCGTTTTCTCTGCATCAGGAAGCCAAAGTTTGACGAGGTCGGTCATTGACCAAAATGAGTAAATATGATATTATATCAACATACAAAAATAGACATGAACCAACTGGTCTCCCGCAGGAAGATGGGCTTCTCCACGCTCCCGCTCCAGAAGAGGAAGGAGCCGCACGCTTTCCACTACCTGGCGCAGCGTACCTCGTTCTGGCTCGCAATTCTGTCGCTCATTGCGTTCGTCGCCGGCAATATGGTGGGACAGCATGGGTGGCGGGTGTTCTGGAAGTCCGTGCTTGGGCGCGAAGATGATAGCCTGATCGTCTATACAGGCACAGTGACGCCTCTCGCGCAGGTACCCGATGCGGAGCTCTGGGCGCGCTACGGGGGGAATTCCGCGGATCACCTGTTCCGGGAGGTGCCGCAGTCCGCCCTCGAGGCGCTCCCGGCCTACAACCCGCGTGCGGGCCTCGATGCCGTCTACTCCGTGGGATACATGGGATCCTATGAAACGGGTGCGGAGAATTCCGGGAGCCACCCGGGCGTGGATATCCGCGTCCCCGTCGGGACGCCGGTCCGCGCCATCGCGAACGGCGTCGTGAGTGAGGTGCGCAATGACGGGGGCGGCTTCGGCAAGGTCGTCGTCCTCCGGCACCCGAATGTGCCCGATCCGGCGAATTCCCGGAAGACGACCGTCCTCTTCTCGGACTACGCGCACCTGAGTGCCATCCTCGTCTCGGAGAACGACATCGTGCAGAAGGGGGATATCATCGCGCTCTCCGGCGATACGGGGGATGTGAGCGGAGCGCACCTTCACTTCCAGATCGATCGCGCGGACGCCCCCTGGCATCCGTACTGGCCCTTCACGACGGAGGACCTGAGTGCGGCGCGTCTCACGTCGAACAAGGCCATCAATACGGGGTTCCACAGGGAAGAGGGGCAGCAGTACACGGTGAATCCGCTCCTCTACGTGCAGTCGAACTACCCCGCCGTGACGACGGTGGCGCAGGAGAACGGTGATACCACATCCTCTGCGAAGAGCGCGGCCGGAGCGAGCAGCTCCGTGACGTGGCTCTCCCGCGCGCAGTCGCGGCTCGCCGCGCGCCGCATCACGCGTCTCGCCAGCCTCCATGCCTCCACGCCGGTCACCGTGCGCCGTTCGACAGTCATCTCCTATGCCGATACCACCGTGGCATCGAGCCGCTCCTCCGCCGCTTCCTCCTCCGCCACTGTCGTGAAGAGCCGCGAGGTGGTGGTCTCGCGCACCACGACACTCGCCGTGCCGACGCCCGTGGCTTCCTTGGAGATCACGCATGACGGCTCCTACACGGAGCGCGGGTGGGAGCGCGTGCGCCTGACCCTCCTCGATGCCGACGGCAACGTTGTCCGCTCGCCTATTCTCGATCGCGACATCGTCCTGCGCGCGGCCTACGGCACGGCGGATTTCGCACCCGCGATGCTCTCCGTCCTCGACTTCCAAGACGGGAAGGCGGAAGTGGGCGTGCTGCCCTACGGTCGCAGGACGGTAGTCATCGAAGTGCAGCCGTTCGGCGTCATGAGCCAGCCGCTGCGGTACACTAAGTAGTGAGCAATTGTTTCAATCTTTGAGGAGATCGTGATAGTCCTCCATGGGGCGGCAGGGACGGGGGCGTAGACAATGAAATGGTGAAGGGATACAGGATTAGAAGAAAGCCTTGCCCTTCCGCCCGGAGTAGAGCGACAGCCAGAGCATGATGAGGAAGAGCGCGACGGCCGAGAGGAATTTCTCGAAGGTATTCAGGAAGAGCGCCGTGGTGCCGAAGAGCGTCCCGAGGCCGGCAGTGAGGAAGACGATCTGCCGCTCGGACCAGCCCTTCTTCAGCAGGCGGTGATGGAGGTGCTCGTTTCCGGTGCTTCCGCGGAACGGCGAGGTACCCTTGCGCAGTCTCCGGAAGACGACGATGCCGGAATCGATGAGCGGGACGCCGAGGACGAGGAAGCCCGTCGCCACCTTCCCGCCCGAGTAGATGGTGAGCACGCCGAGGAGGAGCCCGAAGAACATGGAGCCGGTGTCGCCGAGGAGCACGTGGGCCGGCGGGAAGTCGAAGAGGATGCACGCCGCGCTGATGCTCGCGAGGACGAAGGCGAGGAGCGCGAGGGCGGGGTCATTCACACGCGCGCTCAGGGAAAGGAAGCCGATGGTGAGGAAACCGATGGTGGAGAGCGTGCTCACCTGCCCGCGCACGCCGTCCGCCCAGTTGAGGGCGTTCATGGTGAGCCCGAGCCATACGACAGTGAAGAGCGCCCCGACGAGCGAGGGGCTCCGGAGGAGGTGCGACTGGATCATGAGCGTGTCGAGGTGGATGACTTCGTGGCCCGTGAGGAGGACGAGGGGATTCGTGAGCGAGTAGATGCGTGTGCCCGTGAGGAAGATGGCGAGGGCGATGATGACCTGCACGAGGAGGCGGAGCCAGCAGGGGAGGGGAGTGCGATCATCGAGGAAGGAGACGACTGCGAGGAGCACGACCGCACCCGTGAGGCCGATCGCCTGCGCCGTCCACGGGGGGTCGGAGACGAAAGTCTGGAGGATGGCGAAGAAGAGGAGGAAGGTGCAGACGGCGAGGAGGCCGGTGGGGTAGGGGAGGCGATGGCGCTTGAGGCCGTAGCGCTCGGGGTAATCGAGGAGGCCGATCTTCGGGAAGAGGGTGAGCGCGAGGATATGGAGGACCGTCGCGGCGGCGAAGGCGGAGAGGGGGAGCCAGAGGAGGGGGGAGGAGAGTGCCATCGTTCTGATTGTGGCACGTTCTTTCGGATTCCTCCATCCCCCAACCCCTTCCTCCCATGGAGGAAGGGGACACAGACGCACCGGCGTGCGTCTCTTCTGGCATACTCCCTCCATGACCAGACCGCGGAAGAACATCCACCGCGAACTCTACGGCATCATCGGTGCTGTCCCGCATGCGGCGCAGGTGCAGCGGGCATGGAACATCTTCTTCGCACAGGAGGAGGTCGATGCCACCATGAATCTCTATCCGACGACGAGGGCAAATCTCCCGGAGCGTCTCTCGGAGATGTTCCACTTCGATCGGCGCGGCTACATCGTCGGAAAGGATCTCGCACGTGCGATCATCCCGCTCCTCGACTCCGTCGATGCGGCGGCGCGGAGGAGGGGAGTCACGTGGGTGGAGAACGAGGGCGGAGTGTTAATGGGGAAGTCGAAGTGGAACAGGAATATTCCTGTTCCACGATATTGAATGAAAAAAAGGCCCAAGGAACGCGGTGGTCCCCTGGGCCCCCTGACCCTTCAGCCTCTCAGTCGCTGAAGGCACGACTTACTTTGGCCATGCGTGCCGGTCAGTTGATCAGCGTCTCTGCCATGGGCACCTCCTTTCTCCAGCATTGCTGGATGAGAGCTGGGCGTTGATCATGAGTATTGTTTCAAGCCTTTCCGCCCCCTGTCAATTTTTCCTCACTCGAATCGCGGGCAAATATCAGTACACTTCTTCTCATGCAGTATCCCCTCCTCAAAGACGCAAAACTCTCCGGGAAACGAGTGCTCCTCCGTGCCGGCTTCGACGTGCCGGTGAAGGACGGCAAAGTGACGGATACCTCACGTATCGAGGCGATTCTCCCGACGATGCGGGCGATCCTGAAGGGCGGCGCGTCCCTCATCCTCCTGGCGCACCAGGGGCGGCCGAAGGGGGAGCGGGTGCCGGAGATGAGCCAGAAGCCGCTCGTCCCCGTCCTCGAGAAATTGCTGAAGACGACCGTGAAATTCTCCGAGCAGTGCCGCGGGCCCGAGGCGAAGAAGATGGCCGATGCCCTCAAGCCCGGAGAGGTCCTGCTCCTCGAGAATCTCCGCTATGAGAAGGCCGAGAACAGCAAAGACCCTGCGGAGCGCGATGCCTTCGGGAAGGAGCTCGCCAGTCTCGCGGATCTCTACGTGAACGACGCCTTCACGAACTGCCACCGCGACCATGCGAGCATGACGAGCGTGCCGAAGGTGCTCCCCACCTTCATGGGACTCCAGCTGGAGCAGGAGGTGACGCACCTCTCGAAGGTCCTCGAGGATCCCCGCCGGCCGGTGACGCTCATCGTGAGCGGCGCCAAGATGGAGACGAAGGTGCCCGTGATCGAGCACTTCCTCGCGAAGGGTGACGATGTCCTCCTCGGTGGCTGCATCGCGAATACCTTCATTGCGGCGCGCGGCTTCGAGGTGGGCGCGTCCAGGTACGAGGCGGAGCAGGTGGAGAAGGCGCAGGAGATCATGCTCGAGGGCGACAAGGTGGAGCTCGCGGACGTGCATGTCCCGCGGGATGTCGTCGTGGCGACGCAGGCCACGGAAGATGCCGAGAAACTCGATCTCCCCGTGGAGAACGTCTCCGGTGACATGATGATCCTCGATATCGGCAAGGTGACAGTGGAGCGCTATCGCAAGATCATCGAGAAGTCCGGCACCATCATCTGGAATGGTCCCCTCGGCATGTACGAGATGAACCATTTCTCGCACGGCACCAAGCGCATTGCGGAGGCGGTCCGTGACGCGACGGCGAAGGGCGCCCTCTCCATTATCGGAGGGGGGGATACCATCGACTTCCACGTGAAGTACGGCTACCCGATGAATGGCTACACCTTCGTGAGCACGGGAGGCGGGGCCATGCTCGATTTCATCTCGGGCAAGGAGCTGCCGGCGTTGAAGGCGTTGGTGAAGAAGTGATGTCTCGGGTGTCACCCTGAGCTCGTCGAAGGGCGACACCCGGTGCCATGGTTCGACGGGCTCACCATGACACCGCTTCGTCATGATACCGCGAACACCGCCTTGTCTAATATTTGAGGAGGTTGGGCGGATTGGTTGCAGCTGCCTAGTCTTCTTCTTCGAAGGATGTAACAATGGGGCGCTCGGATTCATTCTCTCGCATGGACCATCTCACCGTTCTCACACCGCTGGAAGGGGAGTCCTGGAGTGCCTTTGTGCGCCGGGCGGAGGGGACGGAAGGGGAGCTCCTCCTCGTGCTCTGCGGTTTCGACGAAGTGCTCACGCAGGATGCCGAGGAGCGCAAGAAGTTCTTCGAGGCGTGCGTGCCGCTCCGCGCCCGGGCGCGGATGGCCACCAAGCGCATGCCCGTGATCGCGGCGGCGCGCCTGCAGGGGTTCCGCGTGTTCCAGACCGTGCAGGAGATCAAGGATCTCTTGGGAGATCACCCGGCGCTCCCCGAGGTGGTGCGCGCGTTCTCGCCACACCTCTGGCGGCAGCACCTCCGCTCCCGTCTCCAGATGATGGGGCTCCTCTCGCTCCCGAAGCTCCGCGTCTGGATCCTCATTTTCGTGAGCGCGCTCCTCTTCCTCTTCGTCTTCCTCCGGCTCCTTCCCTCGGCGGAGATCGCCGTGAAGCCGCGGGAGGACAACATAACGCATACCGTGAATATCTTCCTCGTCCTCTCGGGCGCAACGGTCGGCATTCCGAACCGCGTGCGCACCATGGAATTGAAACCTCTCGTGGTCACGATCGAGCGCACTGTCACTTTCGACCGCATCAGCAAGGAGTTCAGCGGCGAGCCCTCGCGCCTCGCGATGACCATCCTCAATACCACCGACGAGCCCTACTCCTTCCGCAAGGGCTCGCGCATGGCGAACGAGGCGGGCATGGTCTTCCGCATCAGCGAGCCCGTGGTGCTCGAGCCCGGCGCGGAAGTGACGGTGCCAGCCGTCGCCGAGCCGGTGGACACCTACGGCGAGATCATCGGGGAACGCGGCAATGTCCCCGCGGGCGTGCGCTGGGAATTCGTCGGACTCCCGCCCGCCGAGCGCAAGCGCGTCTTCGGCGAGAACCGCGCCCCTGCCACCGGCGGCACTTCCTCCTACCGCACGGTCCTGAAGCAGGAGGACATCGACGTGGGGAAGAAGCAGCTTGAGGAGGAGCTCATCGACCTCGCCAAGCAGATGGTGGATGAGCAGCGCATCCTCTACAACGCGCAGCACAAGGATCAGCAGCTGGAGCTCCTCTACTACGATGAGCTCACGAAGGTGGCCTATGGCGGCTTCGTCCTCCCCACGCAGTTCGTCGGGCAGCCGGTCACCTCCGTGCCCATCACGGCCTCCATCACCTATTCCGCCTATGCCTACGACACGCAGGCCGTCCTCTCCATGCTCTCCGAGGAGCTCAAGTCGCACGTTCGCGAGGGCAAGCGTCTCCTCGAGAAGAGCCTCACCCTGAGCCGCCTCGTCGCGCACGTCATCGACTACGCGGACGATCTCTCGTGGATCAAGATCACCGTCGACCTCTCGGGGACCGAGCAGTACATCCTCGATCCCCTCAGTCCCTCGGGCGCGCACTTCGCGAAGGACGTGCGCGAGCGCGTGGCCGGCGTCTCCAAGCAGGATGCCATCCGCATTGTGAAGAACCTCCCGGAAGTGGACAGCGTGGAGATCTCCCTCTGGCCGCCGTGGAACACGATGCTCCCGCCCATTCCCTCCCATATCACCCTGACAACCACGGAGTAGGTTGCCGCTTTCCCCATGCAGCTCCCACGCCCTCTCCGGCCGGTCTTCCTCGCGCTCTTCCTCACGGGGGCGGCGTGCGCCGCGGCCCTGGGCATCGCTGCGCTCTCCGTCGTGGCGCACTTCGACGGGACGGCCGGGATGCCGGAGGAGGGGAGTGGGACCTGCGTGATCGTGTTCGGTGCCGCGGTGCACCGCGGGGATCTGCCGGGACCGGGGATCGCGCGGCGGGTGGAGACGGCAGTGCGCCTCTCCAAGGAAGGATTACTACAACACATAATTCTCTCCGGTGGCAAGGGCGGGGGAGGCGTCGCGAGCGAAGCGCAGGTCATGCGGAATTTTGCGATCGAGCGGGGAGTCGATGCACGCTTGTTGTTCCTCGAGGACCAGTCGCGCTCCACCTGGGAGAACCTTGCGTTTTCCCGTCCTTTGACGTCTTCCTGTACCTCCGTCATCGGGATTTCCGACCGCTACCACCTCGCCCGCATCTCCTACCTGGCCCGCCTGCAGGGGTGGGGGGCTCTCCGCACCCTTCCGGGGGACCGGGAGGCCCCTCTCGCATTCGAGGTACAGAGCGTCCTCCGTGAGTCCGTTGCTCTGCTGTATTACGTTCTGACGCTCGATCTCACTGCCAGAATGGAGAGAATCGGCGATTCACTGAAATCCTTTGAACACAGGATTATGTCAATTGGATATTAACATAAAATGCATTATGTTAAGTAGGAAGTCCTGTGGAAAACCCCTCTCCCCCGCTCCATTCCACACCTCATGTCACCCTTCGACGCACTCAGGGTGACACACTCTCACCCGAAGATGTCATGGTGAGTCCGTCGAACCATGACATGCGATATCCTCGATAAGCCCATGACTCCCCCTCCCCGTCCACCGGCTGCCACCACCGCTCTCGCGCAGGCCATCGAGCGCTACCTCGTCTTCCTGAAGGCGGAGCAGAACAAGTCCCCCCTCACCATCACGACGTACCGGCAGTCGCTGCAGCTCCTGCAGGAGCTCTGCAGCGTCACGGACCCGCGTCTCTTCGACAAGCAGTCCATCCGCATCTTCAAGTCCGCCCTCCATTCCTACCGCACCGCGCAGGGCAAGGAGATCGCTGTCCGGACGAAGAATCACCACCTGACGATCCTCCGCGCCTTCCTCCGCTACCTCTTGCAGGAGGAGGAGATGGACGTCTATCCACCCGACAGAGTGACGCGCTTCAAGGAGGAGCAGCGGAAGGTGAAGGTGCTCTGTGCCGAGGAACTGGAGCGGCTCCTCACGGCGCCGGACACGGAGACGAAGAACGGCAAGCGCGACAGTGCCATCCTTCATCTCTTCTTCAGTACGGGCCTGCGTCTCGCGGAGCTCCGGGGCCTGAACCGCAAGGACCTCAATTTCCAGACGCGGGAGATCTCCGTGAAGGGCAAGCGCGGGAAGATCCGCGTGGTCTTCGTCTCCGACCGGGCGGCGCAGGCCCTCGAGGAGTACCTGGAGGCCCGTCTCGACCACCTCGCTCCCCTCTTCATCCGCAATCACGATCTCGCGACGCACGTCCTGCCACCGGGCGAGGAATTCCGCCTCTCGCGCATCTCCATTTACAACATCGTGAAGAAGTACGCGCTGGCTGCGGGCATCGTCTCGGACCCCTCGCCGCACACGCTCCGACACTCCTTCGCCACGGATCTCCTGCGCAATGGCGCTGATCTCCGCAGTGTGCAGGAGATGCTGGGGCATAAGGACCTATCGACGACGCAGATTTATACGCATGTGACCAACCCCCAGCTCAAAGAAGTGCATAAAAAATACCACAGTCGTTGAATAGCGGGGCGGTTGGTCACCCTGAGCGGAGCCGAACGGGTGACGAATCCGCAGCTGAAGGAGGTACATAAGAAATTTCATAGTAAGTGACGAACTTGCCCTGAGCGAAATCGAGGGGCGAGTGCGGCGAAAGAGGAATACGCTATGCATGTGGTAAATAGCCTGCTAACCGAATTGATTTTCCGAAACGGGAGAGCTCTAACTAGAAAAGCAAGGGACAGAAGAAAAGCAGCACTGGCAATTAAGAGGCTTAATGAAGAATTGACGATATTTGAACACAAAGAGAAAGATCTCCATGAGTTCGAGATGAGGCTAGATAAATTTAGCGGACAAACTGAGTATTGTTGTGATGTTGTGATGAAAGACAAAATCGAAGCTTTTCACCAGCAAGTTTATATAGTTATATCATTACTGGCTGCATTACTTAGTAATGTTGGAATAAAAGGAAAGAAAGATTTTCCTTTTGGAAGGGTTGAGAAATTTTTGGAATATATCAGTCAAAAAATGCCTGATTCGATTGATCCCATCCTTCTAAATACCATCGAAAAATCAAGGAGATTTAGAAGCGAAATCGTCATTCATCCTCAACAACATCAGTTGCATGATTGGAGGATCCTCAATTTTGGAGGACATTATTACGTTTTCTATTTTATTCCTCAGGAGAAAGTTGAAGTTCCAGAACACTTAGAAATTCTTACTCATCCGATTCCAGAAGAATTTGTGCCACCCTTTCCATGCAAAAATTATTATCTATCTCCTAATAGGAATGTAACTTTCATTGCGACGTGTGAACTGATCTCAAGCTTACTTGAACTTGGTTATTCGACTCGACTTCATAAAATTAGGTAACTATCCCATGAAGACTAGGACATCACGTCCGGCACCATCCTCACCCGCTCGCAAGAGCCGGAGGGGAGTGCGGTTTCTTTTCCCCGCCTTGGCAAGGCACGCTCTATGTTGATTTTGGGTCTTCTTCTGTCGGGTGTGGCAATGGGTTTGTTGATTGCTGTAATTTTGTTCTGGGCTGCATATACGCTCCTGTAGAGCTTTCGGTAAAAAGACGGGCAAGATTGGTTGAAATCATGTTAGCCAATTCCATGTTCTCTATGCGACGCTGTTGATCGGCCATTTGATACTTCAGTATCCCTCTCTCTTCACACTTCTTGGCTATGAATCCAGGGAGTTTGCATATCCAAAGGATGATGATTCCTATAAATGAGGCAAGAGCAGTGAGGCCCAGCCATCGGACACTAGGATGTGTCTCCAAAATCCTGCTGATTCCGTCGAGCAGTGTCGCATTGTCAACCATTATTCTGTTGGAGGAAGCTTTCTCACATCCTCTACGTCATCTTTATTGGGGTTTATCGCGCCATACTTGTCTTCATAGCTTTTTAGATTCTTTCCAAGAATATCATATAAGCGTTTCAAATGTGGAAGCGAGAAAGCAAACTCCGCTGCGACTCCAGGGCCACTAATGAAAGAAAGCACGGCCTCTTCTTTTGACAGTTGTAGCAGCGTTGTATTGCAATAAATAACATGCTCACTCAAAATTGGAATGAGGTTTGTCCTTTTCTTTGGAATCTCCTTGGTTTCATCGGTATTTGGGTCGGGCATGAGGGGAAGGGGGAAGGATTGTGCTACTATATCCCCCATGAAAAGCGTTTCAACAGATTCCAACCGCTTCCTCAAGCTCCTAGACCTTGCGGCCAAGACACGCGTGAAAGGAGAAGATCGAAAAGGTGAGTCTCCGACTTCCGATTGTTGTACCGCCACTGAAACTCGGAAACGTAAGCAGAAAGCATCTTCGGGGAAATGACATGGTGAGTACCGTCCAGCGACCTCTTGAGTTGCGACCAAAAGCCCTCAATGGTGTTCGTATGCGTGGTTCCGTGTGCGTACTCTCCGGCTCCATGAATCACGGTGTCATGCTCCATGTCCAAGAGCTTGGCAATCTTCTTATAGCTGTATAACTCGTCCGTGATGAGCTTCGTCCCCTTCGCAATGTGGTCTTGAAAGTGCGGCATGAGCGTCTTCGTCTTCACGTCCTCCACAATCTCACAATTCATCTTCCCTTTACGCTGTAACTGCCCGAACACAATTGTCTTTCCCGAAGCTCCACGTCCTCTCTTGCCGTGTCTTTTACCCCCTACCGCCGTTTCGTCTGCCTCTACTTCCCCAAACAGCATCAATTCATTCTCTTTCATCAGCTTTCGGATTTGCTGGCCTATTCTGTAGGCACACTTGTACGTCACGCCAAGATGCCGCTCTAATTCCTTCGCAGCCACTCCATTTCGGGATTGCGACATTAGGAAGATCGCAAAGAACCACTTCACAAGATCGGTAGAGGAATGGTCGAAGATCGTTCCCTCTTTCGGCCAGATATGAGAGCAACCGTTCCCGCAGGTGTAACAGGCCCGTGTCGGGTGCTTGTAGAACTTCACTCCCCCGCACTTCGGACACTTCGGGGTCGGGAAGCGAGCCTTGAAGAGATAGGCGAGGCAGGTGTCGTTATCGGGGAACTTCTCTTTGAAGTTGAGGATGGTGAGGCGGGACATACCAGAAGGGGAAGGATGCCTAGAGGCTATTCCTCCTCTTCCTAGCTGTCAAGGGATAATCACCTAAAATTATGGATATTAGATTGGATACGTATTATTCAATTGTTCTTCTCGGCAGGGTGCGGAGCAGACTGGGTAAATTATTTCAGGAGATTGATATGTCTCTTAGAAAATCAAGATTCAATTATTCCGAATCAAATTGGACTATATCTGAATACTAATTCAATAACTCAATATCTATCTAAGTTGTGATTCAAGTAATACACTCATTTCATGTCCGATTCGATCAGGAAAATCCTCGATAGGATCAAGCAATTCCGTGACGAGCGAGACTGGATGCAATTTCACGACCCGAAGAGCATGGCTGCTTCCATTACTATTGAAGCGGCTGAGTTGCTCGAACACTTTCAGTGGAAAAGTCGTGAGGAGGTTCAAGAATATGTGAAGACGCATAAGGATCATATCGCCGAGGAGATTGCAGATGTGGCTATGTATCTCTTTGAACTAGCGGACAATCTTGGTATCGATCTCCTCGACGCGATGGAAAAGAAACTCGCAAAGAATGCTGCTAAGTATCCTGTAGAGAAGGCGAAGGGAAGCTCAAAAAAATATACCGAGCTTCATAAATGAGATTGTATGAAGGCGCCATTAGGCAATTCCAAAATGATGTTCTGCAGAATCGAATTGCAGATCTCATTGCACAGAGCTATCTGAAGTACTATCAGAGAAAGGCGGGCGAATCAGAATATCGTGCGTGGCAGCAGTCCATGAATTTTTTGAATAATTCGTTTCAGCTTTCTGGACTATCGGAAAATAAGCTCATCATAGAATATGAAATCCCTTACTCTACCCGTCGCATAGATGTCCTTCTCTTTGGTGGAAGTCGGGAATCAAATGAAAGT
>JAEAMF010000481.1_pt1 | contig 48899 bp, 42 predicted proteins | sample 8958721 | NCBI WGS metagenome assembly JAEAMF01 (sample SAMN16933255, study PRJNA681124) | bioreactor sludge metagenome | isolation source: anaerobic bioreactor treating anionic surfactant - SDBS | place: India: Bengaluru | collected 2019-02-28
TCTTATATGGTTTCCATATAAGACCCTTGTTCCGCATCCTGTAGACTAAGACAATTCTTCTCATACCAGAAAACCGTTAAACATTACAGTAATTGTATTTGTCAGGCTGATCCTCATGGTGTCTTATACGGAAACCATGTAAGACGCCTTTATCAACCGTTACAATACTTTTTTTATCGGACCTTCGCCTCCAAGAGCGGGAGACCGATGTGTTTGCGGCGGGTCTCGCCGTAGAGCTGCGTCTGCTCGCGGACGGTGGGCGCCCCGCGTCGGCCCTTGCCCTGGACCTCGATGGGGTGGGAGGCGCCGAGGTGGAGGGTGTGTTTTCCGTATCTGCCGCTGAGGGCATCGACCGCCTCGTAGAGCTCCCGGATCTTCTCCGCCCGGATAGGGTCCTCGAAGAGGGAATACTGGACCTGCGTGTCCTGGACGAGATCCATCAGCACGATGCCGGTCGCCCGGTAGAGTTCGTAGCGCCTGTACATCCCGTTGAACAGGCCGCGGAGCAGATCGGAAAGCTCCAGCGGACGGGAAGAGGGGCGGTTGAGTTTCGCCTCCCGGCCCTCCGTGTCGAAGTTCCGCTTCTTCAGGAAAGCGGCGATCCTGCGGGGGGCGAGGCCGTAGCGCCGCGCCTTGATGCAGGCCGACTCCAGGTTGCGGAGCAGGTGGGCGAAGAGGTAGTCCCGGTCCGAGGTCGACGGGGCGAAGGTTTTCGTTTTGCTGATCGAGGTGTAGACGCTCTTCTCCTCCGGCAGGACGGGATAGACCGACTCCCCCCTGAGCTCCTGCCAGATCTCCACACCGGGTTTCGTGAACCGCTCCCGGACCGTTTTCTCGGAAAGGCGGGCGAACTCCAGCGCGGTCCGGACGCCCATCTTGGCGAGGTAATCCGTTGTCGCCGGACCGACCCCCCAGATCTTCTCCACGGGCAGCGTCTCCAGATAGGCGGCGATGGCCCTCCCCGGGATCACGGTAAAGCCCATCGGCTTCCGGTGCTTGGAGGCGACCTTGGCGAGGACCTTCGTGAGGCTCAGGCCCGCGGAGACGGTGATCCCCAGCTCGCGCGCGATCTCCGTCTGGATCTTCAGGGAGATCGATTCGTAGGAGGCCCGCAGGGCCCGCCGCATCCCGGTCAAGTCGGCGAAGGCCTCGTCGATGGAGTACTCCTCCACCTGCGGGGTGAAGCGACGGATGACGTTGAACATCCGCCGGGAGAAGAGGCTGTAGGTCTCGTAGTCGGAAGGGAGGACAACCAGCCCCGGGCAGATCCGCTTCGCCTCGTGGAGCGGAACCCCGCGCTGGATCCCCAGCTTTTTGGCCGCGTAGCTCGCGCAGGCAACGATCCCCCGCTCGCCCCCCGTGATGAGAGGTTTCCCCTTCAGTTTCGGATGGATCGCCTCCTCGCAAGACGTGAAGAAGGCGTCCCCGTCGATGTGCAGGATTGCCCTCGGCCAACTGCGGAGGCTGAAAATGATCTCATCCATGGTGCGGCCCGCTCCTGATAAAAAAACCTTGCCTTCCCTTGGTTTCCGGTATAATAGAACTATCGTTCTATTGTCAAGGGATTTTTCAAAGCCGGGGAGGGTTTTACGAAGGCCGGCAAGTCGTGATTGACAGCGCGGACGAAAAGAGGTTAGTTTACCCCCCTCTATATTCGGCGTTTTCCGTATAGGTCCGCCGGGGAAGGGGGGCTTTGAACGAAAAATTCATCAGGATTTTGTCCGCCGGTTTCGGAAGCGGGTTTTCGCCGCTGGCGCCGGGTACGGCGGGAACGGTGGTCGGCATCCCGCTGTACTGGCTCTTTTCGTTCTTTTCATGGCCGATCTGGCTGATCTCGATCCTGGCCTTCACCTGCCTGGCCTGGTATGTTTCAGACGAGGCGGAGCGGCTCTTCGGCCGGAAGGACGCGCCGTGCATCGTGATCGACGAGATCGCCGGTCTCCAGTGGACCCTTTTCCTGGTGACGCCGACGGTTTCCCATGTTGCGCTGGGATTTGTGCTGTTCCGGCTCTTCGACATCGTGAAGCCCTTTCCGGCGCGGCTCTTCCAGGACCGGCTTCCGGGGGGCTGCGGGGTGGTGGCGGACGATCTGGCGGCGGGGGTTTACGCCAATCTGGTTCTTCAGGCTCTGATTTACGGGTTCGGAATGTGAACCGGGAGGGGGCGAAAAGTTCCCCTCCAACAGGATAAGGATATCGAGGGATTGCATGAAAATCGGCATATTGACCATCGGGAACGAGTTGACCACCGGTCGGATCCAGGACACCAACTCCGCGCTGATATCCCGTGCGATGCAGCAGCAGGGCTGGCCGGTCGTGGGGATGATCTCCGTGGGCGATGAAAACCGCGCCATTCATGACGCGTTGATGTATCTTCTGGCCCGGGCGGAGGGGGTGATCGTGACCGGAGGTTTGGGGCCCACGGCCGACGATATCACGACGGCGGCCCTGGCCAAGGCCTTCGGCGTGGGGCTTTACAGCGATCCGGCCGTCCTCGCGCACATCCACGAAATCTTCGACGGGCGGGGGCTCCGCTGGACGGAGAACAACGCCAAGCAGGCCGTTTTCCCCGACGGGGCGGAGATCATCGCCAACCCGGTGGGGACGGCCGCGGGCTTCGCGCTGCGGCGGGACGGGCGGGTCGTCGCCGTCATTCCAGGGGTTCCCTTCGAGGCGCGGCGGATGCTCTTTGAAGGGGTGATCCCGCTCTTCAGGAAGGCGTTTCCCGAGGCTGTGCAGCATGTGCAGACGCTCACCTTCAAGCTTTTCGGCCTGCCCGAAGCGTCGGTGGATGACGCGATGGCCGATGCCGATCTGGCCGGCCTCGGGGTCGGAATCGGCTTTTATCCGAATTTCCCCGAGAATCACCTCGTGCTGACGGTCCGGGAAGCCTCCGCGGAGACGGCGGAGGAAAAACTCCGCGAGGCGCGGAAACGGGTGGAGGCGAGGCTGGGGAAACACATCTTCGCGATGGGCGACGAAACGCTTGCGGGGAACGTGGCACGGCGGATGACGGAGCGGAAATGGACGCTCGCCGTCGCGGAGTCCTGCACGGGAGGCCTGATCACGGATCGTCTCACGGACATTCCGGGCAGTTCCGTTTTTCTCGAACGGGGTCTGGTGACCTACAGCAATGATGCCAAAACCGCCCTGCTGGGCGTGCCGGAGGCGGTGATCCGGGAACACGGGGCCGTCAGCGCCGAGACGGCGCGGTTGATGGCCGAGGGGGCCCGCAAGTCGGCCGGAACCGATCTGGGTCTGGCCGTGACGGGAATTGCCGGGCCCGACGGCGGGACGGAGGCAAAGCCGGTGGGAACGGTCTTTGTCGCGCTGGCCGATGGCGGGAAGACCTTCTGCCGTCCCTATGCCTTCCGCTGGGATCGACGACGGAACAAGATGATGGCGTCGCAGGCCGCTCTGCTCACGCTCTGGCGGCATCTGACGGGTGAGTTGCGCGATGACGGTTGAAACGACGATCCGCTCTTTTCTGGCGATCGATCCGCCGGAGGAGATCCGTCGGGAAATCGGGCGGATACAAAACCGGCTGAAAAAAACGGTCCGAGGGGATGTCCGCTGGGTCCGGCCGGAGTCGATTCATCTGACGCTGAAATTCTTCGGCGACGTCCGCCCGGAGGTCATCGGGAGCATCTCGGCGGTCGCGGGGAAGGCCGCGGCAGAGGCGGGGCCGTTCGAGCTTGCGATCGGCGGTGCGGGGGTTTTCCCCGATAGGAACCGGCCACGGGTCGTCTGGCTGGGCATGGACGGCGAGGTGGAGCGCCTGGCGAGCTTCCAGAGGGGGCTGGAGCGGACGCTTGCAGAGATCGGCTTTCCCGCGGAGGCGCGGCCCTTCCGCCCCCATCTCACACTGGGGCGGATCAGGAGCCCGAGGGGACCCAGCGGCCTGGCGGAGGCGCTCGAGCAGGCGAAAACGGATGCCGGCGCGAAATTTACGGCCACCGGCCTCTGCCTGTTCAAGAGCGACCTGACGCCCCGGGGGGCCATTTACACGCGGCTTGCCGTCTATCCATTTGCGGGAGAAAAGACGGGTTGAGACAGCAGGGCGACTGTCCCATTGAAACCGGGGCATGAATCCGAAAGCGGAATGAAGGAGGAGGCTATGGCAGCGGATATGGAAAGGGCAAAGGCGGTCGATCTGGCGATCACGCAGATTGAACGGCAGTTCGGCAAAGGGGCGATCATGCGGCTGGGCGGCGGGGAGGTGATTTCCGACATTCCGGCGATCTCCACGGGATCGATCAGCCTCGACATCGCGCTCGGGACCGGAGGCGTTCCGCGGGGGAGGATCATCGAGATCTTCGGGCCCGAATCGGGGGGGAAAACGACGCTGGCGCTTCATATCGTGGCCGAGGCGCAGAAGCTCGGCGGGCTGGCGGCCTTCATCGACGCCGAGCATGCGCTGGATGTCGCCTACGCACGGAAGATCGGCGTCAACACGGACGACCTGCTGATCTCGCAGCCGGACACCGGGGAGCAGGCGCTGGAGATCTCCGAGACGCTGGTCCGCAGCGGCGCGCTGGACATCCTCGTGGTGGATTCCGTCGCCGCGCTGGTCCCGAAGGCGGAAATCGAAGGGGAGATGGGAGACGCCCAGATGGGGCTCCAGGCGCGGCTGATGTCGCAGGCCCTCCGGAAACTGACCGGGAGCATCAGCAAATCCAGAACGACCGTGGTTTTCATCAATCAGCTCCGGATGAAGATCGGCGTATTTTTCGGAAATCCCGAAACCACGACGGGCGGCAACGCGCTGAAGTTCTACGCGACGATGCGCCTGGATATCCGGAAGGTGAGCGCCATCAAGACGGGGCAGGATGTGATCGGCTTCCGGACCCGCGTCAAGGTCGTCAAAAACAAGGTTGCCCCGCCGTTTCGGGAAACGGAATTCGACATCATCTTCGGGGAGGGAATCTCGAAGGAGGGTGACGTGATCGACCTGGCGGCGGATCAGGGCATCATCGAGAAGAGCGGCGCCTGGTATTCCTACAAGGGAGAGCGCCTCGGCCAGGGGCGGGACAATACCCGGAACTTCCTGAAGGAGAACGGGGAGGTCCTGGCCCAGATCGAGGCGGAGGTTCGCGAGAAGCTCGGCGTCAAACCGAAGGCGGCCGCGGTCCGGGAAGAGCCGAAATAGGCGATGGACGATGAGCGTGAAGCCGGCCGGGCCGAAGCGAAGGCCTTCCGGCTGCTGGCGCTTAGGGCGCACAGCGAAAAGGAGTTGCGGGTCAAGCTTCGGGCGGGCGGTTTTGCCGCCGGGATGGTGGATCGGGTGGTCCGGCGATGCCGTGAGCTCGGATACCTCGACGATGCGGCGTTCGCCCGGCAGAGGGCGCGGGCGCTGGCCGTCGGCCGTCTCGCGGGCGACCGGCGGATCGTCCTGGACCTTCGGCAAAAGGGAATCGCCGCGGATCTCTGCAGGCAGGCGATCGAGGAGGTCCGGGGGGAGCTGGACGAAAGAGAGGCCGCCGAAAGGCTGATTCGGAAGAAGACCCGCGGAAGGCCGGCCTTACGGCTGGACGAACGGGAGAAGGCGGCGCTGGCGAGGCATTTGACGGGAAAGGGTTTTCCCACGGGACTGATCCTGAGTTTATTGAACAAAGCGGGGGAGGAAGGTTTCCATGACGATGACGGGGAGTGAGATTCGCGAGAGTTTTCTGAAATTTTTCGAGGGGAAGGGGCATGCGCGGGTCGCCAGTTCCTCCCTGGTTCCCAAGGACGACCCGACACTCCTTTTCACGAATGCCGGAATGGTCCAGTTCAAGAACTGTTTCCTGGGGCTGGAGGATCGCGGTTACCACCGGGCGGTCACCTCTCAGAAATGCGTGCGGGCCGGGGGGAAGCACAACGATCTGGAGAACGTCGGCGTCACGGCGCGGCATCACACGTTTTTCGAAATGCTGGGCAATTTTTCGTTCGGGGATTATTTCAAGGCCGAGGCGATCGCCTGGTCGTGGGAATACCTGACGGGCGTGATGGCCCTGCCGAAGGATAAACTGTGGGTCACGATCTATCGGGACGACGACGAGGCGTTCCGGATCTGGAATGAAAAGATGGGGGTCCCGGCGGAGAGGATTATCCGGATGGGCGAGAAGAGCAATTTCTGGATGATGGGGGAGACCGGCCCCTGCGGCCCCTGCTCCGAGATCATCTACGACCAGGGCGAGGGTACGGGCTGCGGGAAACCGACCTGCGACGTCCACTGCGAATGCGACCGGCACCTCGAGATCTGGAACCTCGTCTTCACCCAGTTCGACCGCGACGCCTCCGGGAAGCTGACCCCGCTGCCCAAACCGAACATCGACACGGGGATGGGGCTGGAGCGCCTGGCGGCCGTCGTCCAGGGGGTGAAGAGCAACTACGAATCCGACCTCTTTGCGGGCGTCATCCGCTTCATCGAAAAGATCAGCGGCCGGGCCTACAAAAAAAATGAAGAGGACGACATCTCGATCCGCGTGATTGCCGACCACAGCCGTTCGGTCACCTTTCTCATCGGCGACGGCGTTCTGCCGAGCAACGAGGGTCGCGGTTATGTGCTTCGGAGGATCCTGCGGCGGGCGGCCCGACACGGGAAGCTCCTCGGCATGGGTCGCCCTTTTCTCCATGAGGTCTGCGGGGTCGTGATCGACGAGATGAAGGGGGCCTATCCGGATCTGGCCGACAAGGCCGCATTCATCCGCAAAGCCGTGGAGAGTGAAGAGCAGCGTTTCATCGAGACCCTCGACGCGGGCCTTAGGATCCTGCAGGAGGAGGTGACTGCATTGAAGGGGGCGGGGAAAGAGGTGATTCCGGGCGAGATCGTCTTCAAGCTATACGACACCTTCGGCTTTCCCACGGATCTCACGGCGGATATCGTTCGGAAGGACGGCCTGTCGCTCGACATGGACGGGTTTGAAAAGGCAATGGCAAACCAGAGGGAGAAGGCGCGGGAGTCCTGGAGGGGAAGCGGCGAAGAGGCGATATCCGAGGTCTATCACCGGCTTTCCGTCGAGGGGATCGCATCCGAATTTGTCGGCTACGGATGCAGCGGCGAGTCCTTCGAATCGCAGGTGACGGCGATCTTGAAGCAGGGGCAGCCGGTCGGGGAGATCGCCGACGGCGACGCGGCCGAGATCATCGTTGCGAAGACCCCTTTTTACGGTGAAATCGGCGGCCAGGTCGGCGACACCGGCCTGATCGAAGGCGACGGCTTTCTGTTCGAGGTGGCGGATGCCCAGCGCCCCCTCGATCATCTGATCAGCCACGTCGGACGGCTTCGGCACGGAAAGATCCGGGTCGGCGACACTGTCCGGCTGACGGTGGACGACGAGACAAGGCAGGCGACCGAGGCCAACCATTCCGGGACCCACCTCCTGCAGGCCGCGTTGAAAACGGTCCTCGGGGAGCATGTCAAGCAGTCCGGTTCGCTGGTGGACTCTGAGCGGCTCCGCTTCGACTTCACCCATTTTTCGAGGATCGAGGAGGGGGAGCTGAGGCGCGTGGAGACGCTGGTCAACCGGATGATCCGCGCGAATGTTCCGGTGGAGACCGCGGTGATGCCTCTCGATGAGGCGGTCAAAACGGGGGCAACGGCCGTGTTCGACGAAAAATACGGGGAGACGGTGCGCGTCGTCGAGATGACCGGGTTCAGCAGCGAGCTCTGCGGGGGGACCCATGTGGCCCGGACCGGCGACATCGGCTTCTTCAAGATTGTCCAGGAATCGGCCGTGGCCGCCGGCGTCCGCCGGATCGAGGCGGTCACCGGGAAAAAAGCGGTCGAGCATGCGCAGCGTGTGGAGAACGAACTTCGGGAGACGGCCGGGCTTCTGAAGATCGGCCTGCTGGAGACATCGGAAAGAACGGAAAAGCTTCTCCGGAGGGAGCGGGAGCTGGAAAAGGAAATTGAATCGCTCAAGGGGAAGCTGGCCGCGAAGGATTCAGGCGATCTGATGGGCCGCGTCCGGAACCTCAACGGGGTCGATATTTTGTCGGCTGTCGTGGAGGCGTCCGACGCGAAGACCCTCCGGGATTTCGGCGACAAGCTCCGGGACCGGCTCCGCTCCGGGATCATTCTCCTCGGGAGCCGGTCGGAGGGGAAGGCGATGCTCCTTTGCATCGTCACGAAGGATCTGACGAAGCGCTACCACGCGGGAAACATCATCAAGGCCGTCGCCCCGGTCGTCGGCGGGAGCGGCGGCGGCCGGCCCGATATGGCCCAGGCGGGCGGCCAGAAGCCGGAGTTCCTGGAAAAAGCGCTGGAGAAGCTTCCCGAGCTGCTGTAAAAATACTAACGGCCGACCTTGGCGAGAACGCCCCGGGCGAATTCCTTTCCGTCCGTCAGATCCGTCTCGTTGGGGTGTTCGTGGGCCCCCAGCGCCTCTTCCGCCCAGGCCCGGTGCTCCAACTTCTTCATCAGCGCATCGATGATTTTTTCACTCACCCTTCCCCGGACCCCGAAGGTGCCGACGATCTTTGCCCCGGTGGCGAGACTGACCGCATGCTCCAACGCCTGTTTGGGCAGTTGGCCTCCCCGGAGCGAACCGTGCGTGCAGAAGAGCGCGATTTTCTGTCCCGCGGTCAGCTCCTTGAAAAAGGGGATGAGCTTGGCGGGAACGCTGTGGGCCTGAACCGGAAAACCGATAAAAATGATATCGTAGCCTTTTGTGCTCTTGACCTCCTGAAAGGGAAGGAGTTCCTTGTCGACATGAATCGCCTCGTAGATGGCGCGGGCGAGCTTTTCCGTGTTGCCCGTTACGGAGTAGTAGGTGACCAGAGCTTTCATCGTATTTCAGACCCCTCCAATGGATTTTGTCGGATTATCACAAAATTGCCGTAAAAACGCAAGGCGCAGCGGTTAAACGGTCAGCTTTTCGATTTCCAGCTTCTCCGGCAGCGATTCGTTGGCCCTCCGGAGACGCTCTTCGGGCGCGCATGCGGCCGACACCGCCGCTTTCACCGCGTTCGGGAAATAGCTCCGGGCGGACTGCAGCAGCCGCTCCGGATCGGCGCCCAGCACCTCCTTCCGGAACCGGAGGCGCATCGGGTCCGTCATCTCCGAAAACTCGCGGATCATCGCGGTATACCCCCTGCCTGCCGGATCCAGCGGGCGGTCGAGCGCGCCGATCGTGCCGATGACCGCCTTTCTCAGTTCTTCCCGGGGGATGGGGCCGCTGCAGATAAAATCCGCGGCTTTTTCAAATATGTCCAGGGTTTCCGTAAGATGGGGGTCCCGGTACGAAAGGAAAGAGAACAGGCCGCTGATCGGTTCGTAACGGCAGGATCCCCCGTAGGCCCCTCCCTGAACCCGGATATGCTTATAGAGGTATCCGTTCGAAAGTTGCCTGGCCAGCACGAAAAGGGCGGGGGACATCGGATCGGCGTAGGGCGGCGCCGTGAGAACCTTGGCGACATAGCAGACCTCGGCCGGAATGGCGATCCCGACATGGCCGGCCTTGCGTTTGCGCCAGCCCGCGATCTCCGGTCGATCCCCGACCGGCAGGGCCCCGACCAATGTGCCGGTCGCGCCGGTCAATTTCTGCAGCCCCTCCGTGTCGGCGGTCATGTTCAGGATCATTCGGCTGCCGACGAAAACCGTCCGGCGCAGAAGTTCGAGCTTTTCCAGCAGCTCCTCCCGGGAATGGTCGAGTCGCTGCGCCACGCCGTCCACGAGCCGAAGCTGGGTTCGGCCGTGCCATTGCTCCGCCCGCCAGGCCGGCGGGGACAGGGTCGCCGCGGCCGCCATCTCGGCAAAGAGATGCCCCGACGGTATGACCGATGCGCGGAGATCGTTTTTTCTTTCCAGGATCAATTCCCGCATCCGCGCCGTTTCGGTCAAATCTCCCTCGGCCAGCACATCCCGGACAATGCCGACCGCGTCATCGGCATTCCGATGGAGGGCCTTGACCGAAAAGATCATCTTCTGCCAGTGTTTGCCGCCGTCGGCCGTGGAGCCGGCGGCCAGATGGACGCCCAGGCCGCCGGTCCGCAGCGAGATCCGCTTGGACATGGCTTCGTAGGAAAGTCCCGCCGCTCCCATCTGGAGGGTGAGCTTGCCCAGCAGCGGCAGGTAGGGCTGCAGCTCATCCGGGATGTCGGAGACGTCGAACGCCAGATCGAGGTAGACGATGCCGTTCGTGAACAGTTCGTGGAGGAGGACGGGGACTCCCTGCACGGCCGTTCTCTCCGTCGGGATCGTCTCGATCTCCGTCGAGATCTCGCCGATATCGAGTTGCGGCAGGGTTGCGGCCGCCTCCGGCGGGTCCGGCTCCGTCTGGAACTTCTTCAACCGGACGGTGTCTTCCCGGATCTCTTCTCTTTTGGCTTCACTCAACGAGGCGGCAAGAGAGGCCAGCCGTTTCCGGACCTTTTCCTCCCGCTCTTGCAGAAAGGTTCGGCTCGGCTCCATGACCGAGAGGAGCCGGTGCGGGTTGTCGACAAACCATTTGCGGACGGCCTCCCCGAAAAGACCTGGATCGGTTTCCCATTTTGCGCGAATCCCGCGAATGGTGCGCGGGAAATTCATGTCCGTCAGCGGGTCCCCGTCGTAGAGCCAGGTATGGAAGGCCCGCCCCATCAGAATGATTCCGTACGGACAACTGCCGCGGACCATCTCCCGTCCGTGAAACTCCACCTGGTGGAGGGTGCCTTCGATGAGCTCCCGGTCAAAACCTCCGGCTGCCGTGTCCCGCAAGGTGTCGAGGATCAGGTTTTCGATCCGTGGGGCTTTGTCCGGGTCGGTTCCGCGCAGGCCGACCGAAAAGACGATCTGCCTGAGGTCGCGCTCCAGGCCCGTGACGGGAGAGAGGTCCTCCCCGAGGCCCGAATCGATGAGGGCCTTCCGGAGGGGGGATGCGGCGCTCCCGACGAGCAGGTCGGCCACGATCCCGAGCAGCATCGCCGTTTCGACCGACGTGTTTTCCGCGGTCATCCAGGCCAGATTCACCGTGCTCTTTCCCTCCATTTTCTCATCCTGCTCGATCGGAAAATGACCGTGAACGGAGCGGGGCATCGTCCAGCGGGGCTGCAAAACGATGGAGGAGTCGACCTCAACCCGCTCGAAGCCCGAGAGGATCTCCTTAAGAAACTTCAGATGCTCCTCCGTCGGAATGTCTCCGTAGAGCAGGATGCGGGCGTTTGACGGGGAATAGAAGGTGCGATGGAAGGTCCGGAACCGGTCGTAGGTCAGGTCGGGAATCCTTTCAGGATCGCCTCCCGAGTCGCAGGCATAGGGCGTGTCCGGATAGAGGTTTTCCTGGAGGGCCTTGTACATCAGGGACTCCGGCGAGGAGTAGGCCCCCTTCATCTCGTTGTAGACGATCCCGGTGACGGTCAATTCGCCGTTCGCGTCGAATTCGAGATGGTGGCCCTCCTGCAGAAAGGTTTCCGGCAGCAGACGGGGATGGAGAACCAGGTCCGTATAGACCCGCGCGAGGTTGAAGAAATCGCGTTTTTCCTGGCTCGCCACCGGGTAGACCGTCTTGTCCGGGTAGGTGAAGGCATTGAGGAAGGTCTGGAGCGTTCCCCGGAGGAGTTCGTTGAACACATCCTTGAGGGGGTAACGTTCGGAACCGGCCAGGACGGAATGTTCCAGGATGTGCGGCACGCCGGTTGAATCCCCGGGCGGCGTCCGAAAACCGATCGCGAAGAGGTTTTCCCGGTCCCTGCAATGGAGGTGCAGGATCTTTGCCCCGGTTGTTTCATGCTCGATCTCGTAGGCGGTCACGCGGATTTCCGGGATCTGTTCGACCCGGAGGATCCGGAAACCGTGCCGTTGGCGGCCGGCGGTAAAAGTCGGCGGTAAACAGAGGGTCTCTTCATGCATCTTCATGGATATCTCCGGTCACGGACGTGATTCTGATCCGTTTCGTTCATACCGGGATCGCATGGAAAAGTCAAACCCCCCACCCGAAGCGGACAAATGGATGATGATGGAGGCCGAGGGCTTCAAGTTGCGCTCTGTGCAACGCTTGGCAACCTGTTTCTCGCCGAAGGCTATCGAAAAACATCGGCGCTCTAAAGCGTGATCTGCATTTTGTCCGTGGCGGTCTCCGACATCGGAAAAATGCCGGCGGCAACCTTTTGGGCTTCGCTCCGGTCGGCAGGCGTCCGATAGAGGCTCGCATCGAAATGGGTGAGCACCAGACGCTTGGCGCCCGCCTCCACGGCGATCCGGGCGGCCGTTTCCGGGGTCAGGTGAGGCCAGTCCTCATTGGATTGGCCCGCCTTGAACGCGCATTCCGTGATGAGGATGTCCGCCGATCGTCCCAATGTGACGGCGTTTTCGCAATAGCCGGTGTCGGGGCAGTAACCGACGATCCTTCCATCCGCGGCGATCCGGAATCCCAGCGTGATCACGGAGTGGCGGAGCGGAAAGACCTCGACGGTGAACGGAAGGGCGGCGGCTTCCGCCGGCAGTTCCAGAATCCGCACCGGATACGGGAGCGCCGCGACGGGGAGCGTGAACGGCTCCTTCAGGAAAATCCCCAGAGTCTCCCGGCTCCGCGCCGGGCCGCAGATGCAGAGCCCCTTCCGAAAGGGAAGCCTCATCAGAATGTGAAGGCCCTCGATGTGATCGACATGGAAATGGCTGAGGAACAGGAATACCGGCTTATCGCCTTGGATATACCTTTCCGCCCGGTGGATGCCGTTCCCGGCATCGAGAAGGATGTCCCACCGTTCCGTTTGGACGAGCGTGCAGATCGTGTTGCCCATCTCGGTATCGTACCAGCCGTTCGTGCCCAGAAAAACGATTCTCATATCCGTCAGCCTCCGCCGGAATTTTCGAGGTAAGCCTCCCTGTTCGGGGGATACCCTATACCCCAGAGACCGCGGCGGCACAACCCCTTTTGACGGTTTTTTTACGGGGATCCGGGATGCCCATGAAAAAAACTCCGGCATGCGGCGGGGAAGATTGTGCGGTGGGCAAGCATTCCATGACGGCCTTGATGGCGACCCCCGATCGTGTCCGTCAAGTTGGGCTTGCGAAAATGGCGTGGCCGTTGTAGAAGTCACCCATCTACAAACAGCGGAGGCAGGGCATGTACTGGGAAAAAGAGATTGAAACGATGGACAGGGCGGAACTTTCCAAACTGCAGGCGGCGCGGCTCGGAGAAACGCTGGAGCGGGCGCGGAAATCTCCGCATTACAAAAGATGTTTCGAGGAGATGGGTTTGGAGATCGGCCGGATTCGGACCGTGGCCGATGTCGAAAGGTTGCCGTTGACCACGAAAGAGGATCTCCGCGAGAACTGGCCCTACGGATTTCTCGCCTGTTCGCGGGACGAACTCATCCGGATGCACTCCTCCTCGGGGACGACCGGAAGGGCCACGGTGGTTTTCCACACGGCCTCCGACATCGAGGCATGGGCCAATCTCGTTGCCCGGTCCATGTACATGACCGGGATTCGCCGTTCGGACGTTTTCCAGAACATGATGACCTACGGCCTCTTCACGGGGGGGCTGGGCTTCCACTACGGCGCGGAAAAGATCGGGGCGCTGGTGATTCCGGCCGGGGCGGGGAACAGCAAGCGCCAGATCCAGCTCATGCGCGATTTCGAAACAACGGCCATCCACATCATCCCCAGCTATGCCCTCCACCTTTCGTCCGTCTTTGCGGAAGTCGGGGTCGATCCGAGGCGGGATACGAAGCTGCGGACGGCCTTTATCGGCGCCGAGCCCCACTCCGAGAAGATGCGCCGGAAGATCGAGGAGCTTTACGGTTTCAGGGCCTTCAACTCCTACGGCATTTCCGAAATGAACGGTCCCGGTGTCGCCTTTGAGTGCCCGGAGCAGAAAGGGATGCACATCTGGGAGGACAATTTCATCGTCGAAATCATCGATCCGGTGACGCTGAAACCGGTCCCGGAAGGGGAGGAGGGAGAATTGGTCATGACGACGCTCCTTCGCGAGGGGATGCCGGTCCTCCGCTACCGGACGAAGGATCTCACCCGAATCATCCCCGGCCCCTGCCCCTGCGGACGCACCCACCGGCGGATCGATCGGATCAAGGGGCGGACCGACGACATGATGATCCTCAAGGGGGTCAATATCTTCCCGATCCAGATCGAGAAAAAGCTCATGGAGATTCCCGGCGTCGGAACGAATTTCGTCATCATTCTCGACCGGGTGGAATACAACGATTCGATGACGGTCAAGGTCGAGGTCCAGAAGGAGTTCTTCGGCGGGAATCTCGGTCAGTTGGAGGCATTGCGCCGGCGGATCGTGGAGGAGCTGAAGAGCGACATCCTGATCACGCCGCGGGTCGATCTGGTCGAACCGGACAGCCTGCCGAAGAGCGAGGGAAAGGCGAAAAGGGTGATCGACAACCGGAAGGATTGACGGCAATTCAGGCCTCGATGCGCCCTGCGACCCGGGGTATCGGCGGTTTTGCATCCGGTCGCTTTTGAACCGCCTGCAAAGAGGTTTCAGGAACGGCGTTCATAAGGGGGTTCCCATGATTTCATATCAGCTTTCGATTTTTGCGGAAAACAAGCCGGGAAGGCTGGCTGCCGTGACGCGGGTCCTGGCCAGGGAGAAGATCAACATCCGGGCGACGACGATCTCCACGTCCGACACCTTCGGCGTGATCAACCTGATCGTGGATGACCCGGCGCGCGCCGAAAAGGTGTTGACGAAGGCCGGCATGACCGTCTCGCTGAGTCAAGTCCTGGCGGTGGTGATCCCGGATCAGCCGGGAGGTCTGGACCGGTTGACGCAGCTCCTTTTCGCGGAAAATGTGAATATCAACAACGCATACGGGTTCGTGCTGGAAGGCCACCAGAAGGCGGTTTTCGTGGTCAGCGTCGACCAGATCGAAAAGGCGGAGGCCCTTCTGGAGAAGAACGGATTTCAGACCCTGGATGCCGAAGCGCTGTCGGCGATCGAACCTTTTCACTATATGAAATACTGAGCATCGGAAAGGGGCTCCGGAAAAAACCCGGATCAGCGTTCCGGATCTTGAACGGCCGCGGATTCGGGCAGGATGGATCGGCCGCAAGGGTCTTTTGCGTGGGGGCCGTGAGGGGTCAGGTCGGTTGCCTGTCCCGCTCGATGTAACGCGTCAAGACACGAAGGGTTGCTTCCGTATTTTGTCGGGCGTGCCAAAGGATCTTTTCCAGCGTCAGGGCTTTATCCTCCAGGCCATGCGCAAAATTGTCCACGGAACAGAAAGAGGCATAGGGGATCTCCAGCTCCTGGGCGATGACGGCTTCGCTGGCCATGGTCATCCCGACGAGGTCGGCAAATTGCGACATCATCGCGATTTCGGCGCGTGTTTCGAAGCGGGGACCGGCGGTCTGCCAGTAGATCCCCCCGTCGATGCAATTCACCCCGCAATCGCGGGCCGCCTCCAGCCATTTTCGCCGGATCTCCGCGCTCAGAACCGGAACGATATGGGTTGCCTTATCCCGGACGACCGTGGGTCCCGAGCCCAGCAGGATGTAGTCATCGGGCACGACCAGCGTTCCCGGCTTCAGACGGCGTTTCAACGCGCCGGTCGAATGGACACCGAGAATTTCGCGCACCCCGCGCTCCTTCATCGCGGTCAGGTTCGCCTTGTGGTTGATGAGGTGCGGAAGGATGTGGCGGCGTGGCTCCGTTCCGTGGCGGGCGATGAAAACGATCTCCGGGGAACAGAAGAGCGTTGCCGGCCCGAACTCCGTTTCGATCGTCTCCTCCCGCAGGTCGGTGAAAATCCCTTTCCCCTGCAGCAGGACGGTTCCCGAGATGATGCCCAGCGGTTTCATGCGCACTCCTTGCGGACGGTGGTCAAACGAGCCGCGGACGGATTTATAACAGAACCTGCGGCCCCTGTCAAAATCGGCCTTGCCGACGGAGCCGGGCCGACGGACGCGGTGCATCGCCCGCACAAGATCTTCAATTGACTTTTTTTGTCCATCCATGCGATAATTATTCACATTCGAAAATCATGAAGGGGGACAACAGCATGGGAGAAGAAGCAGTGGTGCATGTCGGGGACGGGGACTTCGAGGAGGCGGTGCTCAAGGCGGATAAACCCGCATTGGTCGATTTCTGGGCGCCCTGGTGCGGTCCCTGCAAGGCCATCGGGCCCATCGTCGAGGCGCTGGCCGCTCAATACCGGGATCAGGTCAAGGTGGCAAAGATCAACATCGACGATCATCCGAATACGGCCGCGGCCTATGGTGTCATGAGCATCCCGACATTGGTCCTCTTTAAAGAGGGGAAGGTCCTCGACACGCTGATCGGTCTCGTTTCGAAGGAACGGCTGGAGACGTTCATCCGGAAAGCCCTGTAGGAGATCAACCGTGATCAAAATTCATAACGGAAAAATCCTTTTGCTGATCCTGGCCATCCTCTTGATGCTCACCGGATGCAAGATCTGGCTGCCCTGGGCAAAAAAAGTGGAAATGGCCCGCTCCACCCCGGAGGGTCTCTATCAGCAGGGGGTGGAGGAGTATCAGGACAGGAATTTCAAACGGGCCATTGAGCTTTTCCAGAGGGTCAAGGAAGAGTATCCGCTGAGCACGCTCGCGATCATGGCGGAGATCGGCATCGCGGACGCTCATTACAGCGCAAAGGAATACGCGGATGCGAGGCTCGTCTACGCTGAATTTCTGAATCTTCATCCGACGAACGAGAACCTTCCCTATGTGATGTATCAGATCGGCATGTGCCACTTCAACATGATCACCACGATCGACCGCGACCAGTCGGAGGCCGCGAAGGCGCTGAAGGAATTCGAACGGTTGGCGGTTCGTTTCCCCAACAGCAAGTTTGCCGTCATGGCCGAAAAAATGATCCGGGATTGCAAAAAGACATTGGGGGATCAGGAATTCTACGTCGGCGAATTCTATTTCAAGAACCGACAGTATCGGGCGGCCCTGCAGCGGTTTGAAAAGATTGCCAGGGAATATGCGAATGTCGGCCTCGATTACAAGGTTACCTACTTCATCGCTGAAACAAAGAGGCTCATGGCCGAAGCGGACGCGAAAATGAAGAAAACCGCTGAGAAAAAATAGGCCGGGACCTCTCGGAGCGGATGGCCGAACCCGGCTGCATCCGGATTTTTCATCCGCGTGTTCCCGGCATCCCGGGGGCCCGCGGGATGCCGCATACCGCGATGCCCGGATCAAAAAGGGGCATCTGCCGTCGCATCCGTCCTGTCCGTGATCGGCATTTTCATCAATGAGGATGCAAGAAATGCGCACCAAGCCTTCGTTTCTCTGCGTAGCCGTTGTGATTTTGATTGCGGCAACGGGAATCCCTGTCTATGCTACGGAGAGGATCAAAGCCTTGTCGCTTTCCGAAAGCATCGACCTGGCTTTGAAAAAGAGCGTCCTGATCCATGCGGCGCGGGAAGGGGTGAGGGGAGCGGAGGCGCAGCGCAAGGAGGCTTTCACGGGATTCCTGCCCCGGTTCAGCACCTCCTACAGTTTCACCCGTCTCAATGAGGACCCGACCGTAACCTCTTCGGGATACGCCATCATCCTGCCGGAGCCGGTCGGAACGGTCAAGATTCCGCCCGGCACCTACCAGGCCGGGACCAAGGAAAACTACAACTGGGATGTCGAGGTCACACAGCCCCTCTTTGCCGGCGGCGGGATCACGGCGAATTATGACGCCAGCCGTTTTGCGGCGGAGATCGCCCGGTGCGAAGAGGCGACAACGGTTCAGGACGTCATCCGGGATGTCAAAATCGCCTATTTCAACATCCTGAAGGCGGATCGGATGCTCACCGTGGCGAAACAGTCGTACGAGCGGCTCTCGGCCCACCGGGATATGGCGCAGGCTTTTTACGATGTCGGTGCGATCGCCAAGAACGATCTTCTCTCCGCCGAGGTCGAACTGGCGAACGGCCGTCAACTTGTGCTCCGGGCGGAAAACGGCGTGGAGATGGCCAAAGCCAGGTTCAACACGCTCCTCCGAAGGGAGATCGGCGCCCCGGTCGAGGTCGAGGACATCCTGAGCGACAGGCCATTCGAAACGCCGTTGGACGTTTGCATCGCCGAGGCGCTGAAAAACCGCCCGGAGATCCGGTCATACGCCCTTCGGGTGGAGCGGGCGAAGAGCCTGGTCAAACTCGCGAAAAGCGAATATTACCCGAGCGTCTCGCTGGTCGGAAACTACGCGAGATTCGGCGACACGCCGGGACTTGCCGGAAGCTATTACGAAGATCAGGAGAGTTGGTATGTAATGGCGGCGGCCAAGTGGAATTTCTGGGAATGGGGGAAGACGAAAAACCGCGTCGAAGCGGGCCTCAGTCGGGAAAGCCAGGCGGCGGACGCTCTGGCCGACATCCGGGACCGGATCATCCTCGAGGTCAAAGACGCCTACCTGCTGCTCCAGGAGGCGGCTAAGCAGATCCGGGTGGCGAAAAAGGCGATCGAACAGGCTGAAGAGAATTTCCGGATCAATACGGAGCGGTACCGGGAACAGGTCGGAACCGCGACCGATGTGATCGACGCCCAGAGTCTTCTGACAAAGGCGCGGTCGGATCACGACAACAGCCTCGGCGACTACAGCATCAGTCGGGCAAGGCTCGAACGGGCCATGGGCGTCGTCTCGTCCGGCATCGCGGAATGACCGTTCCTCCTTTTTTGCCGGGCGGGGTTTTTGCGGTCATGGGGTGGTTTTTCATGGAGAAGGAATGAAGAGGATCGCTGCAACGGTCGTGGTGGGAGGGATCACCCTTCTTTTTTTATTTGCGCCCGCCTTTCTATACGCGGTGGAATACTCCCTGGAAGATCTCTGCCGCATCGCGCTCGACCGCTCCGAGAAGCTCCGGGCCGCGGAGGAAAACCTGGTCATCGCGGAGACGAGCCGCGACAAGGCGCTCTCCTATCTGCTGCCCACGCTGACGGCGACGGCCGGCCTGAAACAGTATTCGGAAAGAAAATACACCGCAACGGGAAGTGTCCTTCAGCCGGAAAGGGCCTCCACCTGGGGCATTGAGGCCGAAGAGACCTTCTCGATGAGCGGTCGGGAGCTGACGGCCCTCGGGATTTCGGATCAGAACATCGACAAAAGCCGGCTGGATCTTGCGGCTGTTCGAGAGGACTACCTTTTGCGTTATGTCGTGGTGGCCTACTTCAATGTGCTGATGGCCCGGAAGAATTTGGAGATTGCCCAGGCCAATCTCGAGCGGCTGATGAAGTATCGCGACGCGGCCGACAAACGCCTCAGAATCGGCGAGGTCACCAAGACGGCGCTCCTTCGGGCCGAAGGGGAGCTGTCCGGCGCCAAATCGGAGCTGCTGCAGGCCCAAAACGGCCTTGAGCTGGCCAGGGCCGTGCTGGCGAGCAACGTGGGGATCGTGGGCGACTTCTCGCTTCGGGAGGCCCCGCAGACCCTGGAGGAGGTTCCCGCGCTGCATCTCTTCCGCGAGCAGGCGTTGGCTACGCGCGCGGACCTGAAAAGCCTGGAGGTTCAGAAACAGATGGCCGCCGATCAGGTCAAATATGCAGAGGGCGCTTTCTGGCCCAACATTTCCATCTCCGGGGTCTATGCCGCGAGCGATCAGCACCCGGCAACGTCGAACCTGAATCGGGAGAGCATCTACGGCGGGATTGCCCTGAGCTTTCCTTTTTTCGAGGGAGGGCTGCGGAAGGCCGAAGTGGCGGAGGCGAAGGCCAAAGAGAGGCAGGCCGCGCTTAATTACGATCAGTTGAAGCGGGAGATCGAGATCGAGGTTCAGAGCGGTTATCTGGATCTGGTCACCCAGAGGGGGATCCTCTCTTTTCTCGACGACCAGTTGAAATTTGCGCGGGAAAACTACCGTGCCGTGGAACGGCAGTTCGAGTTCGGCCTGTCGACCAGCCTCGATGTGATGGACGCCAATACCCAACTGGTTTCGGCGGAGAGGAGTTTGGCCTCGGCGCAGTACCGCTATCGGCTCGACCTCCTGCGCATTCAAAAAGCCGTGGGAACGCTGCTTTCGGCGGTGGCCGCGGCGAAATAATTCCATGCTTCTTCAGTAAGGAGTCTTGCATGTTGGGACGGATAGGGTCTTTGCCGGGCGCCGGCCGATCCGGCCGGCCGGGAAACCGGGCCGCCCGGATCTTTCTGGTTCTTCTGATCGGCGCGGGGATTTCATGGGGCATCGGGTGTCAGAAACAGGAAAAAAAGGCGGTGAAGGAAAATGCCGTCAACGTTCGGGTCATGGCCTCGGAGATTCGACAGCTCCGGTCCTTTGTCGATTCGATCGGCACCCTCAATCCTTACGACACGGTCACCGTCAGTTCCGAGCTGGACGGCGTCCTCCAGTCGATCCGCGTCGAAGAGGGGTCCCCGGTATCCCGTGGCCGGCTCGTTGCCGAAATCAAGGATACCGATTACCGGCTTGCCGTGGATCAGGCGGAGGCCATTCTGAAGCAGGCGGAGGCGGCCTACGCCAATGTCCGATCGGAACATGAGCGCAAGGAGGCCCTTTACCGCGAGGAGCTGGTCACGAGGCAGCAGTTTGACGATATCGTGGCCCGCCTCGCCCAGGCCCAGGGGGATGTGGAACGGGCCAAGGTCGGGCTCGCCCTGGCCCGGGAGAAAATAACCAAGACGAAAATCTACGCCCCCATGACGGGAAATGTTCGGGAGAAGCGCGTCACGGAGGGGGATTATCTCCGAAACGGGACCTTCCTCATTTCGATCATCCGGACAGACCTCCTGAAGCTGATTTTTTCCGTCAATGAAAAAGAGGTCGGGAGCGTCCGGGAGGGACAGGATGTCCTGTTCGTGGTCGATGCCTATCCCGGACGCGAATTCCGGGGTCGCGTAAAAACCATCCATCCCGGCCTGGATGAGAAAACCAGATCCCTCCCGGTCGAGGCCCTGGTGGAGAACGGGGACGGTCGCCTCAAGCCGGGCCTTTTCTGCCGGGTCACGCTGTACACGGGCCCGCCGCGGGACACGGTCGTCGTGCCGATCAACGCGCTTCTCTACGACGGGACCTCGACCAAGCTCTTCGTCGTGGAAGGCGACCGGGCGAAGGAGAGAAATGTCCGGATCGGCCGCAAATACGGCGAATTCATGGAGATCGTCGAAGGCCTGAAGGCGAAGGAAAAGGTCGTCACGGTCGGACAAAACAACCTGATGGAAGGGGCGCTCGTCCATGTGGTTGGCTGATACCTCGGTCAAAAGGCCCGTGTTCGCCACGATGGTCATCCTGGCCCTCGTGGTCCTGGGCGTGGTCAGTTATCCGGAGATCGGCGTGGATCTGATGCCCAAGGTCGATTTCCCGATCGTGAGCATCTCCACGAATCTCAAAGGCGCCAGTCCCGAAGTCATCGATGTCGATATCACCGACAAGATCGAGGGGGCCGTCAACACCATCAACGGGGTAAAGTCCATCACGTCCAGCAGCACGGACGGCAATTCCCGGATCACGGTGGAGTTCGTTCTCGAGAGGGACATCGATCTCGCCGTCCAGGATGTTCGGGAGAAGGTCGCGCTGATCCGAAACAAACTGCCCGACGACATTGAAGAGCCGCGGATCGCGAAGGTGGATCCCGATGCGACGGCGATCATGTTTTTGAATCTCTCGGGTCAGAAATCGGTCCGGGAGCTTTCCACGTATGTCGACGAGGTCCTCAAGGAGCAGCTTCAGCGGATCAACGGCGTCGGCGATATCCAGTTGGGCGGCCTTCAGCTCCGCCAGGTGCGCGTCTGGCTGGATGCCGCGAAGCTCAGGGCCTACGCGTTGTCCCCCAACGACGTCGTGGCCGCGCTCAAGAAGGAGAACGTCGAGCTTCCCAGCGGGCGAATCGAAAGCCGGAACAAGGAGTACACGATCAAGGTCAAGGGGGAATTCGTCAAGGTTTCCGAATTCAACGACCTGATCATTGCCTACCAAAACGGCGCCCCCGTGCGACTGAAGGACCTCGGATACGTGGAGGACGGGATGGAAGAGCGGCGGGACATCGCCCGCTACAATGGCGTTCCGGCCGTCGCGATGGGGATTCAGAAACAGTCCGGCACCAACACCGTTGCCGTCGCCAACGCGGTCCGGTCGGAGATCGGAAAGATCAACAAGACCCTGCCGCCCGGAATGAACCTCAACATCGCCATCGACCAGTCCAACTTCATCCGGCGCTCCATCTCCGAGGTGCAAAATCACCTGAGGCTCGGAGCCCTCTTCGCGGTTCTGGCGGTTTTCATCTTCCTCCACAACGTCCGGACCACCCTGATCAGCGCCGTTGCGCTGCCCATTTCGATCATCGCGACCTTTGCGCTGATCCGGGCGTTCGACTTCACCTTCAACAACATGACGATGCTGGCCCTGAGCCTGTCCGTCGGTCTGCTGATCGACGACGCGATCATCGTCATCGAGAACATCTACCGTCACGTCGAGGAGGGGATGGCGCCGCGCGAAGCCGCCCGATTCGCCACCTCGGAGATCGGCCTGGCGGTCATGGCGACCACCTTTGCGATCGTCGCGATCTTTCTGCCGGTCGCCTTCATGAAGGGGATGATCGGGCGGTTCTTCATGCAGTTTGCACTGACCGTCGTCTTTTCGGTCCTGGTTTCTCTTCTCGTCTCGTTCACGCTGACGCCGATGCTCGCGTCGATCTTTCTCAAGCGCAGGGCGCCCGCGGCCGGGAAGCCTCCCGGCGAAGCCGTCCGTCCGGCCGGGCGGGGTCTGTCGAAGACCCTGGGGGACGGGTTCGAACGGGCCTACCGAAAAGTCGAAAGCGTATACCGCCGCATCCTGGTCTTTTCTCTGGACCATCGCGGGATCATGCTGATCGGAACCGTGATCCTGTTCGCCGGCAGCCTCTACATGACGAAGTTCATGGGGAAGGAGCTCAGCCCGCCCGAGGATCAGGGGCAGTTCATCGTCCGGCTGGAGGCGCCGATCGACTACACCCTCGACAAGGCCGATGAACTCTTCCGGCCCGCCGAGAAGATCTTGCGGGAGATGCCCGAGGTTCGGTCGGTGTTTTACCGGCAGGGCATCGGCAGCGCCGTCAACCGCGCGTTTTTGATGACCAGCCTGGTCCCAAGGAGCGAACGCAAGAAGAACCAGATGGAATTGAAGAAGGAGATTCGCGAGAGACTGCGTCAATTCCCCGGTTTGAAGGTGTCCGCGGAGGACTTCTCGATGATCGGCGGCGGTCAGAGGCAGGTGCCGATCCAGTACAGCGTCCGCGGGCCGGACCTTTCGGCCATACAGACCTACGCGAGTCAGATTGCCGCCGAGTTCGGCAAGATTCCGGGGGTCGTGGATGTCGACACCTCGCTGGAGATGGGCAAGCCCGAACTCAAGGTCTTCATCGACCGGGACAAGGCCGCGGATCTGGGGGTGGACGTTTCGACGATTGCCGAGGCGATCAATATCCTGATGAGCGGTGAAACCGAAGTGACCAAATACAAGGATGACAGCCGGGGAAAACGCTATGATCTCCGTGTGCGCCTCGCGCCGGAAGAGCGGCAGAACCCGGGCGACCTGGGAAGGATCTATGTGCGGGCCCGGGACGGAAGGCTGGTGGAATTGCACAACCTCGTCCGGATCCAGGAAGGGGGCGGACCGAGCGTGGTCAACCGGGCGGACCGCCAGCGGGCGATCACGCTGTTTGCGAATCTCGAGGGGATTCCTCTGGGAGAGGCGATCCAGAAGCTCGATGGCATTGCGGGCAAAATCCTGCCTCCGGACTACCTGCCGAAGTATCGCGGCCAGGCCAGCACGATGGCCGAATCCTTCGGCTATCTGATGTTTGCGCTGGTCCTCGGGATCGTCATGGCCTACATGGTGCTGGCGGCGCAGTTCGAGAGCTTCATCCACCCCTTCACGGTCCTGCTGGCGATGCCGCTTTCGTTCATCGGAGCCTTCGGGGCCCTGATCCTGACGGGGAAGACGATCAGCATCATCAGCTTCATCGGCCTGATCCTGCTGATGGGGCTGGTCAAGAAAAATGCCATTCTGCTGGTGGATTACACGAATGTGCTTCGGGCGCGGGGCGTTCCGCGTCGGGAAGCGATCCTGCGTGCGGGTCCGGTCCGATTGCGGCCGATTCTGATGACGACGTTCGCGATGATTTTCGGGATGGTGCCGGTCGCGTTCGGCGTGGGAGAAGGCTCGGAAACCCGTTCGCCCATGGGGATTGCCGTAATCGGAGGACTGTTCACCTCCCTGTTTCTCACACTCGTGGTTGTGCCGGCTGCCTACGACCTCTTCGATGACCTTCAGGCATTCCTGACGCGACGCCGCGGCAAGAAGGCAGGCGCGGCGGATGCAGGAGAATTTTCCGACGACGCAGGACCGGTGAAGCAGCCGGATTGACGAACCCGCCGGACGAAGCCCAACCCGAGAAAGGAAGGGAGGTGGAGTCGTCATGAAGATGTTTGTCATCATCTACAGCGATGCGGCGGACGAGGATGTGATTGCCGCCCTGAAAGAGGCGGGGGTTCACGGCTATACCAAGACGGTGGAGGTCAGGGGGGAGGGGACCGATACGGAGCCGAAGCTGGGGACCCACTGCTGGCCCGGGAAGAACAACATGCTGATGATGGCGGTGGCCGACGAAGAGGTTCCCCGGATCAAAGAGCAGATCCGGAGGATCCAGAGAGACTTTCCGCGGGCCGGTGTCCGGGGATTCCTGATGCCGATGGAGGAAAAATTTTAGACGCCGTTCTTCCACCTTGAATAAGTCTTGACAAAGCCGCAAGGTCGAAGCAAAGTCTAAAACAAAATACGATTTGAGGATGGAAGTAAAATTGAAAAGGATCGCGGTCGGGGAACCATGGTCCGCAACGGACCGGAAACAGATCACGGCTCACGGCTTAACCGTCGAAGAGGTGGAGAGGCAACTGAAGGTTTTCCAGCGGGGCGTCCCGCGGGCGCGGCTGAACCGGCCCTGCCGGGCGGGGGATGGGATCATCGTCCTTTCCGAGACGGATCGCTCCCTTCTTCCCCAGAAGTTCGACGAGGCTTGTCGAACCCACCGGATCATGAAATTCGTTCCGGCCTCCGGAGCGGCCAGCCGGATGTTCCATGCGTGGTACCGCTGCCTGGAAAACGGGGGCTTTGCCGCCGGCGACGAAACGGATGTTTTTTCCCGGGATCTGCGGCGTTTTGCCTTTTTCCGCGATCTGGAGGCGGCAGTTGCCGCCGGGGGAGACTCCCTGGACAAGCTCCTGGAGTCGCGGGATACGGCCGCCCTCATGAAATACATCCTGACGGAGCGGGGCCTGAACTACGGCGGCCTCCCGAAGGCCCTTTTGAAGTTTCACAGCTACCCCGACGGCAGCCGAACCGCCCTCGAGGAGCACCTGGTCGAGGCGTCTCTCTACTCGCGCAATGCCGACAACCTTTCCCGGATCCACTTCACGGTCTCCCTTGAACACGAGGCGGCCGTCCGGACGTTTCTGTCGCGGGCCGTCCCTCTTTATGAGTCGCGTCTGTCCGTGATCTTCGATGTCGGTCTTTCGACGCAGGATCCGGGAACCGACACCATTGCGGTCGATCTCGATCATCGACCGCTGCGAACGGAGGGAGGGGAGCTGATTTTCCGGCCGGGAGGCCACGGCGCTTTGATCGCGAACCTCAACACGCTGGATGCGGACATCATCTTCCTCAAGAACATCGACAATATCGTTCCCGACCGTCTCAAACCGGAGACGCTCCTCTGGAAGCGCCTTCTGGCCGGCTGCCTGATCGGGTTCCAGCGGGAGATTTTCGCCTGTCTGCGCCGTCTCGCGGGGGAAGAGGGCAAGGCGGATCCGGAGGACATCGCCGATTTCTGCGAACGAAATCTGAATATGGTTCTGCCGGACCGTTTCCACGATTTCCCCGTGTCCAAGAAGCGCGACTTTCTTGCCGCGAAGCTCAACAGGCCGCTACGGGTTTGCGGCATGGTCAAAAACGAGGGGGAGCCGGGGGGCGGCCCGTTCTGGGTGGAGGATCCGGACGACCCGGGCGGAACGACCGTGCAGATTATCGAGGAGTTCCAAGTGGACCGGGACGATCCCCGGCAGCGCGCCGTTTGGTCGTCCGCAACGCACTTCAACCCCGTCGACCTGGTCTGCGGCGTTCGCGACTTCCGCGGGCGGAAATTCGATCTGACGGCATTCGTGGATCCGTCGGCGTCGGCGATCGCGAGGAAGTCGGAGAAGGGAAGGGAGCTTCTTGCGCTGGAGAGGCCGGGGCTCTGGAACGGGTCGATGGCCCGCTGGATCACCGTTTTTGTGGAGGTTCCGCTGGCCACCTTCAACCCGGTCAAGACCGTCGAGGATCTCCTGCGGCCGCAGCACCTCTGAGCAAACCGTCCGTCGATCAGATCAGCAGAAGTTCCGCCTCTTCCGGCTTCAAGGCCCTGACCCGGAGAGATTCGGTCAGGCCGTCACGATGAATCCGGACGGCGATATCGCCGTCCCGCGGCGCGTCGCTGTAACGGGCGCAGATCCGTGCCGCCAGCCTCCTCGTCCCCTCGCTCCCGCCGCCGGGGAGCAGGACGGTGGGTCCCGGGAAGGAATCGACCCGGATCACCGCGTCGCCCGCCCGGGCCAGTGGCTCGAGCGCCGCATTGTCCGCCGCGTTTCGCCCGACCACCGCCTTCTCCGTTTCCGAGAGACGAAAATGTCTGCCCACCTTCAGAAGTTCGATGTCCCGGATCCGGTGATCGGGATGACGGTTGAAAAGGTCTTTCAAACGGTGGGCGAACATGGGATCGGTCAGCAGGCAACCTCCGGCGGGAGCAGGGTAGTCGGTGATGCCGTAGCGCGCGGCCATTTCCATCTGCCGTTTCCGACCCCTTCCCTGGAGATCGCAGAGGCGGCTTCGGTCGACCTTTCCCGATCTTTCCGGCGCGGTCTCCGGCAGGAGCTTTGCGCTGAGGGGCCGGAGGATCCGGTCCGGATAGCCGGCATTCTTTGCCACCACAACAAGGGACTGCTTCCCCTGGGACATGGGTCTCTGGCCGAGCACTTCCCCGGTGAAAACGAAATCGGCCCCCTCCCGCTCCATCCGGCGTCCCGCGACGGCCAGCATCAGGGTATGGCAATCGATGCAGGGGTTCAGGTTTTTTCCGTAACCGTAGCGGGGCGAACGGAGCATCCGCAGATGTTCTTCGGTGATGTCGACGACGTTCAGCGGAAGGCCGATCCGCCGTGCGGATGCCCGGGCCTTTTCGGCCGTGAAGAACGGGGTCGAAAAGGCGATCCCCAGGACATCGATCCCCTGCTCCTCGATCACCTTGAAGGCCAGCATGCTGTCCAGCCCCCCTGAAAAAAGGGCAATGGCTTTGGTTTTCAATATCGATCCTTGATCAGTATCGGACGAACCGTCCTTTTTGCCGGCCGTTGAGGAAGGCCGGAAGGGAGACCGGGGCATCGAAATCGACCAGATAAATCCATTCGTCCTTGACCGACACCCGAAGCGCGGAGAAGGAGACCATCACGCGCGTCCGTTTCCCCTCCTCGGGGATCCGGAATGTGAAATGCCCGAAGGACACGGGGATGGAAAGGGCCTGGAGAACGCTTTCGATGGTCGTTCGCGCCGGGTCGCTCTCCTTGATCGGGACCACGTCCGTGCCGGCCTCCCGAAGAATCCGGACGAACGAATCGGGCAATTTTTTTGCATGAAGGACGACCTGTCTTTCTCCTTTCCGGAGAAGGAGGTCGACCGTGATATGGAGGTTGTATCCGTTGCGGGCCTGGTCGAACACCACGACCTCCGCGTTTTTGGCCGGCGTCTCCCCGAGCAGAGCAAGAAGTCGTTCCGCCAGGGCCATCCCCTTCAGGTCGTGCAGGTGCGCCGAAGGCGGACGGAGGAGCGGCATCGTTTGCCCCGAGGAGACCACGCGGCCTCCGGCGATCTCCGTGACGACCATGCCGCTTTTCTCCAGCAAAGCCCGGGCGCCCGGGGGGAGCGCCGATTCTTCGGGGTCCAGCAGAAAGAGCCCCTGGCGGTAGACCGCATTCCCGGCCGTCTCCCGGCCGGTGATCGCCCAATCCGGAAGGGCGGCGATTTCCGGTTTCACGGCCAGCTTCAGCGGTTGATCGGTCCGGACCATCCGGTAATTCGGAGAGTGGCGGAGGATGGCCTGCAGGGTCGAGAGGTCGTCGCCGAGCTCCTCCGCCGTGAGAAACCCGTAGTTCTTCCAGGACTCGCGGACCAGCTCTTTCAGACCGGCCGGCAGTCGGTTCCCCCGGTCGAGAAGAACGGTCGTTCCATCGTCCAGCTCGACGACCGGGATCAGGGAGCAGTCGATGAGCATCTGCGTGGTTTCCTGCAGCGGGATGAAGTGGTTTCCCGAGGCCGTCACCGCTCCGCGCATGCGCTGGATCACCGTCCGGACGACCGCCGGGAAGCCGTCCGGGGCCGCCGTTCCGGCATCGGCCGCCATGCCGGACGATCCCGTCTCTTCGGCGACGGCCGTCGAAGGGGCGGCATCCGGAACGGATGGGGGAGCGTAGGAAGCAGGCATGCGGAGCGTCCGGCCGACCGGAAGGCTGTTCATATTCTCGATTTCCGGGTTCAGCTTGCGGATCTGACGATAGGCCGAAAGGGCCTCCGACGGATTCACGTTCAGCTCCAGCAGGATGATCCGGCTGATCGAATCCTCTTCCTGGATCCGGTATAGAGCCGGCGGGCGGCCTTCCTCCGGACGGCCGGCGGCCGATCCGGACGGATCCGACTCCCCGGGAGACGGGAGGACGATCTGTTGGCCGGGGCGGATCACGTTCAGGTTCCGGATTCCCGGATTCAGCCGGCGGATCAACGCATAGGGGACCGGTTTGTCCCCGAACCGGTTTCGAAAGATTCTGGTGATCCACTCTCCCTGTTTCACCACATGGATCGGCTGTTTGTCCTGTCCCGCCGTCATCCGGAAAAGGAGGCTGGCGCTCTCTTCTTTTGCCTGTGCCGGGACGGGGAACAGGATCGTCAGCAAAAGCAGAACCGCAAAAATTCCGGTCGGGGAATTCAGCAATCGGCGCGGATAGGACCCGGTCGGCATCCCGGGATCACGCGGTCCCTTGATTTTGCCGGTCCGGCTGCCGTATGGCGATGGACATTTCGGAAACATCACTTTTTGGCCGTTCCAATGTCGGATCTTGCGTTTCTCTGCCCTTACCGTCCGCTCTGGAAGTTGTCGCGGATCAGCTCGCGCGCGATGATCATCCGGCGCACCTCCGCGGTGCCGGCGCCGATGTCCCATAGTTTCTGGTCGAGGTAGTGGCGGGAAACCGCATATTCCTGGCAGTAGCCGTAGCCCCCGTGGATCTGGACGGCTTCGGAGGCGATCTTCGTGCCCATCTCCCCGCAGAAGAGCAGTGCGGCGGCCGCCTTGCGGTCGAGATCCGTTCCTTTTCCCCCGACCTTCTTCTCCAGGGAGTCGCAGTATGCGGCGGCGCTGTAGGCCATCCACTTGGAGGCCATGTAGTGGGTGTACATGTCGGCCAGCTTCCCCTGGATGAATTGGAAGGAGGAGATCGGCTTCCCGAACTGCACCCGTTCTCTCGCATACTTGAGGCTCAGTTCGAGGCAGGCGCGCTGCGACCCGAGACAGCATCCGCTGAGCGTGATCCGCTCCGTGCAGAGGCCGTTTGTCAGGATCGCCCCGCCCCGATTCAAACCGCCGATGAGGTTCTCCTCGGGGATCTCCACGTCCTCGAACGTGATCAGGGCCGTCGGGGACGAACGCATGCCCCATTTCTTGATCTTCTCGCGGTGCAGCCCCTTCATGCCGTCGGTGAGCAGATAGAACGCGGAAATCCCGTGGGATCCGCGGGACGGTTCGGTCTTCGCATAGAAGAGCATGAAATCGGCAACCGTGCCGTTGGTGATGAAGGCCTTGCTCCCGTTGATGAGATAACGGTCGTGCTTTTTCACGGCCCTGGTGCTCATCCCCATCGCGTCGGAGCCGGCGTTGGGTTCGGTGATGCCGAGGCAGCCGATGTACTCGCCGCTGCATGCCCTGGGGAGGATCTCCATCTTCTGCTTTTCGGTCGCATTCCGGCGGAAGTTGTCGAAGCAGAGCGTCTGGCTGGCGCCGACGCTCATCGACAGCGCGTTGCTCACCCGGGCGATCGTTTCGTAAACCAGCAGGGTTTCCACGTAGCCGAGGCCCGCGCCGCCGTATTTCTCTTCGAACACGATGCCGTTGACGCCGATTTTCCCGAGCTCCCGGAAGAGGTCGGGAGGCATCCGATCCTTCTCGTAGAGCTCCTCCATCTGCGGTTCGAGCCAGGCGGTGGCCCAGCGCAGGACGATTTCCTCAATCATTTTTTGTTCCGGCGAAAATTCGAAGTCGAGGGCCATAGACCTTTCTCCCTGGTTGATGGATCTTTTCTAAAATATTCAACCGAAAATGTCCAGAAGGAAAGGGGCCGGAGAAAGAGGGGACGCTCCGGGCGCTGTCCCGGCCATTTTCGCGGTTGCAAGATGGGTCCGACATCATGTATAAATCAACGGAAGAAAACGACCGGCTTGTCATCCGCCTTCGCAGGGCTTCGAAGGGGATGGCTGCCGGAGACGGAGGGGACCGAGATGGCGGAAACCGACAAACAGGACGCCCTTTTGCGGGAGATTCAGACGAGGCTCGACCGCAAATTGAGGGAAAACGAGCTGGCCTTTCTGGAGTATTGGAAGGAGCAGTTGGATGCGGTCACGGCCAGAAAGCCGGAAGGGGTTGCCGCCCTCCAGACGCAGGTGCGAAAAATTTCCGAGATGATGGCAAACCGGATCCGGACCCTCAAGAGGGGATGAAACGGGCTCCGGGCCGGCGGTGATGCGGGATGAGTGAAATCGCGGATTTTCTTTTCGAAGTCGGAATGCTGAAGAAAACGCCCCGGAGCGGGTTTCAGTTCCTCGGATCCGGGTGCGAATCGGTGGCCGAGCATATCCTCCGAACGCTCTATATCGGCTATGTTCTGTGCAAAATGGATCCGGAGGCGGACGAACGAAAGGTTCTCCGGCTCTGTCTGATGCACGATCTGCCCGAGGCCCGCACGGGGGATCTGAATTATGTGAACAAGAAGTATGTGACCGTGGACGAAAAGAAGGCGGTTCGGGAGCTGGCCGAACCGCTCTTCTTCGGTGCGGAGATCGAGGAGTCGATCGACGAGTTCAACGAGAGGGAAACGAAGGAGGCCCTGCTGGCCCGGGATGCGGATCAGCTCTCGCTGATTCTTCAATTGAAGGAGTGCGGCGATCTGGGAAACCGATACAGCGGCGAATGGATCCGCTTTGCCGTCCTGCGTCTGGCGACGGAAAACGCCCGCAAACTGGCCGAAGAGATCCTCGATACGGATTCCTCCCACTGGTGGTTCAAGGAAAAGGGCGACTGGTGGGTCAACGGCAGCCGCGGACCCTCGGGGAAATGAGATGGGTTTCCCCCCGTTCTCTCCTTGACACTGCCGGGAAAATACCCTAAGGTTCCGCAGCCCGAAAACACGCGGAAATGAAGGTTCTCATGGCCACGAAAAAGCAAAAAAGGACCGAAGAGGTCAGGCACAAGAAAACGAAAAAGGGGCGACGGGTCGTGCTCCTTTCCGTGATCGTCGGCCTGTCCGTTCTCTTTCTGGCCATTTTTTTCATCACCCTCTTCGATTACATCTATCCGCCTGCCGGGGGGAGACAGACCGTCGCCCAAAAGAGGGACCGGCACGAGGTCACCCTCTTTTTTTCCGATGCCAACGAGCGTTTTCTCGTTGAGGAAAAGCGATTCGTCCCCAAGGAGAATGAGCTGGAGGCGCAGGCGGCCGAGTTGGTTCGGGCCCTGATCGCCGGCTCGAAAACAGGGCTGGTCAACACCTTTCCGGAGAAGGCGGAGCTGGAGGGCGTCAAGAGGGAAGGGGAGGACGGCCTTTCCGTCAACTTCCGCGAAAGCCTGGTGGCGAATCATCCGGGCGGAAGCACCGCGGAGATGGCGACGGTCTATTCCCTGACGAACACGCTGACCTTCAATCTGCCCGAGATCAAAAAAATCAGCATCCTGATCGGCGGCAAGAAAAGGGAATCGCTGAAGGGGCATGTCGGTCTCCAAAAGCCGTTCACGATGAACCGGGAGCTGATCGCGCCTGCGGCAAAGCCGAAAGAGGGATGACGGGCCCTTCTCCCGCGGTGTATCGCTATGCCACCAAAATCCAGACTCTCCCGCACGAGGAATATCGGAATTGCCGCTCACATCGACGCCGGCAAGACGACGGTGACGGAGCGGATTCTCTTCTACACGGGAAAATCCTACAAGATGGGCGAGGTTCATGACGGCGAGGCCGTGATGGACTGGATGCCGCAAGAGCAGGAGCGGGGGATCACCATCACCTCGGCGGTGACCACGTGCGCCTGGCGGAACCACGAGATCCACATCATCGACACGCCCGGCCACGTGGACTTTACGATCGAGGTCGAGCGCTGCCTCCGGGTCCTGGACGGGGCCGTGGTCGTGTTCTGCGCGGTGGGCGGGGTGGAGCCCCAGTCCGAGACCGTCTGGCACCAGGCCGACAAGTACGGCGTTCCCAAGGTGGCCTTCATCAACAAGATGGACCGGGTCGGGGCAAACTTCCCGGGGACGATCGGGCAGATGAAGGAGCGCTTCAACTCCGTTCCGCTGCCGGTCCAGATCCCGTTCGGCGAGGGGGAGGACTTTCGCGGGGTGGTGGACCTGATCCGTTTGCAGGCCGTCACCTGGGATGACGAGACCAAGGGCACTTCCTATGAATATGCGGATCTTTCCGACGAAACCCGCGCGCGGGCCCTGGAGCAGCGGGAACGGATGATCGCGACGCTGGCGGATGCCGACGACGGGATCGCGGAGAAATATCTCGACGGGGCCGAAATCCCCGAGCAGGAGATCGTCGAGGCGATCCGCAGGGGAACCATCTCCCTTCGCCTCGTGCCGGTCCTGTGCGGTTCCGCGCTCCGCAACAAGGGGGTGCAGCCGCTGCTGGACGCGGTGGTCCAGTATCTGCCGTCGCCGGAAGACATTCCCCCCGTTTCCGGGACCAACCCGTTGACCAAGCGGCAGGAGATCCGCACGAGCAGCGACAAGGAGCCGTTGGCGGCGCTGGCCTTCAAGATCATGCAGGATGAAGGGCGGAAGCTGACGTATCTGCGCATCTATTCGGGGCGCATCCACGCGGGGGAGGAGCTTTACAATGCCACCCAGGGGAAGCGGGAAAAGATCGCCCGCCTTTTGAAGATGCACGCGAACAAGCGCGAGCGCGTGGAGCAGGCGGGCGCCGGGGAGATCATCGCCGCGATGGGGCTCAAGGAGATCACCACGGGCGATACCCTCTGCGACGAGGAGCACCCCATCCTGCTGGAGCCGATCGATTTTTACGAGCCGGTCATCAGCCTGGCGATCGAGGCCAAGACGCCCGCCGATCAGGAGAAGCTGGCCCTGGCGCTGGACAAGCTCATGGAGGAGGATCCGACCCTGCGGGTCAAGTACGACGACGAGACCGCCCAGACGGTCCTGTCGGGCATGGGGGAGCTTCATCTGGAAATCATCACCGACCGGCTGCAGCGGGAATTCAATGCCCGGGTCAATGTGGGCAAGCCGCGGGTCGTTCACCGCGAAACGATCCGGAAACGCGTCGAATGCGAGGGCCTCTTTGAAAAGGAGCTGGGGGAGAAAAAACACTTCGGCCATGTGAAACTGGTCCTGGAGCCGACGGAGCGGGGCGGGGGCGTGGTGATCGTCCGCCGGCTCGAGGAGGGGGCCGACATCCCCGAAGAGCAACTGGCCGCGATGGAGGAGGGCATCCGCGAGGGGGCGCTCAGCGGCGTTCTCACGGGGTATCCGGTGATCGATGTCCGGATCGCGATTCTCGGGGGGAGGCAGAAGGAGGGGGAGACGTCGCCGCTCGGGTGCAAGATCGCCGCCGCCGCCGCCTTTCGGGAGGGGTGCCTGAAGGCCGATCCCGTGCTGCTGGGGCCGGTCATGCGGGTGGACATCCTTACCCCGAGCGAATTCATGGGGGATGTGATCGGCGACATCCAGTCCCGCCATGGGGAGGTGCAGGCCATTGCGCCGAAAGGGGCGGTCAGCGAGATCCGGGCGCAGGTGCCGCTGAAGGAGATGTTCGGCTATTCGACGGACCTTCGTTCCGCCACGCAGGGCAGGGCCGTCTTTACGATGCAGTTCCTGAAGTACGACAAGCTCTGAGTTTCAGGGAAAGAGCGGGACAAAAAAGAAGGCGCCTTTCGAAAGGCGCCTTCTTTCGTTTTCAGCGGTTCCGAAAACCCGTATTACAATTTTTCACCGCTGATCCTCATGCCGTAGAAGGACCGGTAGACGAAGACCAGCGCGATCAGGAAGAAGATGGCCGAAAGCCCGAGCTTCAGGCCGGTGCTCTGCATCGTCACGGCAATCTCCACGGCCAGCAGACCGAAGAGCGTCGTGAACTTGATGACCGGGTTCAGGGAGACCGAAGAGGTGTCCTTGTAGGGATCGCCGACGGTGTCGCCGACGACGGTCGCCTCGTGCAGAGGGGTGTTCTTCTGTTTCAGATCGACCTCGACGATTTTCTTCGCGTTGTCCCAGCAGCCGCCCCCGTTCGCCATGAAGATCGCCTGGAACAGGCCGAAGAACGCGATGCCGATCAGGTAGCCGATGAAGAAGTAGGGGTTGAAGAAGGCCAGCGCCAGGGCCATGAAGAAGATCACGACGAAAATGTTGATCATTCCCTTCTGAGCGTAGATCGTGCAGATCTTCACGACTTCCTTGCTGTCGCTGATGGAGGCCTCCTTCTTGTCCAGCTTGATGTGATCCTTGATGTAAACAACCGCCCGGTACGAGCCGGTCACCACGGCCTGCATGGAGGCTCCGGTGAACCAGTAGATCACGCAGCCGCCCATGAGGAGACCGAGAATGACCTCCGGATGGACCAGGCTCAGTTTGGCGATGACGTCGCCGAAGAGCCCCTCGAGCAGAATGATGATCCCGAAGACCATCGTCGTGGCGCCGACGACGGCCGTGCCGATGAGGACCGGCTTGGCCGTGGCCTTGAAGGTATTTCCGGCCCCGTCGGCGGATTCGAGGAAATGCTTCGCCTTCTCGAAATCGGTTTCGACGCCGTAATGCTTTTTCACGACCTCTTTGGCGTCCTTGCGGCTCTCGATCATCGAAAGCTCGTAGATCGACTGGGCGTTGTCCGAAACCGGGCCGAAGCTGTCCACGGCAATCGTCACCGGCCCCATCCCGAGGAATCCGAAGGCGACCAGACCGAAGGCGAAGACCGGCGCCGCGAAAACGAACGCCGGAGGCATCAACCCCACGATGGATCCGCTCTGCGAGACCAGGTAGGCGATCAGCATCAGAATCAGGATCACCAGCCCCTCCCAGAAGGCGGAGAAGTTGCCGGCCACCAGGCCGGAGAGGATGTTCAGCGACGCGCCGCCCTGCCGCGAGGCGTTGACGACCTCCTCGCAGTGGCGGGAACCGGTGCTCGTGAAGATCTTCGTGAACTCGGGAATCAGCGCGCCGGCGATCGTTCCGCAACTGATGATGATCGAGAGCGCAAGCCAGGTCGAGATCGAGTTCGCCACGGGGGGCAGATCCCCCAGCAGCAGGTAGCTGGCGATGAAGGTCACGACGATCGAAACGCAGGAGGTGATCCAGACCAGGTTGGTCAGCGGATGTTCGAAATTGAACTCCTGTTTTCCGGAAAAGAGAGACTCGCTGATCGCATGATTGACGAAATAGGACGCGAGCGACGTGAGGATCATCAGGATACGCATGGCGAAGATCCAGACGATCAGCTTCCCGCCCATCACGGGGTTTGTGGCCAGGGCCAGCGCGAGAAAGGCGATCAGCGCGACGCCCGTCACGCCGTAGGTTTCGAAACCGTCCGCGGTGGGGCCGACGCTGTCGCCGGCGTTGTCGCCGGTGCAGTCGGCGATGACGCCCGGGTTTTTCGGGTCGTCTTCAGGCAGATGGAAGATGATCTTCATGAGGTCCGAGCCGATGTCGGCGATCTTGGTGAAGATGCCTCCGCAGATCCTCAGCGCGCTGGCGCCGAGGGACTCGCCGATCGCAAAGCCGATGAAGCTGGGTCCGGCCAGATCCTTGGGGATGTAGGCCAGGATCAGGATCATGAAGAAGAGCTCGATGCTCACCAGCAGCAGGCCGACGCTCATGCCGGAACGGAGGCAGATGCTGACCAGGCTCATCGGGTTGCCGCTCAGCGAGGCGAAGGCTGCGCGGGAGTTGGCCACCGTGTTGATCCGGATGCCGAACCAGGCGACCCCGTAGGAGCCGAGGATTCCCATGATCGAGCAGAACAGGATCACCGCGACGGCGCCCAGCGTGTTGTGCTGCAGGCCGACGAAATAGTAGAAGATGCAGATGGCGATCAGAACCCAGAGGCCGGCCAGGAACTTCCCCTGCTGGAACAGGTACGTCTTGCAGGTTTCCCAGATCGTATTGGAGACGTCCAGCATGGCCTGGTGGGCCGGCAGGTTTTTCGTCTGCGAGTACTGCATCCAGCCGAAAGCCATTCCGATCAGGCAGATGATGAGGCCGACGTTCAAAATCGTCAGCCCGCCGAGCGATCCGCCCATGAAGCTCACCTGGCTCAGATCGGGCAGCTTGATGTCCGCCTCGCCCGCGAAGGCCATGGGGGCCATCAGAAACAGAATGATGGCGAGCGTAAACAACAGGGAACCAAAACCGCGTTTTCCAATGTGCATGATTCAATCCTCCTCGTTTGATTTTAACTTCACACTCGCGTGATGTTTTTGGATCGCCGGACGGATTCCGAGGGTGACGATGTCGGTCACGGCTTCCGCCGCTTTCCGGATCATTTGCGGCAGATCCTCCGTCTCTTCCGGGGGAAAAGGCTCCAGGACATATCCCTCCACCATCGTTTTGCGGGCCGGTCTCCCGATGCCGAACCGGACCCTGAGGAAATCCCTCGTTCCGAGATGCTCGACGATGGAGATCAGTCCCTTGTGCCCCCCATGGCCGCCGCCCGCCTTCAAACGGAGCGTCCGGAAAGGGAGGTCCAGGTCGTCGTGAACGATGATGAGGTCCTCAAAATGGATCCGGTAATAATTCACCAGCTTGCCGATCGCAATGCCGCTCAGATTCATGTAGGTTTGCGGTTCGACGAGCAGAACCGGCGTCCCTTCGATCTTTCCCCTACCCACCCGCGCTTCGAAAAGGTTCTGGTCCATGGAGATGTCTTGCAGCAGCGCCACCTGGTCCAGGACCATGAAACCCGCGTTGTGGCGGTTCATTCGATACCGGATACCCGGATTTCCCAGTCCCGCGATGAGCTTCAAGCCATCCCCCGACATTGCGAGCGCGGCATCCGCCGACCCTGAGCACAGGGAAGATCAAAAGGGCCGTTAGCCTTTTGCGTCCCCCTTGGCGGGGGTTTCCCCCTCTGCCGCGGGCGCCCCTTCCGCGGCGGCTTCTCCTTCCGCTGCCGCCGCCTCCTCGGCCTGAGGCACGGAGACCTTCACCACGGCGACCATCGCCACGCCCACATCGGGGGGATCGAGGACCGCAATGTCCTCGGGCACGGAGATGTCCTTCACCTTGATGGAGTTGCCGATATCCAGGCCGGTGACGTCGACGTCAATGAAATCGGGCAGCACCGAGGGAAGGCAGGACACCTTCAGGTCCCGTTTCAGATGCTGGAGCTCCCCGCCGTTCTGGACGCCGATGGGGACGCCGACGAAATGGATCGGCACGTCCAGCGTCAGCTTGTGATCCATGCGGATTTCATAAAAATCGGCATGATAAAATTTTCGGCTGACCGGTTCGATCTGCAGTTCCTTGATCAGCGAAAGCTTGGTCATCGGTTTTTCCCCCTCGATGAGCAGCTTGATGAAGACATTTTCCCTCTTCTTCTGGATGATCTTCTTCAGATCGTTCGCGTTGACCGACAGATGGACCGTCTGCTCGCCGCGGCCGTAAAACACGGCCGGGATCAACCCGTTTTTCCTGGATCGCCTCGCCGGACCCTTGCCGGATTCGCTGCGTGGAAAGGCTTTTAATTCGGTCGCCTCCATGGAAATTCCTCCTAAATGAATAATGAACTGACTGAATCGTTGTAATAGATCCTGCGGACGGCTTCGCTGAGGAGGCCCGACACGGAAAGCACCTTGATTCGGCCGCAGGCCTTTGCTTTCTCATGCAGCGGAACGGTATCCGTGACAACCACCTCTTTCAGGTCGGATTGCTCGATTCTTTCGATGGCCGGTCCGGAAAGCACGGGATGGGTGCAGCAGACCGAAACCTCCACGGCGCCCGCCTCTTTGAGCGCCCTTGCCGCCTGAACCACCGTTCCGGCCGTGTCGATCATGTCGTCCAGCAGAATCACCTGCATCCCCTTGACCTGACCGACGATATTCATCACCTGGGCCTCGTTCGGCCCCTCCCGGCGTTTGTCGATGATGGCCAGGCTGGCCCCGAGCCTCTTTCCGAAGGCGCGGGCCCTTTCCACGCCCCCCGTATCGGGCGAAACGATGACGATATTGTCTCCCCGGTGATGTTTTTTGATGTAGTCCAGCAGGACGGGCGTCGCAAAGAGATTGTCCACCGGGATGTTGAAGAATCCCTGGATCTGGCCGGCATGGAGGTCCATGGCCAGGACGCGGTTCGCGCCGGCGCGGGTGATGAGGTCGGCCACCAGTTTGGCGGTGATCGGCGCCCGCGGCGCCACCTTGCGATCCTGCCGGCCGTAGCCGTAGTAGGGGATGACGGCGGTGATGCGGTCCGCGGAGGAGCGTCGCACCGCATCGATCATGATCAGCAGCTCCATCAGCGTGACGTTGACCGGGGGACAGGTGGGTTGAATGATGAATACGTCCATGCCCCGCACATTCTCGTTGATTTCCACGCGGGTTTCGCCGTCGCTGAAGGACGTGACGTTGGCCTTTCCAAGGGATATGCCGAGGTTCTCCGAGATTTTTTGGGCGAGGTCCAAATTCGCGTTGCCGCTGAACACCCTGATTCGTTCGAGCATGTTGACTTTCCTTCACGGATCCGTTGGCTGGGGCGGGAGGATTCGAACCTCCGAATGCAGGATCCAAATTCCTGTGTCTTACCGCTTGACGACGCCCCAGTTCCGATGCGGACGGCGGGCTCTATTCCGGCCCGGCGGACGGCTGCAAAAACGGGGACCGGCCTTCCTTTAGAGGGAGTGCGCCCCGAACACCCGCCACCGGGCATTCTGCCCCAGACTTTTCTCCGCTCTTCCCGCGGTCTCGCTGTCCGCAAAGACGCCGAATACGGTCGGCCCGCTGCCCGACATCAGGGCCCCCCGCGCGCCGTTTGCCATCAGAAGGGCCTTGATTTCATTGAGAACGGGGTGTTGCTTCACCGTCACCTTTTCCAGGTCGTTCGTCAGAGCGCCGATCACATCTTCCTGTGTGAAAAACCGCGGGATGCTATAATGGATTCCCCGGTTTGTCAATGCCAAATTCAGCCCCTGATAGACGGATTTTGTGGAGATTTCGAACCCCGGATTGACCAGGACAAAGTGAAAAGGGGGCAGGGGGGGGCATTCGGTGAACCGGTCGCCGATCCCGGAGGCCCAGACGGTTTTTCCGACGATGAAAAACGGGACGTCCGCCCCGAGAGACGTTCCGATCCGCATCAGCTCCCGTGCGGTGAGCGGGGATTCGTGCATTTCGTTCAGCGTCAGCAGGGTTGTGGCGGCATCGGAGCTTCCGCCGCCCAGCCCCGCGGCAATCGGGATCCTCTTCCGGATCGCGATCGCCACGTTGGGGGGGGTTCCGATGCGGGAAAAAAAAGCCGCCGCCGCGCGGTGGACGATGTTCCCCTCGTCTTCCGGCAGCGGCGCGCCGGGGCAACGGACGGTCAGGCCGCGGGAATCCGGCGAGAAGGTCAGGTCGTCGCAGAGGCTGATCCTCTGCATCAAAGAGAGGATGTCGTGGTAACCGTCTTCGCGCTTCCGGAGAACCCGCAAGTAAAGATTGACCTTGGCCGGGGCCGCCTTCGTGATCATTTGGAGGACATTTCCTTCACATAGCGCATCCTCAGCTCGTAGAGAATGCCTTCCAGAAGCTGTTTTTCGTCCTCGTCGAGGTTGCCTTTCGTTTTCGTTTCCAGGATGTTCAGGATATCGATGGTCTGTTTTGCGGCGACCAGGTTTCGCTTGGCCTCCCTGGTGACCGGATCGGGGAAATCCCCGAAATGGAACATCGCCGTTGTGCTGAGCGAGAGGACGAACCCCGCGAAGTTCATCTCGGGCAGCCCCGCCTCTTCCGCGTCCGCCGGCCCCTTTTCCGTCCGGTCATCCGCGGGGCTGTCCGCGGGTTTCTGCCGGTCCGCCTCGGGCTCCGGTTCCTCCCGGGTGGTTCCCGACTCGTCGAAATGGCGCCGGTCCTTGATCACAAATCCCTTCTCTTTTTTCTCCTCTTCCATGATTCCTCCTCGAGGCTATGACGGTCTCATGCTCCGCAGACGGGCGATCCGCTCCTCGATGGGGGGGTGCGTGCTGAACAGGTTCATCAGCGAGCGTCCGGTCAGCGGGTTGACGATAAACATGTGGGCGGTCGAAGGGTTCGCGTGCATCGGGAGCGCCCGGGACGCCTGCGAGAGCTTTTCGAGGGCGCCGGCCAGGCTGTAGGGCTTGCCCGAAATCCTTGCCCCGCCTTCATCCGCGAGGAATTCCCGGGAGCGGGAAATGGCCATCTGGATCAGCGTCGCGGCGATCGGGGCCAGCATGGCCATGACGATCAGGCCGAGGATGTTGCCCCCGCCCCCCTCGTCGTCATCGTGCCCCCCGCCGCCGAACATCGCGGTCCACTGGGCCATGTTGGCCAGCATGACGATCGCGCCGGCCAGCGTGGCGGCGATGGAGCCGATCAGGATATCGCGGTTCCGGATGTGCGTCATTTCGTGGGAAAGCACCCCTTCCAGCTCGTCCCGGCTCAGAATCCGCAGGAGCCCCTCCGTCACGGCGACCACGGCGTGCTGCTCGTTGCGCCCCGTGGCAAACGCGTTGGGCGTCTCCTCCGGGATGATGTAGACCCGCGGCATCGGCATCGAGGCGCGCAGGGCCAGGTCTTTCACCATCCTGTAGAGCTCCGGCGCCTCGCTCTCCGAAACGGGCTGGGCATGGTACATGCGCAGCACGATCTTGTCCGAAAACCAGTAGCTTCCGAAATTCATCGCCATCGCGAACAGAAACGCGATGACCACGCCGTTCTGGCCGCCGAACCAGCCGCCGATCAGCATCAGGAGGCCGGTCAGCGCGCCCAGCAACAGTCCCGTTTTCAACGTATTCATCGGTGTTCCCTCTCAGGCCGTTCGTTATTTGGTGAAAACCACGCGGCCGTCCTTCTGGTCGATCCTGATATGATCCCCCTCCGCAAAGGTGCCGTCCAGAAGGTTCAGCGCCAGCGGATCGAGGATCTGCTTCTGCAGCACCCGCTTGAGCGGCCGGGCGCCGTACACCGGGCTGTATCCGGCCCGGGCTATATATTGTTTGGCGTTTTCTGTCAATTCCAGCGAAAGCTTCCTCTCCTCCAGCCGCTTCCGGATCAGGCCGAGCTGAATCTCGATGATCCGCTCGATGTCCTCCATGGTCAGCGCGCGGAAAATGATGGTGTCGTCGATCCGGTTCAGAAACTCCGGCTTGAAGGTCTGACGGAGCGCCTCCAGCGTCCGTTCGCGCCGGTCCTCCTCCGCGAGGCTGGGGTCCTGGATCCACTGGCTCCCGACGTTCGACGTCATGATGGCGATCGTGTTCTTGAAGTCCACCGTGCGCCCGTGGCCGTCCGTCAGGCGGCCGTCGTCGAGGATCTGCAGCAGGATGTTGAAGACATCCGGGTGCGCCTTTTCGATCTCGTCGAACAGCAGGACCGCATACGGGCGGCGCCGGACCGCCTCGGTCAGGAAGCCCCCTTCATCGTAGCCGACATACCCCGGCGGGGCGCCGATCAGCCGCGCCACGGAATGCTTCTCCATGAATTCCGACATGTCGATCCGGATCATGGCCTGCTCGTTGTCGAACATGAATTCGGCCAGGGCCTTGGCCAGCTCCGTTTTCCCGACGCCGGTGGGGCCGAGGAAAATGAAGGATCCGATCGGACGGTTGGGATCCTGCAGACCCGAGCGGGCCCGGCGCAGCGCGCTGGAAACCGCCGCGATGCCCTCCTCCTGGCCGATGACGCGCTGCCGCAGGCGCTCCTCCATCCGGATCAGCTTTTGAACGTCGCTTTCGAGCATGCGCGACACCGGGATGCCCGTCCAGTTGGCCACGACCTCGGCCACGTCCTCCGAGTCGACCTCCTCCTTCAGCATCCGCTCGTCCTTCTGCGCCTCCGAGAGCCTCTGGTTTTCCGCCTCCAGCTCGCGGTTCAACTCCACGAGCTTCCCGTAGCGGATCTCCGCCGCCCGCGCCAGGTCGCCGCTTCGCTGGGCGTTCTGCTCCTCGGTCTTGAGGGCCTCGATCCGCCCCTTGATGCCCTGGATCTTCTTGATCGTCTCCTTTTCGCCGGTCCACTGAAGCTTCATCCGGTCCATGTTCTCGCGGATTTCCGCCAGCTCCTGCTCGATCTTCTGCCGGCGCTCCACGGAGGTCCGGTCCGTCTCGTTCTTCAGCGACTGCCGTTCGATCTCGAGTTGGATGACCCGCCGCTCCAGCACGTCGATCTCGGAGGGGAGGCTGTCCAGCTCGATCCGGAGCCGCGAGGCGGCCTCGTCGATCAGATCGACGGCCTTGTCCGGCAGAAAGCGGTCGCTGATGTACCGGCTGGAGAGCGTCGCGGCGGCGATGATGGCCGCGTCCTTGATGCGCACGCCGTGATGCACCTCGTAGCGCTCCTTCAGCCCGCGCAGGATCGCGATCGTGTCCTCCACCGAAGGCTCCCGGACCAGGATCGGCTGGAAGCGCCTTTCGAGCGCCGGGTCCTTCTCGATGTGTTTCCGGTATTCGTTCAGCGTCGTCGCGCCCACGCAGCGGAGCTCGCCGCGCGCCAGCGCGGGCTTCAGCATGTTGGAGGCGTCCACGGACCCCTCGGCGGCCCCGGCGCCCACAACGGTGTGGATCTCGTCGATGAAGAGGACGATCTCCCCCTGCGCGGAGGTCACCTCCTTCAGGACGGCCTTCAGCCGGTCCTCGAACTCGCCGCGGTATTTCGCCCCGGCGATGAGCGCGCCGATGTCGAGGCCGATCACCCGCTTGTCCTTGAGGTTTTCCGGCACGTCGCCGTTGACGATCCTCTGCGCGAGCCCCTCGACGATCGCCGTCTTTCCGACCCCGGGCTCCCCGATCAGCACGGGGTTGTTTTTCGTCCGGCGCGAGAGCACCTGCATCACCCGGCGGATCTCCTCGTCCCGGCCGATCACCGGATCGAAAGACCCGTTCCGCGCCAGCTCGTTGAAGTCGCGGGCGTAGCGTTTCAGGGCCTGGTACTTCTCCTCCGGGTTCGGATCGGTGATGCGCTGGTTCCCGCGGATCTCGACGAGAACCTTGAAGATGGCGTCCTTCGTGATCCCGTGGGCGGAGAGGATTTTCGGCAGCGCGCCCTCCTTTTCATCGGCCATCGCGACGAGGATGTGCTCCGCGCTGACATACTCGTCCGTCAGCCGGGCCGCCTCGGTGAGCGCGGCGTCGAGGACGCGGTTGAGTCTGGGCGTCATATACGACTGGCCGGACACGCCTTGGACCTTCGGCAATTTCTCGAGCGCGCCGCGCACCTCCCCCTCGATCTGCCTCGGGTCGGCGCCGAGCTTCTTCAGGATGGCCGAGACGATGCCCTCCGGCTGCTTCAAAAAAGAGACGAGCAGGTGTTCCAGGTCCAGCGCCTGGTGGCCGAACTGCCCCGCCAGCCCCTGCGCGTCCTGGAGCGCCTCCTGGACCTTCAATGTAAATTTATCGAATCTCATTTCGAGTTTCCTCCTGATTTCATGCAATCTTTATGACGGTTGTAGATTAAACATCCCCCCTGTGGATGTCAAGAATGCGGCCCGGTCGTGTCAAGCCAAAGTAGAAAAGTCCTATTTCTGCCAAAATAGAAATGTCCTATTTGGTTATTAGGCGGAGGCGCTGTGTTGAAGGAATGTGAAAGGGATTGACGATCCGGAAACGGAACGGTATAAACAGCTCTCGTTATTTGGAGGGAAGGATTTGGAAGTTCCGGCAGTCACGGGGACGCTCGATCGCTATGTGGCGGAGATCAACCGTTTTGAGGTTCTGACGGCGGAGGAGGAGTTTCGCCTGGCGGTCCGGTTCAAGAAGAAAAACGATCTGAAGGCCGCGGAGAAGCTGGTCGTCTCGAACCTGCGTTTTGTGGTCAAGATCGCCCACGAGTACCGGAACTACGGGATCAAGCTGTCGGACCTGGTGCAGGAGGGGAACATCGGCCTCATGCATGCCGTCAAGAAATTCGACCCGTACCGCGGATACCGCCTGATCTCCTATGCCGTCTGGTGGATCCGCGCCTACATCCAGAACTACATCATCAAATCCTGGAGCCTGGTGAAGATCGGAACGACGCAGGCCCAGCGGAAGCTCTTCTTCAAGCTCAGCCAGGCCCGCAGAAGGCTGCAGGGGCTCTCCGAGAAGCGCCCGGAGTTCGCCGAAATCGCCGAGAGCCTCGGCGTCCGGCCGGACGAGATTGCGGACATGGAGTCGCGGATGAACAACCGCGATCTTTCGCTGGATGCCGCCGTGGGAGAGGACGGCGACTCGACCCACATGAACTACCTGACCTATAACGGGGAGGACCAGGAGACGGCGCTCATCCGAAAGGAGGAGATGGAGCTTGTCCAGAAGCACATCGCGGGGGCGCTGGCCCGGCTGACCGAAAAGGAGACCTTCATCATCAAAAACCGGGTGATGGCGGACAACCCGTTGACCCTTCAGGAGATCGGCGACCGCTACCACATCACGCGGGAGCGCGCCCGTCAGATCGAAAAGCAGGCCCTCCGGAAACTGGCCCAGGCGATCCCCTACCTGGGGAAGGACACCAAGCTGCTCCCCGCCTAAGCCCCTTCGACCCCGCGCGCCAGGTTTTCGAAGCGGGTGTATTTCTCCTGGAACGCCAGTTTCACGATTCCCGTCGGTCCGTTTCTCTGCTTGCCGATGATGATCTCGGCCATCCCTTTTTCCGGGTTGTCGTCCGACCGGTTGTACACCTCGTCCCGGTAGATGAAGGCGATCACGTCCGCGTCCTGCTCGATCGCCCCCGACTCGCGGAGATCCGCCATCTGCGGCCGGCGGTTGGTCCGGTCCTCCACCTTCCGGTTCAACTGCGAAAGCGCGATCACCGGCAGCGAGAGCTCCTTCGCCAGGGCCTTGAGGGAGCGGCTGATTTCCGAGATCTCCTGCTCGCGCGAATCCTTGAAGCTGCTTCCCCTCATGAGCTGCAGGTAGTCCAGCACGACGAGCCCCAAACCCGCATCGGCCTTGAGCCGCCGGGATTTGGCCTTCATCTCCATCACGGTGATCGCCGGCGTGTCGTCGATGTAGATCGGGGCGTCCGAAAGGCGGCCGGCGGCGGTGGTCAGCTTCGGCCAGTCGGTCTCCCCGAGGAATCCCTTTCGGAGGCGCTGGGAATCCACGCGGGCCTCCGCGGAGAGCATGCGCGTGGCGAGCTGTTCGCGGGCCATTTCGAGGGAGAAGATCGCGACCGGGACGCCCGCCTCGAGGGCGGCATACTGGGCGATGTTCAGCGCAAAGGCCGTTTTGCCCATGCTCGGGCGGCCCGCGATGATGATCAGGTCCGAATTCTGCAGGCCGGAGGTCAGTTCGTCGAGCTTCTCGAAGCCCGTGGCCACGCCGGTGATCAGCTCCTTTTTGTCGTAGAGCCGCTCGATCGTTTTGAAGCTTTCGCGGATGATCTCGCGGATCGGGTGAAACGCGGGGCGGATCTTGTTTTCCGAAATTTCGAAGATGGCGTGCTCCGCCTCGTCGAGGATGTCGTCGACATCCATGCCCGCGTCGTAGCTCTTGTTGAGGATCTCCGTCGCCGAGCCGATCAGCCGCCGCAGGACACTCTTTTCCTTGATGATCTTGACGTAATAGGAAATGTTGGCCGCCGACGCGACATTGTCCACCAGCGACGCGAGGTAGGCCGTTCCCCCGACCTGATCGATCCGCTTCTGGTCCTTGAGGATGTTGCTGAGCGTAATCAGGTCGCACGGTTCGCTGCGTTCGGAAAGGTCGATGATCGCCTTGAAGATCTTCCGGTGCGCGTCGCTGTAAAAGTCGGCCTGGGTGAGCGCCTCCAGCACCGTGTTCAGCGCCTGGTTGTCCAGCAGGATGCCCCCCAGGACCGACTGCTCGGCTTCCAGATTCTGGGGAGGCAGCTTGTGCAGGGAGGCATCGATGTCTTTCATGGGATCGGTCCTCGCGAAACGGCGTGCGGCATGATCAGGCTTCGGCCGTCACGACCACCTTGATTTCGGCGGTCAGGCCGGCGCTGAGTTTGATCCGGACGGGGAATTCGCCGAGCGTCTTGATCGGCTCGTCCAAAAGGACGCTTTTCCGGTCCACCTCGACCCCCTGCGCGGCCAGGGCCTCTTCGATGTCCTTCGCGCCCACCGAACCGAAGAGCTTCTCCTGCTCGCCGACGCGCCGCGCGATCGTGCAGGTCACCGCGCCCAGCCGCGCGGCCTTTTCCTCGGCCAGCTTGTGGATCTTCTCCGCCTGGAGCAGAATGCGCTTCTTTTCGTGCTCAAAGGCCTTGATGTTGCGTTCGTTCGCCTCCGTGGCGAGGTCCTTGGGAATCAGGAAATTCCGGGCGTAGCCGTCCGCAACCTTGACCAGATCCCCCGCCTTGCCGAGGGTTTCCACATTCTGCTTCAAAATGACCTTCATGTTTTTCCTCCTTCAGGGATGCCGGCGACAGGCGCCGTCATCCGGAATGATTTATGCGGGAACGTTTTTCATCCCCCCGATCCGCTTCCGGAAATCGACCCACATGTCGAACAGGCCGAGGGCGGCCACGAGGATCAGCATGTACTGCTGAATCAGAATCAGCAGATAGAACAGCCACCGGATCATCGCCGGAACCCGCTTCTCCCGGAAAAAGAACGATGCGATGGCCAGCCCCTGGAATAGGTAGACCACGCCGCAGAGGATCAGGATGTTTGCCCCGACGAGGCCGAACCCCTCCACCGGGGCCATCACCATGCCCCCGGCCGCGATCAGCAGCCAGACGAGCCGTTCCGGGGCCTTCCAGGCGGCCAGGTCGCCGAAATCGGGGAAGGGCAGGGCGTTGATCTGAAAAAGCCGGCGTCCGACGAGCAGGTTGAACCAGACCGTGAAGATGAAGCCGGCCAGCGTCATCGCGGGGAAGATCCCGGTGAACACGGCGGCGATCTCGGGAGCGCTCTGCCGGATCAGTTGGATCTGCTCCTCCGAGAGATTCAACTGGGAATACAGTTTTATGTTTTCCTGGACGATCCCCGATACGTAAATCTCCACCATCCGCCACGGCGTGACGCCCGAACGGACGGCGTAATACACAAAAAAGCCGGCGGCGCAGCCGAACAGGGCCAGCGAGGAGATCGCGAACGTCTTTTCGACGGAAAAGCGCCGTTTCAGGACCTCCGACAGCAGTACCCCGGTAAAACCGATCATGAGCAGAACGGCAAGGTTGGGGCTCTGCCGCGCAAGGCTGAGGATAACGTATGCCGCCGTCAGCGACACCGCCAAAACGGTCAGCCCGTTTTTTCTTCCCAGGCGGGTGTGGAAATACAGGACCGGAAGCGGCGCGACGATCAGCGCAATGGGTCCGACATGGGGAACCGCGGCCGCAAAGAGAAAAGCGAGCGTCAGGATCACACCACCCTGGATCATGCCGCTATCCAATAGGGAACGCTTTTCTCTTTCCAAGTTTCGAACCCGCCATCTGCTTCGGTTATCCCTCGGATACGACAAAGGGCAGCAGGGCAATCGTTCGCGCCCGCTTGATGGCCACGGTCAGTTCCCGCTGGTGTTTTGCGCAGTTTCCCGTGATCCTTCGGGGCATGATCTTGCCTCGCTCCGTTGTGAAATCCCGGAGGGTCTGCGTTTCCTTGTAGTCGATTTTCAGGTTCGAGTCCGTGCAGAACCGGCAGAATTTTCTCCGGTGGAAGAACTTCTTCTGTGGTCTGGGCCCTCTGGCGGGACCCCTGGGTGCCGGTGTTATCGCCATGATCAGTGATCCCCCTTCGTTTCGGTTTTGGTTTCTTCCGGGGCCGCCTTCGGCTCTTCCGTCTGCGGCGCGGCATTTTCCGCCTTCCGGTCGGCGGTCGGCGTTTCGGCGCCGGCCGTTTGAGCCTCCTGCTTCTTCTCTTTCGCCTGCGCGGCCTCGGCGATTTCCTTCTCCAGGGCGGCGGGATCGGCCGTTTCATCCTTGAGAACGGTCATGAACTTCAAAACCCTGTCATGGATCTTGAGGTTTCTTTCCAGTTCGTTGACGACGGCCGTTTCGCCGGCATAATCGAACAGGATATAGAACCCCCTCGGCTGCTTCTTGATCAGGTAGGCCAGTTTCCTTTTGCCCCACCGCTCGACCTTGACCAGGATGCCCTTCTGTTCCGTGATGATCGTTCCGCAGCGATCGATCAGGGCGGTCAGATCATCCTCGGCCAGATCGACATGGGCGATGAGTATGGTTTCGTATCTCCTCACTGTTTTCCTCCTTTCGGCTCTATAGCCCGGGCGCTCGGTCCGGGCAAGGAGAGTCCCTCTTTATTTTGGTACCCTTCTATAATACGTCACTGTGGAAATCAAGACTTTTCGCTTTGTTGTTTTGGCGGCGCGGCATATAGAACATAACGAGGCGGAATGCAATTCATTTCGCTCATGGCCTTTTCAGCGCCTCCTTCGGTTACATTTTGATGGGAGTCAACGGGATCATTTCTCGGGGTCCTGACATTTCCCGGGGTCATATTGCGCTTGACTAAAAGGGGCCCGTTGCTTAGAGAGGGAGGCAAAACAAAACGGAGCTTCTGGGGACTGGCGGCCGTTTGTCCTCGATGTTGCCGTGCCGAACCTGCACTTTATCCCGTCCGGGCCGATC